>Ga0247611_10000545_pt1 | contig 76554 bp, 60 predicted proteins | sample 177DNAGHGhighgp2_FD_192422 | JGI IMG/M metagenome (GOLD analysis project Ga0247611, IMG submission 192422) | Sheep rumen microbial communities from Palmerston North, Manawatu-Wanganui, New Zealand - 1770 DNA GHGhigh gp2 | ecosystem: Host-associated > Mammals > Digestive system > Stomach > Rumen... | reverse complement strand
GAAGCATGAATAATTGAACTTGTCATTGACTTGAATTAAATATGTTATAAAATTACAAACAAAAACGAGAATATTTTTCCCGCTAATGTTTAGAAAAATTTGAGACATTTTCGCAAGTTATTGACATAGAAAAAACGCCTTTTTTTCTGTAGGCATTGTACTATTGATAATATTTAAATGCTTTTTCAAGATTTTCTAGAGCTTGTTTTAGTCTTTCTTTTGAAACAGCAACATTTATTCTTTGAAAGCCTTTTCCTGTTTTTCCAAACATCTTACCATTATCCAACCAAAGTTTGGCTTCATTTAATAGTAAGTTTTCTATTTCATCATCTTTTAAATTTAATTCATTAAAATCTAACCATAGAAGATAGGTTCCTTCTGGATATACTAGTTTAATTTTTGGCAATTTTTCTTTTAAGAATTTATCTACAATCTCTATATTATCCAATATATATCTTTTACATTCATTTAACCATTTTTCTCCTTTTTCATATGCTGATTGACAAGCTACTAATCCCATTATATTTATTAGACTGTATCCTGTGTTCCATAATTCTAATTGAAATTTTTCTTTTACTTTTGAATTTGGAATGAATATATTTGATACTTGTAATCCTGCTAAATTGAATGTTTTTGAAGGAGATGTACATAATATAACATTATCTTGATAATCAGAATAATATAGTAAACAAATATGATTTCCTTTCCATATAAAATCACTATGTATCTCATCACTTACTATATATACATTATACTTTCTACAGATTTCAATAATTTTATCTAACTCTTTTTTTGTCCATACCCTACCTACTGGATTATGTGGAGAACATAATAAGTATAATTTAACTTTATAATCTTTTATTTTATTTTCAAAATCATTAAAGTCTATTTCATAGTGATTATTACTTAATATTAAATCACTACTTATTATTTTTCTTTTATTATCTTCTACTACTTCTGTAAATGGATAATATACCGGATTATTAATTAGTACATAGTCGTTTTCATTCGTTAAAGTTTTAACTGCTGTTGAAAGAGCAAAAACTACTCCTGGAGTTGTGATTAACCATTCTTTTTTTAAATCTACATTGTGATTTTTTTTATACCAGTTTTTTACTGCGTTAAAATAATTATTGTCTTCTTTAGAATATCCAAATACTCCATGATCTATTTTTTTATGCATGTCATTTAATATTTCTTCACAACATCTAAAATCCATATCTGCAACCCACATAGGAATTACATCTTCAGGTTTGTTTTTTTCTTTTTTAAAATCATATTTTAAACTATTAGTATGATATCTATTTATTTCATTATTAAAATTCATATATATACCTTCCTAATAGAAGTATATCATAAATTATTTATAATGCATAAATTTGATTTTATTATTTTGTTTTATAAATTCAATATCTTCTCTAGGTTTGTATAAATCTCTTTTATTACAAATTCTACTCATTAAATTATAATAAGCTAATTTATTCATTGCTCCATTCATTATATTATTATTTATTATGTATTCTAATTCTTCTATTGTAAATAATCCATATTTTACTAGCTCTGTACCTATTTCTTTTACTTCTTCTTCTTTTTTACAGTTATTTGCTACAACAATATATATGTATGAATTATCATCTAATCCTGGTGTTGGATAGGCTTCATCTAATATAAATAAATCATCTGAAATATAACCTGTTTCTTCTTTTAATTCTCTATTTGCTGCCTCTAGTATAGTTTCATTTTTTTCTATATATCCCGATGGAAATTCTGCAAGTATTTTATCTTTTATTCTATTTTGAAATGTAATAATAAATTTATCTTCTGTAACAGCAACAACAATAACTGCTTTTTTTCCATGATTTCTTTTTATTTTTTCTTTTTCTACTATTTTTTTATTTGGTAATTCATATATTTCTTTAAATAATTTAAGAAAATTACCATTATATAGTATTTCTTCTTTTATAAATGTTCCTTTTACTTGTTTATATAATTCATTAATTTTACTTAATAATTCTTTTTCTTTATATTCAGGAGATCTGATATAATTTAATTTAATAATTCTTCTTTTAGTCTTATTAACACATTCATTTACTGATTTATTTTTACTATTTAATAATTCTTCTCTGAAAATATTTATTACTTCATAATAGTTTACATATTTTTTCTCATTTATTATAGTATTGTTTTTTTCAAATTCTATCTTTGTTTTCTTTAATAATTCTTGTTTTTTTTCATATATTAGTTTGATATTATAAAACAAATTTGCATATTGTGCATAATAACCAACCTCATTATATACGTTGTCAGTATCATATACATTATCTACAGAAATACTTCCAGTATAACAATAAAAAGGTTTATCCATAAATGGCTGATTTCCTAATATTAAATGAATATTTTCCATATTAATTAATTCATGATATTTATAAAGAATGTTGTGTATAGTAAATTGATATTTATAATTTTCTTGATTTATTCCTAAGCTTTTTAATGTTTTTTCTTTTGAATAATCACTATAATTACTAAGTAATCCTATTATTTTTTTATCTAAATCTATTTCAATAATTACTTCACTATTGTCTTTTTGGTAAAGTTTTGTTTTTTTATTATCTCTATAGTATAAAAATATTTCTTTTACTAATTCATCTAATTTTTTTTGATATTTTATAATCGTTCTATATATTTCTAATCTTTCATATTCTGATAATAATCTTTTACTTCGTATTTCTAATATTTTCTTAATATAATCTAACTCTTCTTTTTTTATTTTTATAAATTCTTCTTTTAGCTCTTCAAAACTCATACTTTTCTCTCCTTTTTTTATATAATAATACTTTAATACTAATAAGTATAATATATATTTATTATTACTATTATAAGTATTACTTATTTACACTAATGATACCTATTTGCTATAATATATTGAAAAAAGGAGATCTTATGGAGTATAAAAGTTCTTATGATAGAATTAATAATATTAGTGATATAGATTATATTTCAAGAAAAATATGTAAAGATTATTGCTTTGGGAAATATGCTGGTTATCAATTAATTGAAATAGGATATGAAGATTTTAATTATATTTTATATACTGATAATAATAAATATGTAGTAAAAATATTAAACACTGAAAGAGACTTATCTTCTTGTAATAGATTAATATCTATACTTAGTAAATCTATTAAGGAAGGTGTTCCTGTTCCAAATATATATTCTGTTAATAATCAATTATTGTATGAAATTAATGTACAAGATACTTTATTAAGATCATTTATAATGGAATATTCTGGAAAGAATTTTTGGGAGTTACGAAAAGAATTAAATAATAACGAATTAAAACAAGTTGCTTTTATTGCTTCTAAAATTAATTCTATTGATTATAATATTAAAGAGACTTTTTATGATGAATGGACTGTTACTAATTTATTAAAGGAATACGATAAGAAACAAGATTCCTTATTAGAAAAAGATAAAAAAGTTATTCAGCCTATTATTCACTCTTTTAAAAATATTGATTTTGATAAATTACCATATTCATATGTACATGGAGATATTATTAAAGCTAATTTATTATTAGATGATAATAATAATATTTCTGTTATTGATTTTTCTGCATTTAATTATTTACCTAGAATTGTTGAGATTACTGCATTACTATTAGGTTTATGTTTAACAAATGAGAAAGGTTCTACTATTTATAAAATGAATCAATTTTTAAGTTATTATAATGAACTTAATCCACTTAGTAATCAAGAAATAGAATATTTACCTTTATTATTAAAGTCTCTTGCTTCTATGTATATTATTCAGACTAGTTTTATTGTTGCTGAATCTTTAGATTACGTTGAAAATGAATATTGGTTATTAGAGGGACGAAAATATTTAGATATGGATATAAATAAAAAAGATTTACAATTTATTAAAAAAATGTAAATCTTTTATTTTTTTATTTGTAAAATTCTATTTGCGTATTCTTTTCCTTTATCTTCATAATTTGCTAATTCTTTTAAATTTAAATATTTTAAATTTAAGTCATAATATCTATTAATATTTCCATCAATTATTCTATCATATTGTGCTCTTAATAATGATTGAAATACTTGTTCATATAACTTTTTTATATTTATTTTTAGATTATTGTCTTCTTGATAGATTGCACAATAATTTTCAATTAAAGTTTTAGTAGAATCAAAATGAGGATTAGTATTATATATTTCATAGAAAGTTGATAAAAGTATTCTATCAAACTTTAATAATTCTTCATCTCCACTTAAAATATAATTATTGTTATACTCTGATGGAAGAAGGTCTTCTCCTCCACTTCTAAACCATACATAAGAATAATCTTTATTTGTATATATTACTATATCTTTGATATATCTTTCTTGTATTCTAACATCTGGAATTTCTTTATTTAAAATTATAGAAAGTTCTTCATTTAATCTATCGTGTCCATTTATACAAGTTTCTTGACTATAATCTTCTTCCTCTGTACAATATTGTTTTACATCTGAAGCTATGTACTTTTGTAACTCTAAATATAGGTGTCTCCAGTCTTCTTTTATATAATCTTTAAATATTTTATAGAATTCTTTTTCTCCTTTTTCTATAAAAATATCATTTTTTAGAAAAATATTAATTCTATTTATCCACCAATACGATGTTTGTTCTATTGAATTTAGTTCTATTTTGTTCATTAATAAAATCCCTTTCTTTTTATAAAATAATAAGCTTATATCTTATCTATAGAGGCTCTTACTTTAACCTCAGGATATGATTTTAATAATAATTTTGTTGTTTGTTGATATGATGTTTTTTCTTCATAAGTAGAATCACTTAATTTTAATGACTCCAAAATATATTGATAATATTCGTTTTTTATTTTTATTAGTTCCTTGTCCGTATCTGTTAATTCTATTTTTGATTTTAAAAAATCAATCTCTTCTTTTTTTGCTCTTATAAGATTATTTTCTTTTCCATTATTATTACTCAATAAAACATTTAAAAATTCTTCTTTTGTTTGTATATTATTCTCTCTTTCTTCTTTTGATAATTCTTCTGTCTTTAATAACAATATTTTTCCTATACTTTCTGTTTTTTCTTGATTATGTCTATTATTATTCATAGAGTAATAGAAGTAAGAAAAGATGGGAATTATATTATTATCTATTTGTATATTTAGTTTTATTCCATCTATTTGATTTCGGTTATCTTCTAATATTATGTTATTATGCTGATAAGAAGAAAAAATACTTTGCAAATGCCAATAAATATTATAAGTGGAAATATCTCTGTAAATATCTAAATTTAATAGATTTTCTCTTATTGTTGGGGTAATTGTATTTTTATTTAATATACGATTAAACAGCATTAATGCTTTATTGGGAACAGGAAGACTTTTGAAAGAATCTATTTCAAACATTTTTCCCATTCTTATTGGTTCAGTTGGATTATTATTTAAAATATAATTATCTAGTTTTATTAAAGCTTCTAAATACGAATAAACCTCTCTGGAAAGCATTGTTTTCCACTGCTCTAATTCTTGTTTTAATTCTTCTTTTGTTTTTATTTTTTTCATATGTTTCTCCTCTTAAGTATTTTATTTTTTCTTTACCAAAATATTTATACTAGTCTCTGGATATTGTTTTACTAGTCTAGTTTCTATTCCTAAATATTTATCATCTAATTCAGTTTCTTGTTTTAGCTCAGTTTCTTGAATACCTAATTTGTCAATAAACTGATAATAATTATTTTTATTTAGTTTAATTAATTCTACATCATTTTCTGATAATCTTCTATTTTCTTTTATTTTTAGCTTTAGATTATCTATTAATGAGTATAATAAATCTATTTCTTTTATTATTTTCTCTTTTTTACTTTGTGTATATTCTTCATAATTAAGATTTTTTAATACTGTCAATCTTTTCGAAAAACTCTGATATTGTGATATTAGTTCTATTTGTTCTTGCTTTAATTCTTGTGCTGTTTTTTCCTTATATAAGGATACATTAACTTGTCCAATGCTGGTAATATTTTTACTTTTTTCTTTATTTAAGTTTGGATAAAAATAATATGATAAAAATACATACTTATTATTCTTTTGTTTAGTATATGTCTGAAGAGAATAGTCTTCTATATTAATTACTAAAAATCTATTATTTATATTATTAAGAGTTTGTAATAAATGATTAAAAATATTATATCCTGCTATAATGCGATAAATATCTATATCCATTAATCTTTTCCTTAAATCTATCATGTTGGTATCTTTTAATATTAGACTTTCCATATGTATCAGTGAATTCATATATTCATAAACGTCTTTTGAAAATATATTATTATATATATTTAAATAATAATCTAAATATTCTTTTATCCTTTTTGAATTATAATCATTACTCCATTTTCTATTATCTTTAATTGAATCTATTAAAGCCATTTTATCCCCCAAAATTATTTTTTTGTTATCAAGCAATAAATATTTTATATTAACGTTGGATAATAATTCTTCATGTTTCTTCACTCCTTACAAAAAAGTATCTATATTATACCAGAAAAATTTTAATATTACAATTAAAAAAAAGCGAATTAAAAAAAAGCGAATAAATCGCTTTTATGATAGGGTTACTTCTACTTCTTTTTCTTTGTATTTTCTTCCGCTAATATAACTAATCTTTATTTTAACTTTATCTCCTTTTTTCTTATCATAGATTATATTTGTTAGGTCACTAAAGCTTTCTACTTTATTTCCTTCAATTTCTGTAATGATATTACCTATTTCAAGATTAGCTTTATCTGCTCCACTATTTTCAACTATCTTAGATATATAGAATCCTACTGGCATGTTATAAGCATTAGCTTGTTCTTCAGTAATTATATATCCTTCAACACCCATTGTAGCATCACTCTTATCTTCTTCTCCATTCATCAAAGATGTTATCAAATCTTTTACATCACTAATTGGTATAGCAAATCCCATACCTTCAATACTTGCTGAGGTTGAAGATCCACCTGATGAGTATTTTGCTGAGTTTATTCCTACTACTTCACCTTTGCTGTTTAGTAGAGCACCTCCACTATTTCCACCATTAATTGCAGCGTCTATTTGAATCATTTTTGTTGTTATATTATCAATTGTTACTTCTCTATTCACCGCACTAACTACACCAGTTGTTACAGACTGTCCATATCCTAAAGCGTTTCCGATAGCTATTATTCCATTTCCAACTTTTAACTCTGAACTATTTCCTAAAGTTGCTATTTTGATAGATTCAATGGTTGCATTATCTAAATCACTGATTTTAACTGCTATTACAGCAACATCTCTTCTTTCAGATGTTCCTTTTACTTTAGCATCTACACTTTTCTCATTTACAAATTGGACAGATAATTCTTCTGCTCCTTCAATGACATGATTATTTGTTAATATTAATAGTTCTGTATCATTTTTACTTACTATGATACCAGATCCTGCTCCTTCGGAATATTGTTCTTGTCCAAAAAAGCTTGGACCAAAATTACCATTTTTTACTAATGTTTTAGATGTTATTGCAACTATAGAAGGCATTACTTCTTCAACAACTTCTGAAACGTCGGTAATATATATACCTTCTTTTATTTTGTTAGATGTTTCAGTATAATTTAATTCAGCTTTTTTTCCTGTTGGAAGATTAATTTTTTGAATTTTTAGTAATCCTAGATTATTTAATGATACTAAGACTGCTACTCCTAGTAGAATAACAAATATTCCTATTATGAGTCTTAAACTTTTACTTTTTCCTTTATTTTTTTCTTCAATGATTTCTGCATCTTTTATTTTATCACTCATTTTATCACCTCGTTTTTCAGTTTTTATTATATATTCTAATTATGAAAAAATTATGAAAAAATTATAATATTTATGTGAACTTTACACTTTTTACATTAAAGTAGTTATTATCATAAATAATTGTATTAGAAAAAAATACATAAAAATACAAATTTTTGATATATAGTTTTTATGTTTACCCCTTTATAATTAGAGATTTTCCTGTCATTTCTTTAGGAATTGGAAGGTTTAGTAATTCAAGCATTGTTGGCGCAATATCAGCTAGTTTTCCGTCTCTTAATTTTATTCCTTCTTTGGTTATTATACAAGGAACTGGATTGGTTGTATGAGAAGTAACTGGATTATGATTCTCATCCCACATAATATCACAGTTTCCATGATCAGCTATAATAATTAAAATGCCCCCTAACTCCTTTACTTTAGCATAAATCTTTGTTAAACATTTATCCATGTCTTCAACAGCTTCTTTTGCAGCTTCATAGACTCCGGTATGTCCAACCATGTCTCCATTTGCTAAATTCATAATTGTTACGTCATAGTTTCCAACTTCTTTTAGGAAGTTGTCGCAAACTTCATATACACTCATTTCTGGTTTTAAATCATATGTTGCTACTTTAGGAGATGGGATTAATATCTTTTTCATATCGGGATATTCTACTTCTTTTCCACCATCAAAGAAGAATGTTACATGGGGATATTTTTCTGTTTCAGCTATTCTTAATTGGCTTAATCCATTATTATGTAAATAGTCAACTAATATATTTTTTAAGTCAAGGTCTTCAAAGGCATGTGGACAAGTAACTGTTTCTGTTACAGGATACATGGTTAATACTTTAAGGTTATTGAAATGTTTTACTGTTAAATCTTTCTCATTAGCTTGTTTTTCATATTCATTTGGATTTGACAATAAAGTAAACATTTCTCTTAAACGATCTTTTCTAAAGTTAAAAGCAATTATTCCATCATTATCTCTTAATGGGGTTTTATCAATAATACCTGGAATTACAAATTCATCATATTTTCCATTATTGTAATTTTCATCAATTAATTCTTGATACGAATTATAAACTTTTCCTTCTCCATATACTATGGCATCATAGGCTAATTTTAATCTATCAAAGTTATTATCTCTATCCATTCCATAATATCTTCCACCGATGGTATTAATTTTTCCTAAGTTTAATTCATTCATTTTATTTTGTAATTGTTCTAAATAAATTTTAGCACTTTTTTCATATGTATCTCTACCATCTAGGCAAATATCAAATACTACATTTTCGATATTTTCTTTTTTACACATATCTAATAATGCTAATACATGATTAATATGGGAATGTACTCCTCCATCTGATAGAAGTCCAAATATATGTAGTGTTGATTGATTTTCTTTTACATGGTTAAAAACATCGAGTATATTTTTATTTTGATAAAATTCTTTAGATTCTATTGCTGCTGTAATGTTCTCAAGGGGCTGTATAGCAACTCTTCCTGATCCTAAATTCATATGTCCAACTTCACTAGTTCCCATTTGTCCTTCGGGAAGTCCTACTGCTTTTCCACTTGCTTGTAAAATAGAATGTGGATACTTTTGCATTAAACTATCAAAAGTTGGTTTGTGGGCATTTTTAAATGCATTACCATCACTTTCTTCACGAACTCCACATCCATCAAGTATACATAAAACTAATGGTTTTGTCATTTTTATCCTCCTATTTATTAATTCTATTTTATTATATCAAATAATTTGTATTACATGCTAGTTTTTTTCCTTTTATTTGAAGTAAAGTCTTCATATCTTTTAATGTCATCTTCAGATTTAGCTATCATTAATTCCAATTTATTTATTTCACTTATTATTTCTTTTAATTGTTGATAATAATTATCTGAATTATCATCTATAGAATTTAAGATGTTTATTCTATCTTCGACTATTCTTAATAATTTATTTTTTTCTTCTTCTTTTATTTTATCTTCTAGAACTGTATTATTTTTAATATATAAATAAGTATTTAATAATAATTGTTCTATTCCAGAATAATCATCAATATTATTATTTAGATTTTTATCTTCTTTTATTATTTCTTTTATTTCTATTAATTCACTTACTAGTTTATCTATTGATTGAATTTTATTCCTATGTTCTTTAACCATATCTAATATTAATTGACTTTTACTTTTACTATTATAATCATTTATCTTTACTAAAATTATTATTATCTTGGACGTTATTTTTGATATAACTTCTTGATAATTTGCTTTTTCATATTGTTGTATACTAAGAATATTATTTATATAATCTACACTTTCTTCTATACTTTCTTCTAACTCTTTCTTTATTTCTTGTTTAAATTCTTCTTCTGGTATTTTATCTATTATAGCTCTTGTGGAATACACTGTGTCAGCAATATCGTTAATATCAGTTATATATTCACTTGTTGGTTGGGTTAATTTTTGTAACAATTGTTTTAGTGGAATTATTCTATGATAAATATTTTCAATATTATCTTTATATTTACTAATTTTTAAAGATAAATCATCCATATAATTTTGAAAAATTTGATTCTTAAATGGATTATTATCAAATAGTGTATCTATCTTCTTATTTATATCTTTTTGTGTATCATCTATAATCTTTTTTAATTTATTTTTTATATCTTCTTTTTGGGATTCATCAAAATCATTAATTAACAATATTATTTCATTTATATTATCTGAAATATAATCAGTTTTATCTAATTTTATATTGTTATTGTCAATTATTGCTTTATAATGTTCTAATTTTTTTAATAATTCATTAAATGAATCTATTTCATTTAATTTGAATAGTATATTATCAAGACTTGAAATAATCATGGCTTTTTTATCACCAAAAGTTAATTTTAGTTCTGTCTCTTGTTTTCCAAATACTGGTCTCATTTCTTCTTCAAGTTCTTGGGATTCTTTAATTAATGGTTCAATTTGACTTTTTATTTGTCTTTGAGTTTCTTCTGATAAAAGTGATATTAATTCGTATATTTTATTAATTTTTTCATTAATTTCCGGATTTGATGAAAATATTGGCTTTTCCTTGTTGTTCTCAATTAATTTATCATTATTTTTGTTTATAATTATTGGACTTTCAAAGATATAATTATCTAGTCCAAGTTTTCCTGCGATAAGTAATTTTTGAAATAGAGTTAAATTCTCTCCAATAAAAGCGAGTTGTTCTTTTTTATATACAGGCTGACTTACATAATTTTTTAAAAACTCTATATTGTTATTTATAAAAGTCTCAAGTTTTTGATAACTATCATACTTTATTTGTATACTTACTAAAGATGGGCATTTGTTAAAAGCCATTTCATCTATATCTCTTATGCTTTGTGGTAAGATCACTCTTTTAAGGATTTCACAGCCATCAAATGTATAATGTTCAATCGCTTCCACTCCATCTGGTATTTCGATTACTTCTAAAGCGGTGCAGCATTTAAAAGCGAGTTCTCCTATTTTTTTTAAACTTTTTGGTAAGACTATTCTTTTTAGTTTTTCACATCCCCAAAATGCTGCGTACTCTATTTCTGTTACTCTATCTGGTATTTCAATTTCTTCTAAAGAACAAAACGTAAAAGCGTGGGAACCTATTTTTACTATACTTTTTGGTAAGATTACTCTTTTTAGATTATTGCATCCTGCAAATGTTCCAGAATGAATTGCTTCTACTCTCTCTGGTATTTTAATTTCTTCTAATGAGGTACAATATTCAAAGGCCCCGCCACCTATTTTTCTAATACTTTTGGGTAAGATTATTCTTTTTAGATTTTTACAGTTCAAAAATGTTGCGTCACCTATTTCTATTACTCCATCTGGTATTTTGATTTCTTCTAAGGAGGTACAATTTACAAAGGCTTGCGAGTTTATTATTCTTAAGGTTTTTGGCATGACAACTCTTTTTAGATCTGTGCAGTCTTTAAAGGTATCTTTTTCAATAACTTCTACTCCATCAGGAATTATTATTTCTTCTAAATCTATCACTTTATTCAAATCACTCCACTATTATTATAATATCATTTTATGAGAAAAAAAACTAATATTAAAGATTAGTTTTTGGTTAACAACTATTTTTTTGACAGGTAGTACTTTTTTCTTTTAAACACTTTATTTGACAATTAAATGTATTATAAGCATATTTTTTTATTTCAGAAGTTAGTTTGCCATATGGATCTTTTAATTTTTCACTAATACCAGTTTCTAGTTGAATTGGTTTTCCGTTTGATATAGCAACAATATTAGGTGCATATATTCTTTTTTCTTCTGCAGATATTGTCTCTTCATCTTTTGTTAATGTATATTCTTCTAAGACTTCATCTAATTGTTCAATTAATTTTTTATAACCTTCTGTGGCTTCTTTTGTTGTTTTTATGTTACCTTCTTCATCTACTTCTTTTACATCTCTTATATCTAGTACATCAACATAATAGATTTTATCAATATCATTATTCTCTAATGCTTTTATTAACTCTTCTAATACACTTCTACACCACGGACATTTAGCAAATCCAAAATATACTAAAAAACTTTCTTTTTTATCTATTCTTTCTGCTAATTCTTCTGCTGTTTGATAAATAAAAGGATTCTCTTTTGGAATAGTAATACTTCTAATCTTTTTACCAGAATCATTTTTTTCTCCATTTAAAGACATATATTCTTCTCTAAATTTTAGAGCATCTGTTTCTTTTGTCTTTCCACATCCAGTTAAACTTATGATTATAATTAATATAGAAATTATTGCTAATACTTTTTTCATGTTACCACCTTTTTCATTATACATGAATCTTTCTTATTTTTCTATAGATACCATAATTTTTTGTCATTTTTTCTGACTTCTTTTATAATACCTCCACCTAAACACTCTTCTCCATTATAAAAAACACATGCTTGGCCAGGTGTTACTGACTTTACTCCTTGTGGATATCTTACGATTATTTCATCATCTTTCCATTCTAATTCTACTTCTACATCATGACTTCTATATCTAAATTTAGCTGTACATTTATTAATTTTTTCATCTCCCAAGTAATTAATCTCATTCACAATACATGATGTACTTACTAAATAATCATTATCTTCTCCTAAACAAATATATAAAATGTTTTTTTCTAAATCTTTTCCAACTACAAACATTTTATCTTTTGTTCCTCCAATATTTAGTCCTTTTCTCTGACCAATTGTATAATTCATTAATCCAATATGTTTACCTATTATCTCTTTTGTTTCTATATTAACTACATCTCCTGGTTGATTAGGAAGATAATTTTTTAAGAAATTTTTAAAGTTTCTTTCTCCAATAAAACATATTCCAGTAGAATCTTTTTTCTTTGCTGTAATTAAATCATATTCTTCTGCAATTTTTCTTACTTCACTTTTTTGCATATCTCCTATTGGAAATAATACATTATTAAATTGTTCTTTGGATACTTGTGATAAAAAGTAAGTTTGATCTTTATTTGAATCTATTCCTCTTAACAATTTATTATTCTTTATTCTAGCATAATGTCCTGTTGCGATATAGTCAGCTCCTAATTTTTTAGCTTCTTTTGCAAACATATCAAATTTTATATATTTATTACACATTATATCTGGATTGGGAGTTCTTCCTTTTTTTAGTTCATCTAAAAAGTAAGTAAATACATAATCCCAATACTCTTTTACAAAGTCTTTTCTATATAACGGAATTCCTAATTTATCGCATACTGCTTTTGCATCATTATAATCTTCTTCTTGTGGACATATTCCTGATTTTGTTGTTGGACCATTTAATTCTCCATCTGCTAGAGAATCCCAATTTCTCATAAATAAACCAATTACTTCATATCCCTGTTTTTGTAAGACAATAGCAGCAACACTACTATCTACTCCGCCACTCATTCCTATAACTACTTTTTTCACACTAACACTTCCTAGTTGATTTATTATATCATTTTTTTAGATTGGTATCAACTTTTTCTGTTTCGATATGCTTTTCTTTATTCCATAATTTTTGTGGAATAATTAATACTTCTATAACTGCAGTATTATCTTTTATTTCTACTTTTAATATTTTTGATAAACAGTTTTTATTTAATATATATTCTTTTTGATTGGTACAATAACTTAAATCTTTAGATAATATTGGCATTCCATCCCTAGAGGCTGTGGAAATATTATATATTACTTCAATGTTTTGTATTTCTCCAAATATTTCTCTATTAAAAAATGATGCATCTTCTTCTAAGGATGTAGATGTAAAACCTTCTTCGTATAGATACTTTCCTTCTAATTGTTTTAAATCATCTAAACTTGTTACTCCATATTTTTTAAATTCTCTTAGAGAAGTTCCTCTATATGTTTTTATATTGTTTTTTAATTCTGGATATTTATCTATAATATTTGATATATCTTCTCCTAGTTTTTGATAGTAATTTTTTTTACTAGAGTCACCATTATCTTCATAATTCCATGTTTTTCTAAATACAGCATTAATATTTTTATAGTTTGTTCCTGTGTATAATCTTATTGTCATATACTCATCATCTGTAAGATTTCTTTCAAATTCTTCTGTATCTTTTTGAAAATTATAATCTATTGACTCATTATTTCTATGTTCTTCTATATATCTATCTATTTCATTTTTTGTTTCTTCCGATAAATATCTCATTAATATCTTTGTTGAAGAGGAATATCCAATTTCCATACTACCACCTATTATTATTTTCTTTTATCCTACTTTTTTTGTCAATAAAACTAATATCGTTTTAACATTTTCTTTATTTTTTTACAGGTCTCTTTTTGATTAATACTAATTATATTATTATCTTCATAAGAGTAATAATTACCATTTTTATAAACAATTAAATCATTATTTTCTATTAATAAGTTTTTGATTTCTTCTAAATTTTTTTCAGATACGTTTTTTAGTGTTATTATATTACTATTTGGAAATAAACTTTTTAAATCTATGTTGTATTCTTCTATTATTATTCTGTTTTCCTCTATTCTATAATTAAATAATTGTGATAAGTCTATAATAAGTTTAAATGGAATGTTTATTTGAGATTTTAATTTTTCTTCTAATTCATCTATTGTTCTATAAGATAAATATTTATAATGATAAACATTTTGTAAATCTTCTTGTATTTTTATTACTTTTTTACTATCTATTAATTCTACTTTTGTATTTAAAAGAGCTAAGAAGTATTCAGCAAATTCTTTAGAAATATTATCACTATTCTTCTTAAGATAATAATTTTTATCAATAAAAATAGTATTAGTACCTCCAATAATCAAAATATATTTTTCATCTACTTTTCTCTTATTATAAATAGTACAAAATTTTATCTTTAATTTTTCAAACTCTTCTAAAAAATTTATTTCTTCTTCATCCTCTTTGTCATTTAATATATTCATAACTATTTCGAAGACTTTTTCTTCATTATAATAGTCATCTGGTAGACTGACAAATTGTTTATTTCTATTATCTGATAAATTGAAGTCACAACAATTATCACCATATATTTCTTCTCCACAAAAAACGCATGTATATATGTAGCCAAAAACGCCTCTATATTCTAATCTTATATCATGATTACAATTACATTTAAAATTATTTATTATTAGTTTATTTTCATTAACTCTTAATTTTATTTGTTCTATTCTATTTTTTAGATCTATATTATCTTCTAATTCATTACAATATTTTGTAATATATAAATCTATGTTTTTATTTCTGTAATTTTTTAATAACTTTAATGCATTTATATATTCTATATATTCTCTTTTTTTCATACTATCTCCTAACGTATACTTTTATATCATTATCATATTGTATATCTTCTATATATAATGTTATTTCTTCAATGATATCTTTTTCTGTTTTTATATTTTTATCTATTATTTTAAATATATTCTTTATAATATCTGATGAATAATGACACTCTGCATCTATTAATAATTCTGTATAGCTTAGAATATTAGTGGATAAAAATTTAGACTTTAAAAGGATATTTCCTTTATTTGTTAAATAATCACAAATTGGACAATAATAATCATCCTTATAATACATATTTTTAAAAACCACCTCATGCTTACAGTTCTTAGCTATTTTTGTTTCTAATATTTCAATATTATCCTTAATAATATTTATCTCTTGTATTTTTGTTTTAAGATCATTTTTCATGTTTTCTAATTCAGTTTTATCTTCTTTAGTAATTGTTTCTTCATATATACTTATTGCTTTTTTTAAAGTATTTATTTTTGATTTTAATTCATTTAATTTATCTATATAATCATATTTACTTCTTATTAATTTTTTATCCATAACTTCTCCTTTTTTATAACTATTATTATTCTTTTTATTTTATCTGTAAAATATCATTTTATTATTATATTTATAAGTATTGCTTATAAGTATATTTTTTTATTATCTATACATACTATTAAGGGAGGAATTATGGATAATAATATTAATATTTTAGATGAATTAAATAAAGGATGTTTTATGGGAATTGATGCTTTAGATTATATTATTCCGATATGCAGTGAAAATAGTTTCTTAGAATTATTAAATAAACAAAAAAAAGAGTATGAAAATTTATCTACTCGATTAGAAAGTCTATACCATGAGTATAGTGATTCAGATATTCATAAGACCAATACTATGGAAAAAATGATGCTTTGGTATGGTATAAAAAAAGATACTATATTAGATGATAGTATTTCTAATTTAGCATCTCTTTTGATAACTGGTACTAATATGGGTATTATTGAAGGAAGAAAAATCTTAAATCATAAAACTATGGATAAGAAAGTACATAAACTATGTACAGAATATATTATGATGCAAGAAAAATACTTAGAAAAATTAAAAGACTATTTATAAAAGTTCACAAATTATGTGGACTTTTTTTGTTACTTATATTAAGCAGTTATTTATATAAATGTTTTATTTTTTCTCTATTAATCTCTTTTTTTGTATAATAATCTAGTATTGGTAAATTATAGTTATTCTCTTCTAATATTTTTTCTATTTCAATTAGTATTTCTAATGTTGAAGATAAATCAGAGTAAGTAATTATTTTTGTTGTATTAAATATTATTCCAATAATTTTTTCTTTTTCAATTCTTTCAAATATTTGATATTCATCTCTAGAACATATATTTAATATAATATTATGAAATCCTCTATTATGTGCTGCGATGTTTACATATTCTCCGTAATTCATATAGGCATTAATCGGATACATTAAGTTATTTAAAATAAATCCAGGATATATAGAGTGATTAGTAAATGATGAATATTTTTCATCATTTGCTTTTGAAGTATAAACATATTTATAATTTCCTTTATGATCTGGATTAAAATAAGGAGCAATTAATCCTTTACTAAGTATATTATTATATTTTTCTTTATCAAAACTTCTATAGTGATAATACCAGTTATTATCAAAACTAACATCTTTATCTTCTAAATAATTTACTATGTTGTTATCTATTTCCATAAATATCTCCTTTTTTATTGTTTTCTCTTATGATAAACCTATTATTATTTAAAAGTCAATATACTTGTTTTTAATAATATTGTTTCTTTTTAAGACTTTTTTTTATAAGTTTGTTATAATAAAGATGTTAGGTGATTATATGAAAATAAGTGTAATTATTCCAGTTTATAATACTGGTAATTATTTAAAAAAATGTTTGGATAGTATATTAAATCAAACGTTAAAAGATATTGAGATCATTATTGTAAATGATGGTTCTTCTGATAATTCTTTAGATATTATAAAAAGTTATATGAAAAAAAATAAAAATATTATCTTAATAGATAAAAAAAATGGTGGACAAGGTTCTGCTAGAAATATGGGTATTTCTCGGGCTACTGGGGAATATATTTCTTTTGTTGATAGTGATGATTTTATAGATGAAGAAATGTTAGAAGAAATGTATTTAACTGCTCAAAAAAATGAAAGTGATATTGTTATTTGTAATATTAGTGATTATTATGAAAAAAGTGGTACTATGAGAGATGTTTCTCTTAATTTAAAAGAAGATGTATCTATTCAAGAAGCTATTTTATATAGCGTTCCTTCTGTTGTAAATAAAATCTACAGAAGAGAATTATTACAAGATAATAAGCTTTCCTTTAATGAGAAAATTTGGTATGAAGATTTTCCTTATAGTATTGAATTATTAGTACATGCTAAAAAGATTAGTTTTATTAATAAGCCTTTTTACCATTATTTTCATCGTATTCAGTCTACTATGCATAATCAAAATATTTCTAAGAATTTAGATATTTTAAAAGCTTATAATGAACTTGAAGATTATTTAAAAAGGAATAGTTATTATGATATGTATGAGGATGAAATACAATTTCTTTTACTAAAAGAAGTCTTTGTAGCAACCATAAATAGAGTTATTCGTACTAGTAATCCTATCTCTCAAAAAAGGAAAATTATTAAAGAAATCGAAAAGTATTATTATTCTCATATTAATGGTAAAAATCCATATTTTTCTAAACTTCCAAAGTCCTTTAAAATATCTTATTATCTAATAATAATTAAATTATATTTTGTTCTTTCTATTATATTTAAGTTAAAGGAGGATAAAAGATGAAAAAGATTGCGATTTTTCAAAAGGATTTAGGAATGGGTGGAATTCAAAAGTCTCTAGTTAATTTATTAAATGTAATTGATTATAAAAAATACGAAGTAGATTTATATTTATTTTCTTCTGAAAATTTTTTTGAAGAAAAATTACCAAAAGAATTAAATATTATTTATTTAAATTCTCTTCCTTATATTTCACGTTTTATCTTTTTTTCTATCTTAAAATTTTTTCATCCGTATAAAATAGATAAAAAATATGATTTGGCAATTGACTATAATAGTTATGATCAAGCATGTGCACTTGCCTGTTTATCAGTTGATGCTAAAGAATATATTTCTTGGGTTCATAATGATGTTTTACGTGAAAAAAATAGTGATATTAAATATCGTATTCTTCACTTTTTCTTTAAATCAAAGTTTACTTTATTTACTAAATACGTCTGCGTTTCTCGTGGTTTGATAGATCCTTTTAAAAAAGTAAATTCTATTTCTCATAATCATTTTGTTGTTATTCCTAATCTTGTTTTGTCAGATGAAGTTATTAATAAATCTAAGGAAAAAACATCTTTTTCTGTTGATTCTTCTAAATATAATTTGGTAAGTGTTGGAAGACTCGTATTTCAAAAAGGATATGATATTTTAATTCAAGATATGAAGGAAATTACTAAAAAAAGAAAAGATATTCATCTTTATATTATTGGTGATGGAAATCAGAGAAATAAACTTGAAAAGCTAGTAAAAACGGAAAAGTTAGATTCATATATCACCTTTTTAGGAAGTCAGTCTAATCCTTTTCAGTATGAAACCTTAATGGATGGATTTGTTTTGGAATCTCGATATGAGGGGCAAGGCATTGCTTTTCTAGAAGCTAAAGTTTTAGGACTAGATTTAATTATTCCAAGTCATTTAAAAAACTATATTGATGATGTTGAGTTTACTGATGATGTTTGTAAAAAGATTCTTTCTCTTAAGAAAAAAAAGAATAAAAATTATCATTCTTTGGAAGAATATAATTCTAATATTATAAAAAAAATAAATCAATTATTGCAAGAGTAAAAGTGAATTATCAAATTCACTTTTTTATTGTTTCTATTATTTGTTTTTGTTATGATATTTGTGTAATCTGTTGAGGTGTATTATGTATTTTATTCAAAAAAATTTAACTCGACTTCAAAATAATCAAAGTACTTTTTTCTTAGATCCTAAAGATTTATCTTTGATAAAAACAAAACTAAAGAAAGGCACTTATCATATATATTATCCTTATAAAGATAGCGAAAAAGTAATTATCTATCAAAAGTCAGTTCCTGAAGTTTTACTTTATCAGATAAAAGTTAAAAGTAAAATTCGTCATCAAGATATTTTAGGTACGATGTATTCTTTAAGTATTGCTCCTGAACTATTTGGTGATATTTTGATAATTGATGGGAACTATTATATTTATATTCTTCCAATTGTAAGAAATTATTTTGAATCTAATTTTTTAATGGTTCATAATACTTCTGTTGAATTAGAAGAAATACCTGTTGATACGTTCAAAGATTATGAGAGAAGCTATGAAGTTATTTCCTTAAATGTTTCTAGTAGCAGAATTGATACTATTATATCAACTATTTGTCATATTAGTAGAAGCAATATTCCAATCATGATTCGAAAAAAAGAAATTATGTTAAATTATGATTATTTAAAAGATTCATCATATAAACTAAAAGAAAACGATACTTTTAGTATTAAAAGAATTGGGAAATTTAAATATAAGGGAATTCTTAAAAATACTAAGAGTAATCATTATATTGTAGAAGTATTTAAATATATTTAATTATTATACATTATATCTATATCAGTAAGATTTTCAATTCCCGGAACTTCTCCATTATTGCATATTTGCCATACTTTATATTTTCCTTTGTAATCTGTTTGTTCTGTATAATGAGCTAACCAAACTTTATGTTTTAATTGTGGCCAGATATTTTCTAAATAGTATTTTGATGAATAGATCATTCCTTGATAACCGCTTTTTTCTATTTCTCTTATAAAGGTGTTTGCTGTTCTATTTAATTTTTGAAAACTCATTTGATATTCTTGATAATTAGACCAGTTTTCCCAGTCAAATACTATTTCTAAATCTATTTTATGATTTTTTATTTTATCTATTATCCATTTAGCTTCTTTTATCGCACTCTTATCATTATTTGCGTCTGAATAAAAATATATACCTATTGGTATTTTTTCTTTTTCAAATCCTTCTATATATTCTTCAAACTTATCATCTAGAATAACTTCTTTTCCTATTCCATCTCCTCTTCCTACTCTAATATAGGCAAATTCTACTCCACTCTTTTTTACTTTTTTGTAATCTATTTTTCCTTGCCAATGAGATATATCAATTCCAATTTTATTATTTGTTGTTTTATATTTTTTTATAATACTACTTATTGGAGTTGTACTTTGTTTTTCTTTTATTTCTTTTTTTTCTTCTTTTTCTAAAACTTTAAGTGTAAAGCTTTGTTTTGTTATATTTTTAGAACTATCTTCTCCAATAAAAGTAAGACTGTAATCTCCTATTTCTGATAAGGAATATTCCCCTTCTATTCTACAACTTGGTTTGTCGTCATAGTTATCTCCACAAAATAATGACTTTTCAAATTCTTTTTTTGTTTTTGTATTTGTAACTACTGTATATGTTGATAAAGATTGGATAATTGGAGGGGTTGTATCCACAACTTTTATGGATATTTGATAAGGTATTTTTATATTATCATCATTTATATAGGTAAAATTTATTATTTTTTTTCCTAGTTTTGATGTATCAATAGTTATATTTTTATCTATTTTACCATTTATATTTTTTATAATATCTTTTAATTTTACTTTATCATATACTTCTATTTCTTTTTTTTCTAACTCTACTATTTTTGTAGCATGACTAACTTTGTAATTATTATAATTTATAATAGATAAAGTAACTACTCCAACTAGTAGTGTTATTACTATAATTTTTATTATAAAATCTTTTTTCATATTATTATCACTCTCTAATAATATTATACCAATTTTGTTTAAAAATTTACAAATTCTCTTTATAAATTGTTAGTACATAAATAATTACTAATAAAGTCACTCCTACATCAGCAAATACTGCTAATAACATGGTGCTTTTTCCTAATACTCCTAAGACTAATACTATTAATTTTACTAATAAAGAAAAAATAATACTATTTTTTACTTTCCTTTTAGTTGTTTTAGCAATATCTATTACCTTATTTATATTATTAAGATTATCATTCATTAGGACTACATCACTTGCTTCTATTGCTGCTTCACTTCCTAAATTTCCCATTGATATTCCTACATCAGCTATTTTTAATACTGGAGCATCATTTATTCCATCCCCTACAAATACTGTTGTACCCCTCTTATTATAGCTTTCAACTTTTTTTACTTTGTCTATTGGAAGTAAATTATTATAATATTTATTAATTTTTAATTCTTTTGATATTTCTTCTACTTGCTTTTTATTATCTCCTGATAGAATTATTATTTCTTTATTTATTTGTTTTTTTAATTCACTAAAGTTATTTTCTTTAATCTTATCTGATATAACTATATATCCAATAAATTCATCATTTTTTGAGGCATAAATAATTGTTCCAATATCTTTACTTGGTTGAAATGAAATATTATTTTCTTTTAATAGAGTTTCATTACCAACTAATATATTATCTTTTCCTAATCTACATTTTATTCCTTTACCAGGTATTTCTTCATAATGAGATACTTTTAATAACTCTTTTGTATTTTTTTCTTTAATTACTGATGCGATAGGGTGAATTGAGTTTTCTTCAGAGGTTGCTATAATTTGAAGAAAGTCTTCTTCCACCATACTTGTTTCTATTTTATTTATTTCAAATATTCCTTTTGTTAAAGTTCCAGTTTTATCAAAAAAAATATAATCTATATCTGATAGCTTTTCTAATTCTTTACTACCTTTTACAAGAATACCATTTTTTGATGATTTTCCTATTCCACAAAAATATCCTAAAGGGACAGATATTACTAAAGCACAGGGACATGCTGTTACTAAAAATATTAAACCTCGATATAAATATGTATTAAAATCATTTCCTAAAAGAGTTGGTATTAATACTATTAAAATTGCTAATATACATATAGCTGGTGTATATATTTTAGAAAATTTTGTAATAAAAGTTTCTGTATTAGTCTTTTTTTCGTTAGAGTTTTCTAAACATTCTAATATTCTTTGTGCAGTACTAGTTTTTGATGTAGAAGTAGATTTTACCTTTAATAAACTATTTTGATTGATATAACCGCTTAATACTAAATCATCTTTTCTAGTAAGTCTTGGTACTACTTCACCTGTAATAGATGAAGTATCCACATATGACTCTCCTTCTATTATTATTCCATCTAAAGGTACTTTTTCTCCTGGTTTAACAAGAAATATATCTCCTATTTTTGCTTCTTCTAATTTTACTTTTCCTTTTTTTTCTAATGTAATATTCTCTATTTTTAAATTCATTAAATCTGTAATAGATTTTTTAGTCTTATTGATTGCTAAATCTTCTAAGTATTCTCCTATTTGAAAAAGCAATATTACTAATATGGCTTCATGATAATTCTTAATAAAGATTGCTCCAAGAGTCGCTATAATCATCAGGAAATTTTCATCAAATATATTTTTTTCTTTTATGGCTTCAATATATATTTCATATGAGATTATAATATATGTAATTAGTAATAATACTGTTTTATATAAATCTATTTTTATAAGAAATGATAATATAAATAACAATATACTAACTAATATTATAATCAGTTTATTATTCCAGTATTTTTTCAATCAAATCACCTCTTTTAAATGTTCTATTCCATATTCTAGTATTATTTTTATATGATTATCTGATATATTATAAAAAACATTTTTCCCTATTTTTTCTGTTTTCACTAGGTTGGATGTTCTAAGATATTTTAATTGATGAGATACAGCCGATTGTGATATATTTAGTTTTTCACTAATATCATTTACACATAATGGTTTTGTTATTAATACTTCTAATATTCTTAATCTTGTTGGATCAGCAAATATTTTGAAAAATTCACTTAATCCATATAAAAATTCTTTACTATGTATATTCATATACTCTCCTTTAATATGAATGATTGTTCATATGTTCATATTTATGATAATACTATTCCTTTTAGAAGTCAATAATTAGAATAATATTAAAAAAATTTGTTTTTTTCAACAAATTTTTTAAAGATATAAAAATCATTAAATTAATGTAATTTATTATTTTTTTTCTTAAAATAATAATTTTTTATTTTTCCTTCTGTTTCAAGAGGAGATAAATCCGTAAGATGATTATTATCTATTTTGTAATAATTCAGCATGTTTTGAACTATATAATTATTACTAATTATATTACTATTTATATTTTCATTGTATAAATATGTATAATTTTTCCCATTATCTAAAACTGTATATCCATAATATTTATCTTTTTTAAATAAATAATAAGTGCTATCTAATTTATTTGAATATAGAATTATGATTGGAGATTTTATTATTATTTTTTTTATTTCTTCTTCTTTAAGAAAAAAGTTCATAAATATGCTTTTTAAATCATTTAAATTATCCATTGAAAAAATAGATGTAGAATAATTTCTATTATTTAAATAATTATTATAGTTAAATGCATCATCTAAATTTTCTATTAATAATTTAAACTCTTCTTTTGTTATACCAAAAACATTATTTAAATTATAGAAAATCTCTTCAATATTAGAACTAATATATAAAAATAAATCTTCAGTTTTCATTTTGTAATCCCCTTTTCACTATAGATATCTTTAATCATTTCTATATTTGTATTAATAACTGTCTTTACAACTATTTTTACATCTTCTGGAATTTTTTCATGTATTTCTTTTTCTATTTCTAGGAAAAGAACGTCTATATCATTTTCATCAAGCTTTTTTACAAATGAAATAATTCTGTCATTAAATTCTTGCGATGAGTGTTCAATAAATTTGTCCATCATTATTGGATTTTTGTTTTTCTCATTAACATCAATTAAATCAACTTTAAGTCCTGAGTTAGAATGATTAATTGTTGATTTTAGTAACGATTTAATTTTTTGTTTCTTTTTTTCATGAAGGCTCGGATTATTTAATGATTTAATATAATCTAAAATACTTCTTGTTCCTTTTTCCCTACTCAAATCACAAATTCCAGAATTATCATATAATGGACATAATCTTATACTATTATCTTTATTATTTTTTATAATTGACCAGTTATCTGCATGACGATCTCCTTGGCTCGTTATTATATCAAAAATAAACATATTTATCAAGTTATTCATTATTTCTTCAATGTTAAAATCTAAATTATTAATTTTAGCATATATTTCTAGTACATTCCATATATCATATAAATTATTTGCTTTTATTATGCCATTTTTCATTTCAAGAAAATCTTGATTATATGATTCAGCAATATTATCTAAATATTCATATATTTCTTCAATTTCTGGATAATTAATATTATTGTTGTTGAGTTGTATTTTTTTATTTGAAATTTTTTTTACTAGTAATAGCAATTTTCTTTTTAATTCAATTTGTTTGTCATTTGGAAGACTAGAAAACTCATATATATTTTTTGCATTATATTGTATTATTAATTCCTGATATTTTTCAATGACATTAAGTATAGGTAAAAAATATTCAGTATAAACCATTGAAATAATTTCAGTACCAGATAGCATTTCTTCATTTTCATTATCTTTGATTAAATTTTCTGTAATTACTCCTCTATTACCATTAAAAATTGCTAAATCATATTTTGCACATTCTAATCCCAATTGTTCTGCAAGTTTATGGGCAATTATTTCCGCATAATCTTCATATGTTAATTGATATACATCTTTATACATATATTCATAGTTGTTAAACCAAAATTTATTTGTTCTAGCTCCTCTTTGTTCTTCTTCATTTACTACTATATTTCCAGCTTGAATTTCATTATTTATATCAATTCTTCCTTCAACTCTTTTAAACAACATTTTTTTCCTCCATTATATAGTAGCATAACATATATTTCTATTTTGTACCATATATTCTGTCGCCGGCATCTCCTAATCCTGGACAAATATATTTATTATTGTTTAATTCTCTATCAATATGAGCTGTATATATTTTTACATCTGGGTGTTTTTTTGTAACTGCTTCTATCCCTTCTGGAGCTGAGATGATGCATAAAAATTTTATTTTTTTAACACCTTTTTCCTTTAATAAATCAATCGCGTCTATAGCACTTCCTCCTGTTGCTAGCATAGGATCTAATAAAAATACTTCTCTTTTTTCTATTCCTTTTGGTACTTTAAAAAAATAATTTACAGGTTGATAAGTCTCTTCATCACGATACATTCCGATATGTCCTATTTTGGCATTTGGAACTACTTGTATTACTCCATCTAACATTCCCATTCCTGCTCTTAATATTGGTACAAATGCATAGTTATCCTCTTCTAATTTACCAATTTCCATTTCTTCGATTGGTGTTTTTATTTTTACTTTTTTTAATTTTACATCTTTCATAGCTTCATAACAAAGTACACTTGCTATTTCACTTATTATTTCTCTAAATTCTTTAGTACCAGTTTTTGTATCTCTTAAAATTGCTAATTTATGTTCAATTAATGGATGGTTTAATTCTTCTACTTTCATTTTCTATTCTTGCCTTTCGTTTTATTCATTTCTTTTTTTATTTCATTAATGATATCTTCTTTTAATTCCATTGTTAATTCTTCTTTTATATCTTGTTTTATTTTATTTATATCTTGTTGTATTGCTCTCTTGTCTTCTTTTATTAAAGTTGCAATTTCTTTTTCTTCTTCTGGTAAGAAGTAATTTAGTATAATACCAATTATTGCTGCTAAACTCATTCCAGAAATGGTTAATGATAAATCTTTATTTACAATTGATATAGCAGCTCCTCCTAAACCTAAAACTAGCATAGATGATGCAACTATTATATTTTTTGATTCTTCAAAATTTACTTGATTTTTTATTAAAACTTTTAATCCATTTACTGCTATAAATCCATATAGTAATAAAGATACTCCCCCTAATACTGCATTAGGTATTGTTGATATTATTGCTGTTATTTTTCCTAGAAAAGCAATTATAATAGCAAATATTGCAGCAAGTCCTATTACTTTGACACTAGCTACTCTTGTCATTCCTACAACTGATGTATTTTCTCCATACGTTGTATTAGCTGGTCCTCCTAAAAGACCTGCCACAAACGTTGCTAGTCCATCTCCTAAAAGTGTTTTGTCTAACCCAGGATTTTTTATTAAATCTCTTCCTATTATATTACTTAATGATGTATGATCCCCAATATGTTCGCATAGTGTAACTAAGGCAATTGGTGCAATAGTAATTAATGCGGTAAAATCAAGTTGATAATCTTTAAATAATATTTTAAATTTAGGTATACTAAACCAACTTGCTTCTAGTACTGGTTTAAAATCAACCATACCTAAACATATTGCAGCAATGTATCCTGTTATAATTCCTATTAGGAAAGGAATTATTTTTATAAATCCTTTTGCTTTTGTCATAACAATTGCTGTTACTAAAAATGATATGAGAGCAACTACAATAACTTTCCACTCTATAATAGTTCCTTCTGTCAAACCAATTTGTCCTATTGCTGATGGAGCAAGTCCTAAACCTATAATCATTATCATTGGTCCTATTACTATTGGTGGTAATAATTTTTCTAACCATTCTTTTCCTACTAATTTTATTATTAGTGACACTACAATATATATTAGTCCCACTGCCATGATTCCAGTCATTGCTCCACCTATTCCGGCTTTGGTATAGGCAGCTGCAATTGGAACAATAAAGGCAAATGAGCTACCTAAATAAACTGGTGACTTTCCTTTTGTACAAAGTATATAAATCAATGTCCCTATACCAGATGTAACTAAAGCAACTGGGATTGTTAACACCTCTTTTCCTGCAGCAGCATTAACAAGTATTGGAACTAATATGGTTGCTCCAAACATAGCAAACAAATGTTGAAATGCTAAGATGATAGATTCTTTTAATGGTGGCATTTCATCAATATCATATGCCAATTTTTTCTTATTCATATTTTCTCCTTCCTTTGGGATTTCTCTATAAAAAAAGAAGGAATTTCTAAAATAGAAATGCCTTCCTTAAATTATAAAGAAAATTTAGTGATAATACGAATAGTAAAGGTAATTCTTTTATGTTTTTATTTTTTAGTACTGCTATCTTATTCATATTCTCACTCCCTTTATAAGAGAATAATATAATTTTTCAGAAAATGCAAGTACCTTTTTCATTTAATTTCATTTAGTGCTTTTGCTAGTTGGTCTGGACAAGAAGTACTCTTAAAGTTACATTTTATTCCTTGTAATTTTTCTTTTACAACATTTATATTCTCTCCTTCTACTAATGCAGATATTCCTTTTAAATTCCCATTGCAACCATTTGTAAATTTTACATTATATAATTTATTATCTATTACATCAAAATCTATTTGTGTGGAACAAGTTCCTTGTGTCTTATATGTTTTGTGCATATTTATTCTCCTCTAATTTTATGAATGATATTCATAAGATTATAATGCCATGTAATTGGTAATTCATACTCACCTATTAATTCTTCTACATAGCCATTAAATCCTCTTTTAAATTCATATATTCCATAATCTTTTGGATGAGTATTAATATTTTCTGGTATTCCATAAAAGTTATGTTTTTTAAACTTATGTTTTATTCCATATTTAATTAATTCCCATTGAATTAAATATTGTGAATTAAATCTCATATATTCTTCATAGTTTCCACTTGATAAATATATTACTTCTGGTTGTATTAACATAAACATTGAACCAGATAATGTAATAATATCTGTTTTCTTTTCTTTTATAATTTCTTTTGATTCTTTAATTCTTTTATTTAATGATTCAATTTCTTGAGCAAGGCTTTTCTTTGCTCCATCATTGTATTTAGCATCACTTAGTTTACTGATTTTTTCTTCTTTTTCTTCTTTTTCTTTTTCTAGTCTTTCAATATATTCTTTTAAGTTTAACTCTGTTATAAAAAATTTTACTTCATTATCTTTATTAAATAATTTATACATATCTTGGTAGTAAGATAATTTTCTATTAGAGAATCCTTTTCTTTTAGATGTCTCTTCCATTATACTTTGAAATCTTTCTAGCTCATCATAAGAGATTTCTTTTACATTAATACCTATTTTTTCAGCTTTTCTAATGGTGTTTCTTGTATTTGGTTTCATTTCTTTTAGTATTTGTTCTTTGTTTTTACCATCTATATCTAGAGAAAACATCCAGCCTACTTGTTCCATATTTTCTGTTTTTACTTTTTTATATCCTATATTCAATAGGTGTTCTACTATATCAGAATTATCTATTCCATTTTCCACAATATTTCCATCAATGTCTCTTTCTTTATATTTAACATATGGATCTATTCGTAAAATATAACCTTTTTTTTGTTTTATAAATTTTTTTATTTCTTTTGTAAAAAAGTCTAATAATTTTTTATCTTTAAAATTCAATAAATATCCTCTTGGAGAGTAAAATTCATATTTACCAAAGTGTCTTTTATGAGAAAGAAGCATTGTTGCTGCTTGTAATGTATTATTTTTTAATAAACCAACATAATAAGTATTCCATCCACTTTTCTCTCTTAATTTCGATATCTTAGGAGAAGAAAGGAATGTTTTAAGGGGATGTTTTTCCCAATACTTTTCATACTCTTTTTCTGTTATTTCTTGAAACTTCATATTATTTTTTCCTTTCCTTTTTTGTCATCTTTTTAACCGTTTTCTCTTTTTCAAATATTGTTAATATAAATAATCCTATAAATGAAAATAACAAAACTACTATTAAAATAAATATATAATTGGCATTTCTATTTATATATTTTGTTGTATCTAAATAACTATTCGTTAGATACTTTTCATAATTTTCATTTGTAATTTTTACTTCATTTTGAGCAGGAATAAATTTTTCTATATTTTTGATTGCCATTTCTTTTAATTCATTATTTACTAGTACTGGATAACCATATACCCGAATTGATTTTGGCTCAATATCTGTTCTATTGTATGTATAGTCTATAATACTTTTATATTTTTTGTAATCTGATTCATTTATTGCAACTAAATAAGTATGCCATTGTCCTGTATCTTCTTTATCAATTATAAAATGAATTCCAATTTTTTTTTCTTCATTATAAGCAAATTTTTCGGACATTTTATAGATGTCTATGTATGCATAATCTTTTGTATTCTCAACGTCTTGAAAAGCAATACTGGTATTTTGCTTTACATATAAATAATTAGCATATACAGAAAGAATTGTTATGATTACTAGATATATTGTAAGACGTATAAGTTTTAAAAATATTCTTTTCTCATTTGTTTTTTTCATATTTATCCTTTGTTTTTTTTACATTAAATAATTCATTAATATTTTCTTTTGGTATTAACATTTTCATTTTCTGGTCAACATTAAATTTAAATATTCTTGTATCTTTTTCATATTCTTCTCCATCTATACACCATGAAGTATTTAGTGATTCTTTAAATTCAATTTCAAAGTTGTCAGTTTGATAGTATGTGATATTTGGAATTTTTTTAGCATCTATTGTCGTAAGTAGTACAATTAATTTAGCCATTTCTTGGAAGTTTTTTACGTTTGCTAAGGCTACTTCAAACAGATTATCATCTAATTTTATATCATAATATATATCAGGTTGCCCTGCTATTCTAGATGAGTTTGAAATAAATATAAAGGAATATGTACCTTCGTATTCTTTTCCATCTATTCTATATTTTATTTCGTGTGTATTGATTTTTGGTCTAAATTGTTTCATTCCATATAAAACGTATGCAATTTTTCCATATTTTTCTTTTAATGATCTTGGTGTAGAATATGACATATCAATATAATCTCCAAAGCAAGCAACATATACAAATGGAGTATTGTTTATGTAACAAATATCTACTTTTCTTACTTCTCCTTGTAATATTTTTTCTAAGTTATTATATACATTATTATCTAGTCCATACATTCCTCCAACATCATTGGTGCTGCCTAATGGTAATGGAGCAATGATAAGTTTTTTTCTTCTTCTCATATTTCCATTAACAATTTCATTCAAAGTTCCGTCTCCACCTGCACTTATTACTAAATCAATATCATCATCTAATTCTTCCATTATGTTTTTTGCGTGTCCTTTTGCTTTTGTAATGATGATTTCAGTATCATATCCATACTTTCTTAGTCTATCATAAAATTCTTCATAAGTGGTGATTTTTTTCTTTTTTCCACTTTGTGGATTTATGATGATTACACATTTTTTCATAACCATCCTCCTCTTATATGTATTTTACTACTCAAAAAGCGGGATTAACATCCACGCTTTTTATTCAACTCCGTATATATATGGTAGTAATACCCTGGTTATTTTTGCATATCCTAGACTATTTGGATGCAATCCATCATCTGTATAGTTTTTATTTAAATTCCCATTTTCATCTACTAATTCATCATACATATTTATATATATATAATTATTGTCTCTACAATATTTTTCTATTTCTTTATTTACTTCTATTATAGTTTCATTTTCTCTATATCCAACCATGTTTCTGGTCTTATCTAAATCAACATTTATTGGATAAATAGATTCAATATATATTTTTGTGTTTTTTCTATTACTTTTAATATTTTCTACAATTTTTTTTATATTAGATATAGCTTTTTTAGTATCTTCAGCTTTATCCCATAATAAATCATTTGTACCAATCAATAAATACACACTTGTGGGATTGTATCTATAAACCATTTCCTCTAGTTTAGGAAGTAAATCATTTGTCCTATATCCAGCAATTCCACTTTTTATTATTGGTAAATTCCCATAGATTTCATCGATTGGATAGAATTCGGTAATAGAATCTCCTAAAAATACAATATTTTCATATTTATTTATTGCGTCAGTTTTAGTTTTTGCTTTTTCTTTTGCACTAGTTTTATTATTTTCTAAAAATGAAATAGTTACTACAAATATGATAAGACTAACTATTGTTATTTTTATTATTTTTTTCACAATACTTCACCCAATTATATTATACTAACAATTAAACAAAAATCAATATTTTCTGTTGTTTTTCTCTACCACTTTATGTCTACCTTACATTTATTTATCATAAAACTATAACAACCTAAAAATAATGAAAAGAGATGCATTTTATAAAATTGACGAACAATCCATAACTTTTTATTTGCGCCTTTATTTTCTTTTACAAATTTATGAGTAATATACTTATTATTTCTCCATAATGGAAATTCTTTATCTAAAAATTCTGTATTCTTTTTTAATTCTTTTTTAAAGTTTATATCTTTTGTTGCATATAGTCTATACATTAAGGATACTCCTAAATGTAGAAATGCGTTGGCATCTACATATTCTAGTAACTTTTTATTTTCTTTTTCGTAATAGTTTCTGATTTCTACCATAGCTTTATATGTACTTGGAACTTTATCTAAATTTATAGTGTTTATAATTGAATCACTTCTTACCATATATTTGTATAGACTATCTTTTATAAAAACTATTTTTTTTGCATTTAAATAAGCTAATTGAATAAACATCATATCATCTAAAATTTTAGGTATATTTTTTAAATCATGGGCTTTTTTCAACACTTCACTTTTATATAACTTGTTCCATGGAGCTCCATTAATTTCTAATAAAAGTCCTGGTTGTTTATTAATACTAATCTCATTATATTTTGGTTTAGTCATTTCTGTTGAATAAGTTTTGCCCGTAAGTAAATCTATTCTATCAAATCCACATATTGAAATATCAGCATTTTTATCTTTTGCAGCTTGGTATAATTTCTCTGCAAAATCCTCAGTTACATAGTCATCGCTATCAACAAATCCAATGTATTCTCCTTTAGCAATTTTGATACCATCTTTTCTTCCTTTCCATACACCTTCATTTTCCTTATCAATAATAACTAATTTGTCTTTGTACTTTTTTTGATAATCTTTTAATATTTTTAAACAATTATCTGGAGAACCATCATTTATACATATTACTTCAATGTCTTCTAATGTCTGATTCATTAATGTATCTAGACATCTAGGTAAATATTCTTCTACTTTATAACAAGGTACAATTATACTTACTTTCTTTTTATTTTTCATTATCTTTTTCTCCTTTTATACTTGTATATAAATCAATTGCTCTTCTTACAACAGCATCCATATTATAATATTTATATTCTGCAAGTCTTCCACATAAATATAAATTATCTATTTTTTTAGCTTTTTCATAATACTTATTATAAAGAGCTAAATTCTTATCATTTATAATAGAATAGTATGGAATATGATCTTCTTTTTTATAATTATAGGTTAGAGGATACTCTTTTAAGATGGTTGTATTTTTATCATTTATCTGATTAGTTAAATACTTAAATTCGGTAATTCTAGTATATTTTTCACTTATTGTGTAATTTACTACTGATGTAGGTTGATAGTAATTCATTTTTTTATCTTCAAATTTTAATTTTAGTGATCTATATGGAAGAGCTCCATATATATAATCAAATAATTCATCAATTGGTCCTGTATAAATAACTATACCCTTAAATATATTATTATCAAAATATATTGTATCATTTTTTATTGATATAATTGAACTAGCTTTAGTATTACACTTAATAGTTATATTTTTATTATTTAACATATTTTCAAATATTTCATTGTAACCATTTTTGGGCATAAATTGATATTTATCTTGAAAATATCTTTCATCATATCCAAGTAATACTGGTACTCTATTTATGACAGACTTATCTACATTATCTATACTAGTATTCCATTGTTTTGCGGTATAATGAACAAATATATTCTCATATACAAATTCACCAAATTTTTTTATTTGTTTGTCTTCATTATTTAATAAATCTAAAATAGATACTTTTTCTAATCCTTTATATTTTATCTTTAATTTATCTTTTATAGATTCTGCTTCTTCTTGATTAAATAGTAATTCAATAGATTTAAAATTAAATGGAACAGGTACTAATACATTATTGATATTTGCTAGAACTTTATGTTCATAAAAATAAAAGTCTGTAAAGTTTTTTAAATATTCAAAAACTTCTTTATCATTTGTATGAAAAATATGAGGTCCATATAAATGAGTACGAATACCATTTTTTCTAGTTTCTTCATACATATTTCCACCGATATGATTTCTTTTATCTATAATTAGTATTTTTTTATTATCACTAGAAAATTTATTTGCTAATGTTGCTCCAGCAAAACCAGCCCCTACTATTATTACATCATATTTCATATTCTTCTCCTACTCATTATCTTTTTATCGAAATTAAAATAATTCCAATTATTACTAATACAATACCTGCTAAATTCATTATAGATATATTTTCTTTAAAGAAAAAGTAACCAAATAACATTACAATTATTTGTACTATTCCAGTTGTAATTGGTACTATGTATGTTAAGTCATATGTTGCTAGTAATTTTTGCCATAGTAAAAAACTACAAATATATAATAAAAATCCTAAGGTAGTTACATAACCAATTTTAAATGTAATACCATTTTTAAAAGCTAGAGATAATGAATCTCCTCCACTTTTCATAAAAAACAACCCCCCTGTTGTAAGACAAACATATAATGCTATAAGAATAAATTTCATATATATCTCCTTTCTTCTTATAATTCTTATTTTATATTATATTTACTTTGTATTATTTGTAAATAACAGCTTACCATATAATATCAAGTTCTAAAGAATCTATCCTATTCTTTAATTTTATTTTTTTATTTTTTACAATTTTTAATCTATTAATCTTATTAAAAATAAATTTTCTTATATAACCAATTATTATGCATATTATAAATATTAACATTGTTACTATAAATATTATTATTATATATTTTAATCCTAATACTCTTGGATATATATAATCATTTACTGGTTTATATAACTTTCTTAATAAATAATTATCATGTACTAAATAAATATCTAATGCTACTGATGATAAGGAATTAATTATTTTGCTTTTTAGAGTTAATTCGGAAAAGTATGAAAAGAAAAAGATTGACTCTATTATAATTAATGGATTATTATAGGCATCTCTCATATTAACGATTATACTTGATAATTCAATTAGAATTGGGTTTTGAGTTTCTTCCAATGTAGGAGAAAAATTATATAATAAGACATTTATAATAGCTAAAAAAACATATATACTTATAAATAATAGTTTTCTTCTTGATTTGGTTATTTTTGAAAAATTATTTGATTTTTTTAGGGGATATTTTCTTAAATATGCTCCTATAGAATACATTAATATAAAGTTTAATAAAGAAAAACCTTTATTATTACTATAAGCTAATTCATTAGTAATTATTGGAATTATACTTGAAATAATAAATAAAATAAATATAAATCTTTTATGTTCTTTTTGTGATAATTGATTAAGAAGCCTATTAAGATAGGGACTTATTAAATACAATATAATATAAATAGATATAAACCAATATTGTTCATATAATGTTATCGGTTGTATGATCTGAAATATTTTAAGCGGAGATAGCGGGGTTATATGTAAAATTAGAAATATAACTAAAAATACTATCTTATAAAAATATGCTTGATTATTTAGTTTAATTATTTTTTTTATTCCTAATACTTCTTTTTTTGATTGAAAGTATCCTGTTAGTAAAATAAATGTATCAATATGAATAATAAGTAAATAATAAAGAATATTCCATACAATTAAACTTATAGGAGTATTTGGATGAACAAATATAAAATTTATGATTAGATGCCAAAAAACAATCATAAACATTAATATTAATCTCATTAATTCAAAATTTGATTCTCTACTTTTCTCACTATTCATACTTTTTCCCCATTCTTAATTAAATATATCATACTCTTTAATCTAAAGTCAAAATAATTGCAGGATTGCAGTAAAAAAACTATTTTCATAGTATCATAATTAATATACACTATAAAAATAGTCAATTTTTTTCATTTATATTTATTATTTATCCAAAACAGACAATTGTATTGATCGAATACATTATTTTATTATTTATCTTTTCATTTATATTTGTACTAGTTTCGTTATCACTTAAACATTTCTTTGATTTAGCATTAGCATTATCCCATGCAATCAAAAATTCTTGATTATTTGAATAATCTTCTTCTTTTGGCCATTCAATAGCATTTAAACACAAATCATAACTATCTTTAGCAATTTTATTTATAGTTAAATCTGTTTCTATGTTATTTATAACTTTTAATTGATTTTGTAATTCTAAATCAATATTTTCATAATAATGACTATTAAAGAATTCTTTAAAAGTCATTCCAATTTTATAAGTTATATTATATTCTTCTTTATTTCCGTGACATGGTTTAAATATTAGTCTAAATTGTTCTTCTGTTTGAATTTTTACTTTAGAATATACTACTATTTCACAATTACATAATGATTTTACTCCTAATGGTAGTGTTATTAATCCTAATAGTATTAGTAATGTTGATAGTTTTTTGTTTTTAAATAATATTAGTAATACTCCACTAATTATTAATATTAAGCTAATTATAGTTAAATAAGATAAACCTGTATTTGGATTTGATATAGTATCATCTGATTTTAAATTTACTTTCATAGTTATTTCATCTTGATATACTCCATCTACAAATTTAGAAGAATCTACTTCTTTACTATATTTAACTCTTAAATATATTGTTTTTGTAGAATTTGCTTTTACTATGTTATTGTTATCTGATTCTAATGAATAATCTATGTATTCAGAATTAATGTTTATACTGTTTTTATTAATTTCATAGTCTTCTGATGAGTCATTTTTTAATACTACTTTATATAAAACTTCATCATCTTTTGTAGACATTTGAAGATTTAAATTTACTGTTTTATCTTTGGCCGTAGCCTCTTCTAATTCAACTACTTCTCCTGTTGAATTTTCTATTCCAATTGATTCTATATATACCTTTGATGTATCACATTCTTCAGCATTTACTATACATGGTATAAGTATTAGTACTAATAATATTGAGAATAATATTCTTTTCATTATTACACGTCCTCCCCTAGTAGACTCTACCCTGGGCAACCCATAGTAGATCGTATTATATATGTACCTTCTTCTTTATTTTTAATATTTTCATTTAAATCTATTTTTTTTATATATTTACTACATTCATTACTATTATTTTCTAGTTCTTCATCTGATAAAATTCTAGATGATGGTGAAGAATCATCATTTTTACATTCATAATATTTATGATATATAAAATAATGTTCTTCAAAACCATATCCACCATTTAAAATTCTTTCTATCAAGTCTTGATCATCAGAGTCATTTATATTATTAATATAATCACTATTAGAAAAATCATAAAATGTCATTCCTATTTTGTATTTTATATCTCCTCCTAAATAATAATTACTGTCGCATGAATAAGCCATGATAAAAATATCTTCTGTTTTTATCGTTACTTTAGAATCAACGACTATTTCACAACTACATAGTGCTCTTGCTCCTATTGGTAATAGAATGAATCCTACAATAATCAAGAAAGAAGATAATTTTCTTTTATTCATCACGAATAAAGATACTCCACTAATAATGAATATGAGACCTATCACAATGACATAAGATAGCCCTGTCTTCGGATTAGATATAGTATCATCTGATTTTAAATTTACTTTCATAGTTATTTCATCTTGATATACTCCATCTACAAATTTAGAAGAATCTACCTCTTTACTATATTTAACTCTTAAATATATTGTTTTTGTAGAATTTGCTTTTACTATGTTATTGTTATCTGATTCTAGTGAATATTCTAAGTAATCAGAATTAATGTTTATACTATTTTTATTAATTTCATAGTCTTCTGATGAGTCATTTTTTAATACTACTTTATATAATATTTCATCATCTTTTGTAGACATTTGTAGATTTAAATTTACTGTTTTATCTTTTGCAGTAGCTTCTTCTAATTCAACTACTTCTCCTGTTGAATTTTCTATTCCAATTGATTCTATATATACTTTTGATGTATCACATTCAGCTGCATTTACTATGTATGGTATAAGTATTAGTACTAATAATATTGAAAATAATATTCTTTTCATATTTATACTCCTTTCTATATTTATATATATTATCTAGAAAAACTAAAAATAGTATTTTAGCAATCAGAATCTCCAACTATATAATAACCATGATCCATTGGTTTAATCTTATCATTTATTAAAACATCATTAGAATTATTTAATTCTTCAATACATTCATAATCATTATCAGAACATTGCATTGTAGAAATAAATCTTATATTACCATATCTATTATTAATTACATCAAAACTATTTGTTGTTACTATAAAATTTTGTGAATTATTACTTAATGCATTATTGTATAATAAACTATCAAAATATTCTGTCCATGTCATTCCATTTATATAGTCAAATTCTCTAAATTCATCTACACCACATGCTAAAAATTCCACTTTATATTTTTTAATAGTTTTGATAGTCACTTTTGAATCAATTATTAGTTCACAACTACATAATGCTTTTACCCCTAATGGTAATGTTATTACTCCTAGTAGTATTAGTAATGTTGATATTTTATTATTTTTATTAATTATAAGTGTTATTCCACTTATTATTAATACTATACTAATTATTATTAAGTATGGTATTCCTGTTTTTGGATTTGATATAGTATTATCTGACTTTAAATTTACTTTCATAGTTATATCATCTTGATATACTCCATCTACAAATTTAGAAGAATCTACTTCTTTACTATATTTAACTCTTAAATATATTGTTTTTGTAGTATTAGCTTTTATTATATTATCATTATCTGATTCTAATGAATAAGCTATGTAATCAGAGTTAATGTTTATACTATTTTTATTAATTTCATAGTCTTCTAATGAGTCATTTTTTAATACAAGTTTATATAATATTTCATCATCTTTTGTAGACATTTGTAGATTTAAATTTACTGTTTTATCTTTTGCAGTAGCTTCTTCTAATTCAACTACTTCTCCTGTTGAATTTTCTATTCCAATTGATTCTATATATACTTTTGATGTATCACATTCTTCAGCATTTACTACATATGGTATTAATAGTAATACTAATATTGAGAATAATATTTTTTTCATATTTTTATCTCTCCTTAAATATAAAATAATCACTCCAAGCATTTATCATCATTAATTATCATAATATAATTAGCTATATCACGGCTTAATATTATTTCATCAAAAGTAAAATCCTTATAATAATTCGTATTACATTCTCTTTCTTTATTATCTATATTGTCATATATTTCTTCTAATTCCTCTTCTGTATAATTATTTTCGTCTCCTGGTCTTTCGATAGAATTTAAACAATTATCTAACTCATTATATATTAATTGAGTTTCTTTAATTTCATCTTTATTAAATAATATTCTTGCTAATCTTTTTTTATCCTCGCTTAAATTAGTATAATAACTACTATTAAAAAATTCATTTAATGTCATTCCTATTTTATAAGTATATTCTGCTGTTTCTTTTTTATCCTGGCATTTTAAAAAGGTCAATTTAAAAATGTCTTCTGTTTGTATTTTCACTTTAGAATCTACTATTAAGTCACAACTACATAGTGCTTTTACCCCTAATGGTAGTGTTATTAATCCTAATAGTATTAGTAATGCTGCTTGTTTTTTGTTTTTATAAATTATTAATGTTATTCCACTTATTATTAATATTATACTGATTATTATTAAGTAAGGCATTCCTGTATTTGGATTTGATATAGTATCATCTGATTTTAAATTTACTTTCATAGTTATTTCATCTTGATATACTCCGTCTACTAATTTAGAAGAATCTACTTCTTTACTATATTTAACTCTTAAAAATATTGTTTTTGTAGTATTAGCTTTTATTATATTATTGTTATCTGATTCTAATGAATATTCTAAGTAATCAGAATTAATATTTATATTATTTTTATTAATTTCATAGTCTTCTGATGAGTCATTTTTTAATACTACTTTATATAATATTTCATCATCTTTTGTAGACATTTGAAGATTTAAATTTACTGTTTTATCTTTTGCAGTAGCCTCTTCTAATTCAACTACTTCTCCTGTTGAATTTTCTATTCCAATTGATTCTATATATACTTTTGATGGATCACATTCTTTAGCATTTACTATGTATGGTATAAGTATTAGTACTAATAATATTGAGAATAATATTCTTTTCATTATTACACATCCTTTATATTATGTATTAATTATATTATATTTTATTTGTATCTGTCTAGTAATTATATGATTTAAAAATAATTTTTTAATAAGAAAATGTCTAGTTTTTCTAAAGAAAGTGATTAACTTTTTCTGTGAATTGTATTTTAGTGAATGGTGATTATAACTAGCTAGACTTAGAATGATGAGAAGGAAAATCTTTAAATAATCTACAAATAAATTGTAAGAGATACGAAAATTTGACTAGGAAGAACTTATTCTAATTTTGTCTGGGAAGTTGAAATTGTTAAAAAAAGATAGTTAAATAAATAACTATCAAAAACAAATAATAATTTTCAGAAAAAGAAAAATATCACTTTCATAAATAATTGATCTTGTGAATATATAACAAATTAATTTTCTATTGAATTGAATAACAAAATATTATATTGTTTCAATACTTACAATTTTGTATTATACAGATATTTACTTTTCATTTAGGCTTTTAGAATATTTTATTTATTATATTATAAAAACTTAATTCAATAAATATTATTTTTGTTCTATTTTGTTTTATCTTTTTTTATACTATCAACTTTTTCTTTAAGTATTGCTAAATTTTGAGCAAGTTCAGTTATTTTTTCTTGTTGTTCAGTAATCCTTTTACTATTTCTAAAAATAATGAAAATTAAAAATATTATGCAAAATACAAATAATAGTGATGGTGGATAGGTAATGCCAAATAATTTAGCAATTTTATCGATTGAATATGGAAATATAGATAATATTAACATAACTATTGCGGCCATCATCCACCAAAAACTTTCTTGTATAGAAAATTTGTTTTTTCTAATTTCATGAAACATATATAGCATTGCTAGAGCAGAAATTATTATAAAATAGATATTTTTCATTATTTATCACTATCCTTTCTAGGAATTGTTAATATTAAAAAGAAAATAGTATAAAACATATTAATCATATATTTAATTGGTTTTATTATTCCTCCATGCATACTTTCTCCTGCTTCTCTTAGTCTCATCTTCGTTGATACTTCTTCAATCTTATATCCGTTCATAAGCATTTCTATTATCAAATTAGCATCAGGAAACTCTGGATAATTTCCCATTTTTGAGTATCTTTCTATTACCTTTCTATTTAAGCATTGAAAACCTGATGTAGGATCACTAATTTTTGTATTACAAACTAAGCTAATAATTTTTACGAACATATTTGTTCCAATTTTTCTAAAGAATGGACATGGATATCCAACGTCTTTTAAATATCTTGATCCTATTACAATATCTGCTTTTGTATTTAAAGCACATTTGTATAGTTTTTCGGCTTCTTTTGCTATATGTTGTCCATCTGCATCAAATTGTATAACATAATCATATCCATTTTCATAAGCATATTTTATTCCTGTTTGGACAGCCATAGCATATTTCAAGTTAAATATATTAGATATGCATTTTACTCCATTTTTTTCTACAATTTCTTTTGTATTATCTTTTGAACAATCATTAATGACTAAAATATCTGCATAATCTACATCTCTTTTAATTTCATTTAAGACTTTTTCGATATTTTCTGCTTCATTATAAGCAGGTATAATAAATATTAATTTATCTTTATTTTTCTTTTCTGTTTTTTTATCCATAATTAATTCTTCTTTCTCATTATTATTCATAAAATTAGTTGGTATAATCATTAATATTAAACCTATTATTACTTCTGGGAAGGTAATAAATACATATCTATCTATTATAGCCCCCATTACAACGTGAAATATTATATGTAAAAAACTAAAACATAGTAATATCACTATTGCTTCATTTTTAATGTTCTTTTTCTTACTTTTAATATAATTATATATAGATTTTATAGATATAATTGGTAAGATAATAAATACTCCTTTAAAAATATAGAATATTAATTTTCCATAAATAACAATAATCTTTTTAATTATAGTTGGAATATTAACATCTTTTTTTAAATATGATATTTCTTTTAAATTAGACTCTGATAGCCAAATTGTATTTGTACTATTGTTTATGTATCCTAGTCCTATTGTGTAATTCTCATGATTTGATGTTTTTGTAGTTAATTCAGGCCAATAGTAATTATCTTTATCTCTTTGACTTACATAAATATCTATTGTTGCTAGATAACCATTTATATAAGATTCTAATATAGATAGAGGATGTTTTGTTATTGCTTTTAAATAAAACTTTATAGAATCTACTGATGTATAATCTTTCCCCTTGTATTTAAAAATCATTGTATCTATTAAAATTTTCTTGTTATTATAGACATTCACAATTTTAAAATTTTTCTTGGAATTTAATAATTTTTTTATTTTCTTTTCTTTTAAAAGGGTATTATTTTTTAAATATTCATATGTATAATGTTCTTCATCTCTATCAATTCTTACATTACTCATCCCATTAAAGAATGCTTCTCTTAAAAACGATTCATTATTTTGACTATTTTTATAATCTACTCCATTTTTCTCTAAAAAATTTTTCCATCCATTAATAGATAATAATAAGAAAATTATAGAAAATAACAATACTGAAAATCTATATAGGAAATCTTTAAAAGATTTATATTTAAATATTGATAAAAATATAGCCATAATTAGTGGAAAAAAAGATACTGAAAAATATGGTTGTTTTAAGAACCAAGCTATTATAAAAAGTATTGAGAAAATAAATATATAAATATAAGTCTTTATACTTTTTATGTTAGCTTTAAATTGTAAAAAGCTTATACATATTAAACAGCTAATTAAACTAAGGGTAATAGCTACAAATTCTGTTAGTACAGAATGATAGTATCCAAATAGTACTGGGTTAATAATAATTAATAGATAATAAATTATAAATATAATACTTTTAGTAAGTTTGGAATAATTATAAGTTATTTTTTTTAAAAATAAATATGATGTTATAGCAAATATTGCCCAAAAGAAGTAAGAACAAAAAGTCAATGCAAATATTGTTTTTCCAAATAATTTTGTAAAAATATATAATATCGTTGGTAAGGTAAATCCTCTTACTATGTTCCAATTTGCTAATTTTTCAATTCCATAATATATTCTCAAATAACGATAATATTCAATTGAATCTGGCATAAAAAATATTGGAATTGATAAGAAAAGCACTGACATTAAAATGAATATTATGATAAATGTTTTGTTATTTTTTATTATTTTCATATATCCCCCTACTATATTTTACTTTTCTAACTTTATAAAACTTTCTATACTCTTTTCTGAATTAGTAGTATATTTTTTTCTCCAAGAATTATATAGTTTCATAATTGTTGATTTATTTTTGATACTCTGTTCAATTTTTAGTTTTATTTCATTAATGTCATCATCACTATCTAAAACTAAATGTTTTTTTAATTCTAAGTCATTATCTAATATATTTGTATTTCCTAATATACATGGAATATCTGCATCCATACTCATTAAAAAATATAAGGTAGATACATCACAAAATTTACAATCTAAATTAACAATATTCTTATATATTAATTTTTCAATGTCTTTTTCTATTTCTATTGAAATAGAAAAGTCATTTGAAAAATCATTTATTATATCACTATTATCTAGAATAATTGCTTTTTTTACATCTGTTATAGCAATTGCACTTAGTTCATTAAAGAAATTAGATTCTTCTAGGTAATATTCATTAAGAATTCCTATACTATTATTATTTTTTTCTTTTTTATTATTTGTTTTATAGTCAAGTTCTATATAGGATATCTGATTACTAAATGCTATATATAAATCATATCTTGTTGTTGCTATAAAATCAATAAGATTTCTCTCTTTATATTCAAATATTTGCTGAAAATTAGTTAGTGAATATGTTTTATATAATACTCCAATACCCTCTTTAATTATATATTTTTTTAATACTTTTTTTGAGATTAGTGGAAGTAATAGATAAAATTGATTATAGTAATCATAAAATATTACTTGTTTATAATTATTATTTATCTTAGTAGCTAGTTCTTCTCTATCAAAGGGAGTATAATCTTCTTTAATTCTCATAGTATCAGCATTTTTGAAATTATATTTAAATACTTTCTCCATCAAAACATCAGATTCTTTTAAAAGAATTAGTATTTTATTATTATTCACTTTTATCACCATCCTCTAGATACTCTTGTAGTAGTTTTTCTGATAACTTATTATTTTTCTTTTCCCATTTCTTATATAAGTTTAAAACTTTATCTTTGTTTTCTAAAGCATATTCTATTTTTTCTTTTATTTTTTCTGGATTGTTTTCTTCACTCACAACTATATATTTTTCAAGTTCTTCGTTTTTAAAATAATGGCAATTGTTTCCTACAACGCAAATTGTATCCTGTGAAAAACTTTCTAATGGAGACATTGGGGCACATTCTGAATATGTTACATATAGTAATAAATCACATTTTGCTATTCTTTCTAAAAGTTCCTCTCTAGAAATTGAGTGATCAATTCCATCAACTTTCAATCCTAATAATTTAGCAAATTTTTTAGCACTTTTATTTATTGGAACCATATCTACTCTAATATTTTTATTTTTTAACATAGATATAGCAGCTAGTTGAACAAAACAATTTTTTCGAAAATCTTCAGTTTTAGCAGCGTATAAACCTATTACTAATTCATCATTATTTTCTTTTTTTCTATATTTTTTTAAATTAACTTTATTGGTTAATAAATAGGTATTACAGTCAAAATATTTGTAAAAGTTTATCAAACTTTCTTTGCATAAAGCCATCTTCTTAACTATTCCTTGTTTTGATAATTCATAAATTTCTCTTCTTCTTGTCCAGCCATAAGACTCTAGTGCTTGTGAATGGCTTCCATGAAAATACGTTTGAACAATAATATTATTTTCATTTAATTTTATAGAAAGTTCCTTCCACCCAATACAAAATCCACTAAAAATAACTTTTTTATAACCTGCATCTATGATATTTTTTAAAACTCTATTAATATCTTTTTTTCTGTATATTTCTCCTAATGGTATTGAATTTTCAAATAGTTCTTTTGTAGCGTTTGTAACTCCCAACCAATTTGGATTATGAAAAGCAATATAATCATATTTTGTCTTTTTTATTTTATTAATTGAATATTCTATTTCTTTTATATAGTTATCAGTTATATTGTTTTTATATTTTTTATATTTATATAAAGGATATACTAATAGTTTTATTCCTTTTTTTATAATTCTTTTTCCGCGTCTTAAAATGACAATAACTTTTTGTCCTCTTTTTGTTCCTATTAATCTAAATAACTTATTTTCATTTTGTTCCCATTTTGGAGTCCAACTTGCGTCATAATAGTGAATCATTCTCGTATCATTTGTAAAGCAATTATATTGATGGTCATAAGATAAAGGATAAAAGTAATCTCTTTTATAAATTATTTCATTATTTTTAAGTTTTTGTGTTTCAAAATTTGAAGAATCATAATCTATTAAAATGTTGCTGATAATTCTTGGAATACTTATTTTATACATATCATCTATATCAAAATATTCCATTGAACGATAATTTTCTAACATTTTTGTTGCTAAAAAACTTTTGGGTTTTGGTTCATACCAGACTCCACAAGCTATTAGGTGTGAATCTTCTACACCTAGAAATCCATTTTCATCATCTAATAAATCATCAATTGGTTTAATTATTTCCATATCTGTATCGAAGTATATTCCACCATATTCATACATTGCTTTTGTTCGTATGTAATCAGCTACAAATGCCCATTTTTTATTTTGAAATGCCTCTTTTACAAATGCACAATCTTCTAAATCAGAATTGCTTTCATTCCAAAACTTTATCTCATAATCGGGTAAATACTTTTCCCAACTTTTAATACACTTTTTGGCTAATTTTGATAATGGTTTTCCTCCAAACCAACAGTAATGAATATATTTTTTCATCTAGAACTCCTCCAGCTTTTTTTTTTATTATATCATAGCTATATTTTTTTTACTATGTATATAATTAAATAAGAAAAAATATCAAATTGATATTTTTTCTTATTTTAATAATTTTCTTTTTATTGATTTTTTGTCAAAAATAATATAGTAAATAATTCTTTTAAATTTATTTTTTGGTAATAAATCTGGATTATTCTTTTTATTATCCCATTTTCTCCATTTCTTTTTTAATTGTTTTCTATCAAATAGTATATAATAAGTAATTCTTCCAAATCTGGTTCTTGGCAGTTGATAGTTTATAGGGTCATCGCTTTCAAAATAGAACTTTGGTATTTCTCCTTTAGTATATGCTTGTGTATAGTTTATTTTTATATCTAATATAAAATCTTCTAAATCAACAAATTGATTTACATTTGCTTCAAATAATAGGTTTTTTATTGGGTACCTATCTATCTTTTTAGCATAATGATAGTAATATTCTATTGGTAATGACATATAGTATTTATTCATATCCATATATGTATAATGCTTTGCAAAAAAATTACAGAAATCTTTCATAAATATTAGAGTTGATTCTTGAACTTTTCTTATCATATCTAAATTATAATAATTATAATTTTTTTCTTTTCCATATTGTGGAACAACTTTATTATCTTTATATTCATACCCTATACAGCTAGGACCAACATATGATATAAATAACTCACTTAGTGCACCAGAAATTGTAGGTTTAAAATCAAAATAAGTTTTTAATTGATATTTTGCATTAATAGAATTCTTATATGCGTCAGAATTATTTGTATGAATGAAATATGTGTGTAAAGGTTTACCAATTATATCTGATATTATTGCTTCCGGTTTGCCACTATATCCAACATCAAATGTAGAGGCATTCCCAGTAAATTCACTATCAAAATATTCTTTACACATTTTATAATATTCATTATATTTCTTCTCATCAAAGCAATTATCATATATAATTGACAAACAATTATTAAAATCATCGACTGTTTTGAATTTTTTGTTTAATTTATAATATTTTGAGATATTCTTTTTTGACTTTTCATTGATTGTCATTATTCTTTCAAATTGTTTCATTAAATCTTCTGGGGTTAAAATATCATAATTTAGATAAGTATCTATCATAGAAATTCCAATCTTGTCTTTCAATAAAAGTGGCATAAGAGTTTTTCTTGATACATAAGTATAATTATATTTTAATTTTTTTTCTAATTCTAATTCTTTTACATATATTTTCATTGCTTCATATGGAAGATAGCCGTCTCTTGCCATAAATGAAAGAGAATCAATATTATTTTGTGTAGTGTCTTTATATAACCAATCACATAGTGAAAGCATATGCATTCCCATAGCATAATAGCCAATAAGATATGGATCCCCGTTAAAATCTGATTCCTCACTAAAAGGTCTAAATGGATTATCAAAATAATAATTTGCTGCTAGGGCCATAGAACATCTAACTGTTAAATTTTGTTCATAGGGAATATGATCTATATTAAATGATGCAAAAAACTTATATAAATATCCACAATTATTAACTTTAATAGGAGAATATCCTAAAATAACATCGATAGTTCTAATCAATCTAGCTGATTTAACTCCATGTTCTTTAGCATTAACAAAATCGCTATAATAATTATCTCCTATATGTAATATTTTATCAGTTTTTTCTTTTCTTTTTATATACTCAAATAGAGTCCCATCTGCTTTTGTTTTTCTTAATTCTGATGAAACATAATATTCATCAAAGGAATAACCATTTTTCTTAAGAATTTTAATGAGTGATTCTTTTGACAAATATATATCAGAAGTTAAAATAACTTTTTTCCCCAGGCTTTTTGCTAATTCATATAATTCATATCCTGTTTTTCTAATATAGCAAAAATGCATTTCCATTTTTAATTCTTCTTCTTTAAGTGTATTTAATTTTTTCTTGTCAAGGTTGTATGTGTTTCCCATATATTCATATATTTCATCTAATGTTATTTCATATATTTTTTCTTTGCTTTTGACAATTCTTAACTCTCGCTCACTTTTTGGTCTAACTTGTCCAAAATCTACAACACTTGAAGTTTTAAATAGTTCATGAAATTTTTTATTTAACAATATAAACATATCAGCTGGTAATAAAAAAGGTCTTAAAATTAGAGTATCAAACATATCAAAACTTACTATTTTAATATTTGGATTCATAATTTCTTTTTTTATTTTTTCTAGTTCATCGTTATATTCTATTATTATTTCTTGGTAGTTATTCCAACTTTTATCATCTTTTTCTTTTTCTAGAAAATATTTTATACTTTTATTTTCTAGTAATGGTTTAACAGTTTTATTCTTTTTATATTTTTCTAGTAATTTTGATAAGTAAAAGCCTTCCCATATATCTATTTTTTTCATTACATCAAATTCTGTTTCTATTTTTTTACAAAATTTACGTATTGTTTCAAATTCATTTATTAAATCATTAGCTTTTATAATAGTATTTTTTAGATTACTATGTATTTTTTCACTTCTATAATATATAGCGCTATCACAAAATGAAACTATTTTTGAATAATAAGCTATAAGGGTTGTAAAATAAAAATCATTATTACATTTTTTTATATCATCATCTTTTATAATTTTATTTATAAGTTCTTTTTTTATTAACTTATTCCATGATGGATGATATCTTTCATTTCTACCTGTTTGTTTAATATATGTTTCAAAAAAACTATTTTTATATATAATATCATTTGTATTGTATGTTAATCCGTAAGAATAATATTTTCCTTTTTTCTCCTCAACATAATTAGATATTACGACATCACTGTTATTAATATTTGCGTTTTTTATAAGAATTCTATAATAATCAATATCAATAGAATCATTTTCTTCTATAAAAGAAATATAGTCTCCCGTTGCATTTTTTAATCCTAATATTCTATTATTCCATTTATTTGTATCATCTATTTTAATTAATTTTAATTTGTCTATTTTACCATAATCATCAATTTGTTTTTGTGATAGATTATAATATAGTGCAATTATTTCTATATTTTGATATGATTGGTTTAAGACACTATCTAATCCACTAGTATTCTTATTCAATGTTAATATAACTGATATTTTGCTCATAATATTCCCCCTATAATTTTTCAATATTTAGAAATAGTGTTAGATATTATTTCATTTTTGATTTTTTTTATTTTTTTCGTAACTTTTTATATCAGTACCCATTTGTGCTGAGAAATATTTATCACATAACTTTTCAGCATCTCCTACTTCAACTAAATTTCCATGTTCTATCCAGATTACCTTTGAACATAATTCTTTTATACTTTCAATGGAATGAGAAACATATAAAACTGTTGTTCCTCCTTTTATTAATTGAAGCATTTTATTTTTACTTTTTTCTTGAAATTTTATATCTCCTACTGAAAGAATCTCATCAACAATTAAAATTTCTGGATTTACAATTGTTGCGATTGAAAAAGCTAACTTTGCAATCATACCTGATGAGAAATTTTTTACAGGTACATCTAGAAAATCCCTTAATTCAGAAAAATCTACAATTTCTTCAAACTTTTCTTCTAAAAATTTCTTTGAATATCCTAGAATGGCTCCATTTAAAAAAATGTTTTCTCTTGCTGTTAATTCAGGATCAAATCCTGCTCCAAGCTCAATCATAGGAGATATTACACCATTTACAATAACTTTCCCTTCGGTTGGTTTTAGTACTCCACTTATTATTTTTAATAAAGTGGATTTTCCTGCTCCATTTGAACCTATTATTCCTACTACTTCTCCTCTTTTTATCTGAAAAGATATATCTTTTAATGCCCAAAAGTATTCTTTTTTTATTTTTTTCTTACGATATTTAGGATCAAAGAAATTAACAAAAGCTTGTTTAATTGAAAAATCTTTTTCTACGCCTAAATTAAATTTCATACCAACATGTTTAACTTCTATCATATTTCCTCCTAATTAAATATAGTATATAAATTTATCTTGATTTTTTTTGAAAATTCCTATTCCTAATAGTAATGATATAATTGCTAATAAAAATAATATCCCCATTGTTTTTATTGATGGACAATTACCAAATAATACTATATCTCTTACTGAATTAATAAATTGATATAGAGGATTAAATTTAAATATAGTTTGTAAATTTTCTGGTAAAATAGATAGGTTATAAAATACTGGAGTATAATAATTCCATATTGTTAAAATAATTCCATATATATAGAAAACATCTCTTAAAAATACTGAAACACTTGATAATATTAAACCGATACCTATTGTAAAAATAAAAAACAAGAAGAAAATTATTGGCAATATTAAATAATAAACATTTAAACTAGCTGGATAGGTTCCTAAACCAAATCTTGTTAGTATTATTACTCCAAGCCATGGAATAAGAGTTAGAACAAAATTTATTCCAACAAATAAACATTTTGATAATGGAAATACGTATTTTGGTATATATACTTTATTTATTAAACCAAAATTATCTACTACTGATGTCATTGATGAATTTGTCGCCTCATTAAAATAATTCCACATAATTATACCAGTCATCAAATATACTAAGTAATTTGTACCTTCTGAGCCAAATCTAAACATTTTTGAGAAGACAACTGCAAGAACAGCCATCATTAATATAGGATATAATAAACTCCAAACAACACCTAAAATACTTCTTTTATATTTTCTTTTAAAATCTCTGGAAATTATTTGTGTTGTTAAAAACCAATATCTTTTAAAATTTAAAATCATATTGTTTATGCTTTTCATATATTCTCCTCTTCTTTGTAATTATAGTTCCTTATCATTTTAACAAACATAAATTAAAATGTCTACTACCACTATTAAGTTATAGATATATTTTTAGCTTACTTTTCTGATAATATCCGCTATAATTCTGATTGGTTTTGTTATTTTCCATGAAGTAGTGTTATGTATTTCTTCTACTTGTTGATTCATTTTTTTAATTAAATTGTTATTATTTTGTTCTGCTTCATTTATTATTGTTTGAAAGTTCTGTATAGATTTATGTAATGAATCTATAGTTTTATTTTTTTCTTGTATAATCTTTTCACTTTTTTTTGTATTATTTTGAATCTCATTATATAGATAATTTGCTAAATCAACACTGTTTTTTAATGAAATAATTATACTATATTTTGAATATTTTAATATTTTTTCTTCATGAAAGTCAGTATTATCTTTCATATTATATAGACCTATATATGAAATATCTTTTTTCTTATTTTTATATATTTTTTCAATAATAATATTATTTGTGGAAAAATTTCCAGATATTTCAATAACTTGCTTATTAATTATATCATCAGTTATTTTATTAACTATATAAATTGTATTATCACTTAATTCACTACAATCACTGATTGTATAATATTTTTTATAATCTTCAAAATAATATTCTAGAATTCTTATAAATTGAATTTCATTTATTTCTTGAAAAACTAGATGATTTTTTTTTACATTTATATTGTTTTTTAAGTACATTACAATTGCATAATACTTATCAAATAATAAATAGGATTCATCAATTCTTTTATCAAAATTAATAATTTTATTAATACATGATTTTAATCCAAAAATTGATGTAGACCAATTTGTAATTGCAGCGTCATATTTATCATCATTACAATAAGGTAAAAGTTCAGAAGGAAGAAAAGGCTCTAATATTATTGCATCTTTAAAAATTTCCTTATATTTTGCCTGGGTATCTGATGGATGAGGCTTAATATATAATTGCTTATTGTAATCATGAAAATAATCTGTTAGTAATGAAAAAAACATATATTGTTCTTCTAAAGACATCATTCTCATATTGTTATAGTGCCATGTTAAAAGTAAATCCTTTTTATTAGAAGATTTATTATGGGTTGTAGTATTATATCCATATATTTTTAAAAGTTTTTTAATTTTATTTGTGGTCATCTTTTTAAGTTCTTTTTTTATTGATAAATCAGTACATTTATTGGTTATTAAATCTTTATTCTGACATTCAATATCACAGAATACTTTTAAAACATATTTTGACTGACCTGCTAGTTTTAGTTTGTTCATAATGATATTTCTGTTAATGTTTTCTTTTTTTATTATATTGAATAGTATTTCATTATTGGTATAAGTTCCACATGCATCTTCAAAATAATAATAATTAATTCCTTTATCTACTAAATATACTCCTAAAGCATAAGCATCTTGGGCTATATAAATGTTATTTGCTTTTTTTATAATATGTCCATATTGTTTTTCTACTTCGTTTGAGATTCTTTTTATTTCTTTTGTGATATTAATACCTTTTTCATGAGAAAAAATAGTTTCTTCATATATCTCTACCTGGTCAAATAGAGTTGATTCTCTTAAATTTTTTAATAACTTAGATTGATTATTTAGTAAAAATGATGATACATAGATGACCTTTTCTCCTTTATGTTCATTGAAGTTCATTCTATGAACAATACATTCTAATAATTGATAATTTGTCATTGCATAATAAAAATCCATTAAAGCACCTTCTTTTCTTATTTAATGCTAGAAAGAATATAGTCACAATACTCTCTCACTGCTCCAAACCCTCCATCATACTGTGAAATAAAATTTGCTATTGTTTTTATTCTTTTTGTAGCATTTTTAGGACATGCTCTATATTTGCAATATTTCATTGCTTCATAATCATTTTCATCATCACCTATGTAGGCAGCTTCACTCTTTTTTATTTTTTTTTCTTTCAATATTTCTTTTACTTTTTCTTCTTTATTTACAATATTTTGATATACTTCAGTTATATCCATTTCTTTTGCTCTATTACAAACAATTTTTGATTCTCTTCCAGTTATTATAATTGTCTCAATTCCATTTTGAGGTAATTTTCTTAATCCAACAGCGTCGTGAGCATGAAATGACTTCATTATTTCACCATCTATTCCCATATATATCTGACCGTCTGTTAGTGTTCCATCTACATCTAAGAATAATATTTTAATCATTTTTTTCCTTCTATTATACTTATAACTTTTTCTAAATCTTTTTTGGTATCTACAGATAATGATTCTGATTTTACTTCTTTAAAATATAAATTTACACCATTCTCAATAAATCTTAAGTGATCAATGTCTTCTATTTTTTCTAATACTCCCATTTCTTTTTCTACAAATAAATCTAGACTTTGTTTATTGAAACATTCAATTCCAATATACTTCCAATAATTATATAAAATTGTTCCTTTGGGATGGGGAATTGGTGTTCTAGACATATATATACAACGATTATTATTAGTAATTGCTAATTTAATATTTGCACTATCAATAGTTTCAACTGGATTGGTTAATTTTCTTCTTGCTCCACAAAAATATGGCTCTTTTTTTATTGTTTTTGGTAATATTTTTTTTATACAACGGTCATCTATTAGTGGTTCATCTCCATTTACACATACGTAATAATCCGCTTCTATTTTTTCTGATACTTCTTGGACTCTAGAAATATGATCAGGATGGTTATCTCTGGTCATAATTACTTTAATATTATATTTTTCACAAGTTTCTTTAATTCTTTCATCATCTGTTGCTACATATATTTCAGAAAATTCTTTTACTTTTTTTACTTGATTATATACCCACCAAATCATTGGTTTTCCGCATATATCTGCAAGTGGTTTTCCTGGTAATCTAGTAGATTTATATCTTGCTGGTATTACTGCAACTATTTTCATTTTTTTCCTCCTATATAAATTGATGGTGTTATAGTTTCAATATTAATTTTCTTTTGATATTCTTTGATATTTCTTTTTATAAAATTATTTAAATTTAAAGCATAATTTCTATCAAGTATAAATTGTATACTATCATCATAATAGTTTTCATTTCTGTTTGTAGAATATCCATCAAATCCTGCAATTAAAATCTTATTAGTAATATTAGATATAATATTTAAAAATACTAATAATGAATTATCAGATATTTCTATTTCTCTAGATAAGGACTTGTTATAATCAAAAATTATTTCATTTGAACTTTTATTTTTTATATTGCTAGTTATAATAACTTTGTCATTTTCTTCTAATTTAATGTTTTCATACCTTTTTTTATTACTAATAAATATATAATCTGTTTTGTATAAATTCTTATTATTAATAGATATTGTAATATAATTTTTATCATCTAATATTTTTTCAATTTTAGACCGATATTTTTTTATTGTTGGACCTGGTCCAATTAATAATATCTTTTTATTACCTATAATTTTTTTTAATAATTCATATGACTTTTCATCATTTATACGATTATTATTATATGAATTGTATAATTCATCTGCATATGCTGCATTATACTCCGTTTTTTTATCATAACTTATCGAAGTTAATAACTTATTTATATCATGAGTATTTAATGTTTTTCTATTCATAAAATTAATAACGTATGAAGGATGTATCGAGTGAATAGCTGATAGATAATATTCTAGTGAATATCCCCAATTATGTTCTTCTTTAATTTTATTTAAAACGCTATCAACAATTTTTAATAATGGTTCTATATTATATTTTTTATTATAATTTTCGTTTAAATAAGATAGTAAAAGTTCTGTTGGTAAATTTCCTGCTCCTCTACCCATACCGAAAATTGAGGTATCTATTATAATTGATCTTTTTTCATTCATTTTTTTGATAAAGGCTATTGCGTTAGAAAAGGCTAATTGAAGATTATTATGGGCATGAAATCCTAATAATATATCTTTATCAAGATATTTATCAAAAAGGTTAGTATAATATATAATATCTTTTTCTCTCATTTCTCCAAATGTATCGACTATGCTTAGACAATATGGCTTTATTTTATTCATTTCTTTTATTAAATAAATTAGTTCATCATTATTATAACTTTTTGTTACAGTTGGCTGAACAAACAATTTATAACCTTTTTCTTTTATAATTTTTGAATATTCAATAGCTTTTTTTATATTATGTTTATGAAAAGACATTCTGATCATATTTTTTTTAGAATTAGATTTGGGAAGATTTTCTATTTGATATTTTTCTCCTAAAAGCATTAATGTGTATTTTTTAGTTGTTTTTAAACTATCACTTTGTTCTTCTTGAAAAGAAGCAAATGATGTATATTCGGTTACATCTTGTGAATAATTATCTTTATCATCTTTTATATATCCACACTCAATTATATCTACTTTACTATTATTTAAAGCTTTAATAATTTTAGATATATTTTCATATCCAAAATTATTATCATTTACATATCCACCATCTCTTAGTGTACAATCAAGTATTAAAATGTCTTTCATTTTAACGCCCCCTTACCTTAATAAAAGTTTATCATAAACTATTATTATTAACAAGATTTAAAAAAAGATTTAAAATAATTTTAAATCTTTTGTTCTTTCTATTAATAATAAAATATACTTAAATCTACATATCCAGATATTCCTGGGAGTTGTCCTTTGCTGGTATACTGCCATCCTCTATATTTTCCTTTATATCCACAGTCAGTAGCATAATGCGCAATCCAGTCAATTTGTTCTCTACCATAATTGCTTAATCTCGTTTCTGCATAATTTTTTCCAGTATAGAGGCTCATATATATTCCATTATTATTTAAAATATTTTTATATGTACTAATTATATTATCATAATCATTGATAGTAATCGTATCGGATGTGTGTCCATCTTCATAATTTTTCCAACTTTCTATGTCATAAAAGACTCCATAAATTGGTTTTAGTGTGTTATTCTGATACCAATTTAATAAAGAATTTGCTTCACTTTGTGCTTCATAGGTGTTTTCAGCTATAGAAAAATGATAAACACTATATGGAATATTTAATCTTCGTGCTTCTGATAAATATGTTGTAAACATTTTATCCATTCCTAAACTATATCCTATTCTAAGAATCACTCCATCTATTTCTCCCGAATTCCATAGTTTATCCCAGTCAATATTACCATTATGAAATGATAAATCTGCTATAACTTTAACATTGCTATGTTGAAGTTCACCTGTGGTTGAAAATTCATATCGAGTTCCTGCTATTTTAACAATATATTTGGCTTTTGTTCCATCGGCATAAAAATAATATGTTTTACCGTTTACTGTTTGCCATCCAGTTTTTAAAGAAAAATCATCGTTAAAGGCATACCAATTATTATCAATAAATAATTCTCCTTTTTGAAGTTCACCATTATTATTTGAATAATAGATAACTCCACCTATTGATTTACTCCAACCTATTTTTAGTTGACCAGAATTCTCTCCAAAGTGATACCATTTTTCCTCTATCTTTTGTATTCCACGGTATGCTCCTTGTTCTTTTGTGATATAGTATTTTATTTTATTATCTTCTACCCATCCAAATTGTAGTTCTCCTTCACTATTTGAATAGTATATTTTTCCGTTTAAAAGTTTACTCATTCCTTTTTTCAATTGTCCTGAGTTTTCTCCAAAGTGGTACCATTTTCCATTTATTTCTTGGATTCCGCAGTATGCTCCTTGTTCTTTTGTGATATAGTATTTTATTTTATTATCTTCTACCCATCCAAATTGTAGTTCTCCTTCACTATTTGAATAGTATATTTTTCCATTTAAAAGTTTACTCATTCCTTTTTTCAATTGTCCTGAGTTTTCTCCAAAGTGATACCACTTTCCATTTATTTCTTGAATTCCGCAGTATGCTCCTTGTTCTTTTGTGATATAGTATTTTATTTTATTATCTTCTACCCATCCAAATTGTAGTTCTCCTTCACTATTTGAATAGTATATTTTTCCGTTTAAAAGTTTACTCATTCCTTTTTTCAATTGCCCTGAATTTTCTCCAAAGTGATACCATTTTCCATTTACTTCTTGGATTCCATGATATGTCCCTTGTTCTTTTGTGATATAATACTTTTCTTCTGACTGATTTACCCATCCAAATTGTAGTTCTCCATCTTTATTTGAATAATAGGTTTTTCCATCCATTAATTTACTCCAACCAATTTTCAATTGTCCTGAATTTTCTCCAAAGTGATACCATTTTCCATTTACTTCTTGGATTCCATGATATGTCCCTTGTTCTTTTGTGATATAATACTTTCCCTCTGGCTGGTTTACCCATCCAAATTGTAGTTCTCCATCTTTATTTGAATAATAGGTTTTTCCATCTATTAATTTACTCCAACCAATTTTCAATTGTCCTGAGTTTTCTCCGAAATGATACCACTTGCCATCTATCTCTTGGATTCCATGATAAGCTCCTTGTTCTTTTGTGATATAATACTTTCCCTCTGGCTGGTTTACCCATCCAAATTGTAATACTCCATCTTTATTTGAATAATAGGTTTTTCCATCTATTAATTTACTCCAACCAATTTTCAATTGTCCTGAGTTTTCTCCGAAATGATACCACTTGCCATCTATCTCTTGGATTCCATGATAAGCTCCTTGTTCTTTTGTGATATAATACTTTCCCTCTGGCTGGTTTACCCATCCAAATTGTAATACTCCATCTTTATTTGAATAATAGGTTTTTCCATCTTTTAATTTACTCCAACCTATTTTCAATTGTCCTGAATTTTCTCCAAAATGATACCATTTTCCTTCTATTTCATGTATTCCTTTTAAGCTATTACCAACCTTTATAAAATAACGAATATTATCTATTGTTATCCAACCTTCTTCATCAAGGGCATAGGTATTAATTCCAATGGAACAGAAAATAACAAAAAAAATGTATAACACTATCTTCTTCCATTTCATATTAGTATCATCCTCTCCGCATTATTATAATATCATATCATTTCGTTAATTAAAATCTTTTATAATTATTTTTGTAAATTCATGTCAATATAAGTATTATAATAACCTTATTTTGTTTATTAATATTTGGGCAAATTTTGGGCTAATTGTTATTATTCTTTTTTTTATTTTTTGAGCAAAGGAGTTTTCAAGTAAATTATCATATACTTTTTCTTTTTTTAATCTCTTTTTGCTTTTTTTATAATCATCTTTTTTTAATTCACATATTTTTAATATTAAACTATTTGAAATAAAACTTTTAAATACTTTACTATCTAGATTTGTTTTATTAATCTCATTCATAAGATAATCATAATGATCAAACATATCTGATACTTTCTTTTTAGTTTTTTCATAGTTTTTTTCATTCATAATACTATTATCTCTTTGAAGATAATTATATCCAATATAAGATATTGAATTAACTTTATTAGCTTTCATAATAACTAATGGTACTAATCCAAAGTCTTCATGAACTGCTCCTTTTTTAAAGGAAAATTTATTTTTTACATAAAACTCTCTTTTATATAAATATGCCGATGCATTTTCTACATAATGGTACTTACATATTAAACTAAAAGCTTCTGTCCCATCTTTATTTGTAAATGGTTCTTCATTATAATCTTTTTTTGTTCTATCTTCAAATACTTCTCTTACTTGAAACCTTACTAAATCAGGATTATTTTTTAATGATTTACTTAATTCTTTTAATAAATCTTTTTCTATATAATCATCACTATCTAAAAATAAAATATAATCTCCTTTTGCTTTTTTTACTCCTTCGTTTCTTGCTTCACTTAGACCTTTATTTTTTTGATTAATTATTTCTACATTATATTTTTTTACAATATCCATACTATTATCTTTTGTACCATCATTTACTACAATTACTTCATAATCTTTAAAAGTTTGTTTTTCTATACTATCTAAACATTTTTTTATATATTTTTCTACATTATATACTGGTACAATAATACTAAACTTAGGCATATTTTACTCCTTTTAATCTTTATAATTATTTAATTCTTCTTTTAAAACTTCTTTATATTTTTCTTTTTCATCTACATTTACTTATTCTATTCTTTTATAAAGTTCTAATAATCTTATTATATCTAGTTTTATAGAATTATAATCTTTAGTAATGGTTAAAGTAAAAATATAAATATTAATCCAAATAAATCATGTTAAATTTTCTATATAATTATGGTAATAGAAAAATTATTAATACTGATATAATTAAATATGAAATCATTGTTATTGATGAATAACAATATATATAAATTATCATTCATCCTACAATTCTCTTTTCTAATTATCGTTAAATAGTCTTTCTAGTCTTATCATTCTTTCGTCAAATAATTCACTTAAATTTATTGCTTTAGTAGTTTTAGAATTTTTTAATATTCTTTTTACTTCTTTTACCATTTCTTTTTCATCTTTAGAGACAATATTAGAATAATCTCTTATATCTATTTTATCATCACTAGTTGGAATAGTTGTAATGATATTTTTTTCTAAAGCTATAGCTTCCAAATAAACTACTGGAAATCCTTCGTAATCTGATGTTAATATTATATAATTTGCTTGTAACATATATGGATATGGATTGTCTTTTTTCCCAAAGAATAATACTCTATCTTTTAAATTTAAATTCTCTGTTAACTTTTCATACATTTTTTTGTCTGGTCCATCTCCTATAATCCAAAGAGATGTTTTTTCTATTTCTTTTATCAAATTAATAGCACGAGTTACTTTTTTAGATGAATCATCTAATCTACCAACAAATACAAATAATATTTCATCTTTCTTTTTCTTTTCTTTTATTTTTTCCTTACTTTTCTTTTCTATTTCTTTTAGATTGATAAAATTATTTATTACGATTGTTTTATCTTTTAAATATGAAAACATATTTATAAAGTTATTTTTAGATTCATTTGAAACAAAAATAATACGTTTAAATTCATCTATATGTCTTGTTTTGAAAAAACTCTTACATTCTTCATCATTATATATAATACTATAGTCACTATGAACATATATAGAATTATTATTAGATGAAATTCTTGCTAAAAGATTAGCACTATAACTATAAGTGGCATAGCAGCAACTAAAATCATAATTATTATAGTTTAAAATTTTATAGATGGATTTTCTAATAAAATTAATCATCTTACGAATTAATATTATTTTGTTATTACTTACTTTTAACTCTATTATTTTTATTTCTTTTTTTACTTTATTAAGAAATACTCCTTCTTTTTTTTCTAGTATTATTGTAACATCATATTTATTTAGGTCTATTCGATTCACTAAATTTAAAAGTGCTTTTTCTATACCACCTAGACCCATACTATATGAGCAAAATAATAATCTTTTTTTCTTATGTTTTGTTAGAAATAAAATTATTATTATACAGATTAGACTTATTGATGGAGATGTTATAATTGAACCACTAAATAAGGATAATACTATAACTAATAATAAACTAATATGATACATATAATTTTCATAAGTTTCATTATTTGTTCTTTCTAATACTTTGTAAAGTAAGATTAAAATTATACTAAAAAATAATAAAAAACCAACTAATCCATGGCTATAATATATATCAAAATAATCCATCTTAATAATATTTATTTCTTCTCTATCTTTATAGTATCCTATTCCAAATAACTTTTGATATATATTTGATTCTTTATAAATAAGAGCTTTCTTTTTTAAACGAGTTAGACGTTGATTCATGATATATTTATTTACTAATTCTTCATCTTTTATTACTTTTGCTATTGATAAATTTTTATTGTTTTTTAAAACTATTTTGGGAATAGTAATATTTATACTACTAAGCGTAATAATACATATAAAAATTAATAGTGCTATCTGTTTTATATTTCTTTCTTGTATTTGTTTTTTTATATTATAAATGATAGTAAAAAATAAAGTAATATAAAATGCTAGTAATATTGTTTTAGATCTTAATATGATAGATGTACCTATAAAGATAAAAAATATTATTAGTTTTTTTAATATGCTTTTTGTGTTACTAATCATTATAAAAATGAATGGAACTAATATGGAAATGATTCCTTTTAATTCGAAATAGTTTTTTAATAAAAATTGTTTATTTGCTATATATAAAATATATAATAGTAAAGTATATATACATATTGTAATCCATAGTGTGTATTTACTAATTCTTAATTCTTCTCTTATTAAATATAATGATAAAAATAATATTGGAAAATAAAATGATCTAATTAAACCATGAATATCTTTTAATAAACTAAAACTATCTTTATAAAAGTAGCCTACTAATATATAAAAAATGAAATAGATTATTATTATAAAATATGGAATTACTATTTTCTTTTTTTTATATGTAATACTTATAAAAATAATGCTTATTAAAAATAAACCTCTAATGAGTATTCCTACTGAAAAAAAATTTGTTGTTAAAAATTTACTTCTAGTTATAAAATCTATTATTGGGCTTATTAGTAAAAAAATACTAATTAATAAACTACTATTCTTTTTTAAGTAATCCATTTTAATCATCCATTTCTTATTAGTTTTTTTTATTATAACATGATAGATTTATTCTGTCTAACTTACTATTTTTTCTTTTGGTAATTTTCATCATCAGATTCAGCTATTATTCCTTCTCTTGCTTGACGTAAGATATGATTAGCATCAAAATTTGCAAGTTGAATTCCTAAAGTAGTGTTTTGATAATTATCTTTTTCAAAATATCCTGTTTCAGCAATTACTGGACAATAATGAATATTTGGAGATATATATTTTATTGCACCTAATATGCATCTTCTCATATGATAGGCAGAAGTAACTAAAATGATTGATTTTTCTTCTTTTAGATCTATATATTTTCTTATATTTTTTAAGGATTCTAATGTATTATTTGCTTTTTTATCTACAATGATATCTTCTTCTTTTATTCCTACCTTTAAACACTCTTTTTTCATTCTTTCGGCTTCTGATAAATCATCCTCATATAACTTTGAAATATTAATGTTTTCTTCTACTATTTTATTTGGAGTTTGATTATTTTTTTTACTAGATATTCCATTATTACTTCCAGATAAATATACTTTTTTTATTCTTTTTTCTTTATATAAATCAAATATCGTTTTAATTCTTGCTTTCATTTCAATAATTCTAGAAGTTCCAAATACTATTGCATAATTACATATTGTATTATCATCTTCAATATCTTTAAATAAAATATCTTCAATAACTTCTTTTTCTAATTTATTATCATATAGCTTAAGAGATTCATTCCAATTAGGATGAGCATTATAATCACTTATTTTCATTAAAATCACCTTTTCTAAAACTTTTTTTTAGGGTATCATTATTTTACTATTTCGTAAAGATGAATTTTTTTCCATATATACAGTTTTTTACATTTGTTATTATCGTTTTGTTTCTATTTTTCTTAGTTTATTATATAATTAATATAATTAGGAGGTGTTTTATGTCTCAGAAAAAAACAAAGAACAATACTATAGATAATAAAATTAAAGATAAAAAGAACAATAATAAAAAGGTAGATGAAAAAGAAATTATAAATGAATCTATCAATAAACAAAAACTAAATAATGAAGATACTAGTACCTCGTTAATAGTTATTGATAAGGATGAATTAAATGAATTAATCGAAGAAGATTTAGTAGAAAAGAAATCTGTAAAAAAGAAAAATCATTTATTTGTACATTTTCTTTTGATTGTTTTATTCCTACTATCTATTTTCTCCTTTGGGATAATTATTGTTAAAGATAGTAGTATTTCTTTATTAATAAATAGTTTAATTCTAACTTTATTTTCTATTATATTTGTTGTTGTTTCATTTACTTATAATAGAAATAATAAAGCTATGATTGGAGTTTCTTCTCTATTATTAATTGTTTATTTTATTTTAAATATTAATAATCATTTCACTTTTTTGAATAGTCCAATTACTTCTGTACCCGATTTTCAAGGTAAAATGGTAACTGATGTTATTAAATGGGCTAATAAAAATAATGTTAGTATTCATCAAGAATATGAATATAGCGATATGATTGAAGAATATCAAGTTATTAGTCAAAATGTTAAATATGGAACAAGTTTAAATAAAGTTGATGAGATTACTATTTCAATTAGTGAAGGTCCTAATCCATCAAAAGAAATAATGATACCTGATATGGTGTCTTGGGATAGTGAAAGAGTTTTATTATTTGTTAGGGAGAATTATTTATCTAACGTTAGTGTTGAATTTGTGGAAAGTGATAAATCAAAAGATACAGTTATTGAACAAAATATTAGTGGTAATTTAAAAAGAGATGATGAATTAAAACTTACTTTCTCATATGGTGAAGAGTTAGGTTTTGATGAAGTAAAGTTAATTGATTTTACTAATAAAAGTAAATTTGAAGTGGAGTTTTATATGAAACAGCATCAATTACGATATGATTTTCTAGATGACTTTTCTAGTAAAACAAAGAGAGGATTTGCTTTTAAGCAAAATATTAAGGCAGGAGAAAATGTTTCTGTTGATGATGAAAGAGTTATTGTTACTATTAGTAAAGGTCCTGAAATAAAGGTTCCAAATCTATTAGAATATGATGTCTCAAAATTAACAGAATGGGCTATTAAAAATAAACTTAAATTAAATTTTTCAGATGGTTATGATGACTCTATTAAAGAAAATGGAATTATTAGTACTAACTATAAAAAAGGAGATATTATTGAGCAAGGTACTATTGTTAAAGTTGTCTTATCTAGAGGTAGTTTAAAAATGAAAAGTTTTAAATCCTTAAATGATTTTTATACTTGGGCAAATAAATATAATATTAAGTATGAAGAAGAACATGAATTTAGTGATACTGTTCCTTCTGGAGAAGTTATATCTTATTCTTACAAAAAAGGAGATATTATAAAAAATAATGATGTAATTAAAATTATTATCAGTGATGGTAGTAAAAAAACTGTTCCTAATCTAAAAGGTATGACAAAAAAAGAAGCTATTTCTAAGCTAGAAAAAGTTGGATTAAAATATAGTTTTGTATATAAAAATAGTAGCAAGGAAAAAGATATTGTTTTAAATCAATCTATATCTTCTGGAAGTGAAATTTCTAATGGTACAACAATTACAATTACATTAAGTAATGGAAAATCAGATGAAAAAAATGAAGAATCTAAAGATGAGAAAAAGAAGGATGATGAGAAAACTAATTTTTCTCCTAGTGATGATTCAAATAATAATGAACAAAAAAAGGAAGATGATAATAAGCCAGAAGAAAAAAAATGCAATACTTGTCCTAGAATTTCTCCTGCTGTGATATCTAATGCGGCTAGTTCTAGTAATACTTGTAGTGAGGCACAGGGAAAAATTGTAAGTGAGATTCAAGGCCAATGTCCAGGAATTAGTGTTACTGTAAAATGCCAAGAAAAAGATGGATATCGAACAAATGACTTTATTAGTGGATTTAGAGGTGGAACGTCTTACGATGGTGAGGATTTAACCAGTTGTAGTTCTATTGAAATAGTATTAGCAAAGTAAAAGACTAAATGAATTCATTCATTTAGTCTTTATATTATTTCTTCATCTACTTCACTTAAATTTTTACCAATTACGTAGGCTTCAGTATCTTTAAAACGATCATTATTTGGATCATATGTTAATGGAACTGTAGAGTTATTATTTTGATTTGGATTACTTTTAAAAATTTTATCTAATTTTTCTTTTATCTGTTCTCTAGAGAATGGTTTTGCGATATAATCAACAAATCCTTCAGAAAGATATTTTTCTTTTGCCCCTGCTACTGCATCTGCTGTAAGAGCAATTGTTGGAATTTCAAAATTAGGATTTTCTTTTAGTTTGGCAAAGGCTTCTTCTCCATTCATGTTTGGCATCATAATATCCATTAAAACTAAATCGTACTCATTTCCTCTTTCAATTCTTCTTAATGATTCTTCTCCATCATAACACTCATCTATATCAAAATTAAAATCTTTTAATGCTCTTCTTGCAACTTTAATATTAAGTTTATTATCATCAACAATTAATATTCTTCTATTTCCATATTCAGAGTTTTGTTCTTTTACAGGTGTTGTAATTTCAATGTTTGATTCAGCTGGAATAATAGGTATATTTAACTCACTTGTTGTATTCATAATATTATCTACTGTTGGAGCGTTTAATTTACTAATTTTTTGAGGAATATTAACAACAAATATTGATCCTTTTCCAAATTGCGAAGAAACATTAATGTTTCCTCCCATCATTTCAACTAAGCTTTTTGTAATTGCAAGTCCTAGTCCAGTTCCTTCTGTTGTCGTATTTCTTTCTATACCTAAACGTTCAAATTTAGTAAATAGTTTATTAACATCTTCAGCTTTAATTCCTCGTCCTGTATCTTGACAAGTAACCATTATTGTTGTTGTATTATTAATTATATCATTTATGCATCTAATGTTTAAATCTATTGTCCCCTCATCTGTATATTTTATTGAATTAGTTAATAGATTATTTATAATTCCTTTTACTTTAGCTTTATCACCTATTAATTCATATGGGATATCTTCCGCTATTGTTAAATTAAACTTAACGTTCTTTTCTCCAATCCTTGTTTGGGTAATTTTGCACATACTAGTTATTTCTTTTTTGAAATTATAAACTGACTCAATAATTTCCATTTTATTTGCTTCTATCTTATTAATATCTAAAATATTACCAACTATTTCTAGTAGTGTTTGTGACGCTGTAACAATATCGTTTGAGTTTTCAATTACCTCTGGTGGTAATTGGGCTCTATAAGTTAGGGTGTCTTCTGATAGTCCTACGATTGCGTTTAGTGGTGTTCTTATTTCATGTGACATGCTGGATAAGAAATCACTTTTTGCATGATTAGCGCGTTCTGCCTGATCTTTGGCAAGTTCTAATTGATTTACCATTTTTACATCAGGATTTTCTATTGTAAAATACATAATATCCATAACAACTACCATTACTGGATTAAATAGTAATAGTTGGGGGTTAGTTGCTTGTATTACGGTTGATGCAACCATTAAAATTAATAATATGATAATTGGTACAAATTCTTTTCTTCCAATTTTTTTTCTTACTTTAACTAAGTTTATTACCATAGAAATACAAGATATTACTATAAAAAGAAAACCAACCTTAGTAGCAGGGCCTGTTGTGTAACTTACAGTTCCAACTACCCATCCTATTTCTACTGGTAAAGCTAAAACAAAGACCATTCCAATAATCATGAAAATATTAATTTTTTTAAATAAATTTTGTTTTTCTTCTACTGTGTCAATTTTGTTTTTGTTAAACTTGTCACATACTAGTAATGTGTATTTTGCCATATAGACAAACCATGCGATAACGATACATACAAATATTTTACTGCCATTTAGAAATATACTTAGTCCAATATTTGTTTCGATTAATGGAGTATATGAGATAAGATATAAAGATAGCTCAGTAATAGTTGTTAAAAAACATGTTAGTATCATCTTTTTATATATTTTTGTATCGTCATTACTTATTCTTTCTTTTATAAAAAACAAAATTGAAATAATGCTTAAATAGAGCATAGACATTATTAACATTGTCATTTGAATAATTTTTAACATTATACCACCTACTACTATATTTATTTTAATTATACTATTTTTTTTATTATATTACAATTGTTTTGTTACAAGTAAAAAGTAAGTTCCTATAAAACTTACTTATATACTTTCTCAAAAGCTTCGTTTTGGTAACAATCATCATACCTATAACAATCATCATCATACCTATGCTTTATATAATACTGAGTTAGCTTAGTTATATCAACTTTATCTGAACCATTACGTGGTATCTCATCTATATGAATTACTTCTTGTACCTGCTCATGAGAATCTAATATTTTAGTTTCAAATATTGATTTTGCAATATCTGAAGTACTATATCCTTCCTTTTCTTTAATGCAGGCAACTATTTCTTCAAATGAATAATTCTCTCGTCCTTTTTCTTGAGGAATTTTTATTATAGCACAATCGTGTACTCCTTCTACTCCAGATGCTAGTTTTATAGCAATGTCAGTTATTGGCGCTTTAAAATCAGCCCATATTCGAAAACTTCTATCTTCAACTTTAAGCCTTCCATCAGCTCCAAGACTTCCAATATCTGTTGAAAGCCATTCTCTTCCATATAAATTTATTTTAGCGGCATCACTTTTTTGTTTTAAGCCAGGATAGTGAGAAAATATACCAGGTGAACTTTCTAAAATTCGACCACTTTCCCCTATTGGTAAAACTTCATGAGTTTTTTCATCTATAACTATTACTTCTACCTCTTTTAAAGGTTGTCCAGCTACTAATAGTTCAGGTGATACTGTAGAATGGTTTAGGCTTCCCGATACTCCAAGTAATTCGTTTTGTCCATACCATACAACAATATATATAGGTAATCCTTTATTTCTTAGATTTTCACTTATTGTATACACATCAGGCATTGGTGATCCAGCAACCATAAATGTTCCTACATGATTTAAATTTTTAATTGAATTTTCTTTATCACAATATCTTGCGTAGTCTGGAGCTACAAAAAGATTGACTTTTGCATCTTTACTTAAATTGTAGTTTTCAATAAATGAATCAAACTCATTTATAAATTTTACCATTTTAGCTTTAAGTTGCTCTAGTACAACACCACCATCAGCACCCATTAAGGCAATTGTTCCCCCTGCTTCAAATGGAGCAAGCATTGATGTAATTGTACCTAGTCCAACGAAGCCTGGAATGCATTTTATTGTTACATTTCCTCTTCCTATTGGGAAATCTGTATATAATATTTTCTGAATAGCATCTATCATTGACCTTTGACTTTGAGCAATTGGTTTTGGTCTTCCATTTTCTGTTCCACTACTATTATTGATACATACAATATCATCCATATCAAAATGGGCAGTGTTTGATTTTCTTTCCTGGCCTAATTCCATTAATTCACTAATACTCTTCTTTTTTCCAGTTAATTCTTCTTTTGAGCCTACAATAAAAGTAGGATATGTAGCTTCTTCTATAGTTTCTTCAAACATACTATTAAATGGTGGGAACTTTAAAATATGTTCTTCTAATATTGCAAGTTTTATGTCTGAATTTAATAAACTATGTTTTACAATATCACTATTCTTAGAATAATCAGCAATCTTAAAAATACCACCTATCTTATTTATTGCTAAAGGCATTACTATTTCTTCAATGCTTCCATCCAACATTATAGCGACAATATCGCCTTTTTCAATTCCCATTTTTTCTAATCCACATGCAGCAATATCTATCAAATCTAGTATTTCTCTATGAGTATATGCTTTTTTTGTTTCATCAATATACACAGCCATCTCATCTAAGTGTTCTTGAGCATAATCTGTGTAATTTTCATACAATGATTTATTTAAATCTAATTTTCTAGTTGGTTTTTCTACATATGCTCCAGTAGGAAAATCATATGGATTCCACTGAATTGGCCCTTGTAGTTTTCCTAAATACAATTCCCTTAAGTATTTTTCTCTAGCTGCTTTTTCTTCTGAAGTTGGTGGATTATTCAATTCACTTATCCTTTGCTTTCGTATTGTTTCTTGCAATTGTTGTAATTCTTCTTTAGATTTATTTTCTATAAACTCACGATAACTGTTTATAAATGAAAAAAATCTTCTATAGTCTTCTTCTGAATAATTATCAATCTCTTCAGAATTTCTGTTCATATCGTTTTGCATTAACGACTTCCCCCTTTGTTTTTTTAATGGCATATATTATACCACATCATTGATTATATGTCTAGTTTTATTAGTTTCTTATATTTATTTTACTAATTTTTTTTAATTTTTAAAAATAATTTGTAAAATTTTACATAACTTTACAAATTAATTTATAATATGAATAATTTCTTATTCAAATTCTTTTGTAAAGTTACCATTTTTTAGTATTTCTATTTCTTTATTATCTTTTGTAATGCCTGTAATATTCATATCTTTTGTTCCTATCATGAAGTCTACATGAGAATTACAATCATTTAAATGATATTCTTCTAATAGATACTTTTTGTCCATTCCTGGACCATTTTCTATACACTCTGGGAAGGAGTCTCCTAAAGCAATATGACAGGATGCATTTTCATCGAATAATGTTTCTAAAAAGATTTGATTGGTATTTGATATTGGAGAATCATATGGAACAAGTGCAACTTCTCCTAAGTAGTCTGCATTTTTACATATATTTATCATGTTAATTAATTTTTCTTCTCCTTCTTTTGCATGTGCTTCTACTGCTTTTCCTTTTTCAAAGCGAATACTAAATTCATTAATAATTGAGTCTTGATAAGACAATGGTTTAGAAGAGAAGACAGTTCCTTCTGCTGTTAGTCTATCAGGAGATGTAAATACTTCTTCTGTTGGGAAATTAACTAATATTTCTTTTCCTGTATCTAATAGGCATCTGCCTGATGCCCATAAATGATTATTTGGTAATCCAATCTGAAAGTCTGTTCCATTACTACTTTTATATTTTAATGTTTTGAATTGGTAACTATTTAGTTTTTCTGCTCTTTTAGTTAGTTTATTTATTTTTTTATTCCATATATCCATTGGATTATCTTCTTTAATACTACATAAATCAAATATTTTATTCCACAAGTCTTCAATAGGAGTATCAGAATCTTTATACAACTCTTTTGCCCAAGCTTCTGTTGGAACGGCCGCGATACACCATGCTAGGTGACATTTATCTCTTAAAGCATCAAATTCTTTTCTTGTTTCATATGAATATTTTGTTAATTCAGCTTGTTTTTTTGAATCAATATCCTTCATTAGCCCCGGTGTTTCACTAGCAAGCATTAAAAATGCTGCATCTTTTTTTGCATATTCATTCCATATTTCTTTGTTCCAAAAACCTATTTTTTTGCATTCTTCAATATTAAGATTTTTTAAAGCTTCATGCTTAAGATATGGATCTTGAATGTCATAATATATATCCTTTACTCCAATTTTATAAGCAATTTTTGTTAATATTCTTACAAAGTCGCTTCTTTCAACATTATAGCTTATTAATAAAGGTTGATTTTTATCCATTTTTAAGCAGGATTTTAATAATGTCTCTGCATATTTTTCTTGTAATTCTTTCATTTATAGTCCTCCTCTTTTATATTATAAATCTTTTTTTTTATTTTATTCAATAGAAAATAGGATGAAGTCATCCTATTTTACTATTATTTCTATACGGTTTTGTCTATTCTTATTATATTGAAGAATATATTCTTTATTATTTGTATTCATCTTATCATTAACACTACGGAATAAATCTTGTAACTCATCATAATTTGTAGCGTCATCTGTTTTTGTATATACTAGAATACTATAAGTACCTTTTTCTAATTTTGATAAATCTATTTCTTTTTCAAACCAAGCATATGTTTTATCTTTATTATCTTGAGTTTTTATTGTAAATGGTCCTTTTGTAGAAGATACATCTATTATTTCTTGGTTAAATGTTTTTGTATTTTCTAAGATGATTTTTCTAGTAATATTATTTTGATTATTATAGGTTCCTTCATAGTCATAAGAATATCCATAAATATATAGTTTATTATTTTTAAAATTTATTTCATCATATCCATTAACCATATTTCTTGTTGTAGGTGATGTTTTTGTTGTATATAATTCATCACGAATAGATAATGATATTTCTTTTGCTTTTGATTTTTGATCTGTTTTAAAGTTATATCCATGTTTACTATCTTCACCTCTTCTATCAATATCAATATTAAAGAAATTATCTATTGTTTGAATGGTAAAGTTTTCTTTGTTGGCTGCTAATAAGTAAAGATCATAGTCACCATTAGGAATATCTGTGAAATCAATTTCTCCTTTGAACCATGAATTAGAATAATCTTTTCCATTATCCATTCCTAAATCATATGGTGTATTCTTTGTCCAACTACCTATTTGTGAAATATATCCTTCTTCTGTATCTTTATTGATAAATACTACTGCATATTCTTTATCTTCTTTGTTGTCTTGATTTAAAATTATGCAATAACCACTAATGGTAAATTTTTTATTTGTTTTATTCCAAGTAAGATTATTTAAATAAAATTCTCCATCTTCTATATTTTCCATTAAGCTATCTATATCAATATCATCTGTATCTATTATGTCTTCTTTTAATTCTTCTTTCTTCTCTTCTTTTTTTATTACTGTTACTTTTATTTCTTTAGTTGTTGTTTTTCCTTTAGAGTCTGTTACTTCATAGATTACTTTGTATTCTCCTGGAGTTTTATTATTTGCTGTGTTTTCTTTTACTTTAATTTTACTTGTTAAATCTCCATCTTCTTCGTCAATCGCTGTTACATCTTTTTTTGCATCAAATTCATCTTGTTCTGTTATCGTTTTGTCTTTGACATTTATTACTGGAGCTTTATTTTCTTTTACTGTTACCTTTATTTCTTTTGTTGTTGTTTTTCCTTTAGAGTCTGTTACTTCATATATTACTTTGTATTCTCCTACTTTTTTATTATTAACAGTATTCTCTTTTACTTTAATTTTACTTGTTAAATCTCCATCTTCTTCATCTTTTGCTGTTACATCTTTTTTAGCATCAAATTCATCTTGTTCTACTATTACTTTGTCTTTGGCATTTATTACTGGGATTTTATTTTCTTTTACTGTAACTTTTATTGTTAGTGTAGTTTCTTGTTCATTAGAATCTTTTACTTTATAAGTTACTTTGTACTCTCCTGGTACTTTGTTGTTTACAGTATTTTCTATTACTTCTATTTTGTTTGTAATATTTCCATCTTCTTGGTCTACTGCTTCTACATCTTTTGTTGGATTGAACTCTTCATTTACATAAATTGTTTTATCCACAGCTTTTATAATTGGTTTGGTGTTTTCCACAATTGGTGTGGATAAAGTTATTTTTACTCCTGGAGCTGATTCTAAAGTATATCCATAAATATTGTTGTTATCTGTTAAGCTAACTGGTACTTTTAACCAAGTATCATTTCCTACTTTTGTCCTTTCAAGAACTGGTACATATGAATTTGTATATAATCCACTTATTAGTGAATACTTAGCATCTTCTGTATTATAGTTTACCCAAGTATATTGATTCCCTGATACGGTTACACTTACTTTTCCATATGATTTATCCTTAAATTGAATAGAGTCTGCACTAATCCATTCTTTTTGATCATGGAAATAATCACTTGTTACAAGATATGCTACTGGAATATTATTATTATAAGCTACTGTATAAACCATAACATATCTATCTTTTAATAGTGTTTTTCCAGTTGATGATGATAGAGAGCTATCATAATAATAAGGTGCATTTTTTGTACTTATAGCAACTCTTGGTTTTAATTCGGCATTTTCTATATATAAGTTATATTCATAGTTTTTATTTTTATATTCAAATACATCAAGTGGAGAGACTAATCCATTTTTTCCTTTATTTATTTTTGTTATCCCACTTGCTTTTACATATACTGCTTGATTCCAATTATAATCTCCTGATGTTTTTTCATTATAATTATTATCAATATTTAAATCACTTATAACTTTATACCATTTTTCATTGTTTTTCTCTACTTCATCTATTATTACAACAGCATCTTCTTTTTCTGGATAAGTGTAGATTATTCTTGATGATGTTGTTGGGTTTTGATAAGCATCTGTTGGTCCATTTACTACTCCTAATTGATAATAATTATAATCTTGCATTCCAAAAGCTTTATCAAAAGAATAATAATTTGCTGCCATTTTTTCTGACCAATAAGTATCTGATGCATATTTTACATTCATACCTATCCATTTATCACCAAATTGTGGTCCAAAGTATCTCCAGTCTCTTGGATGAGCATAACCATATGTAATCCATTTTGAGGCATATCCTAAAATACTACTTGAGAATGTTGGATACCAATTAGCAGCTTGAGTTGGATTAGAGTCTACGGCATTTAAGCCAAATCCATTGTTTTTATTAATAGATAAATTACTTGTTCCATTACCGGTTTCATTTCTACTTAGACTTAATGAAAGAATAGCATTTACTCCATATTTTTCTTGGGCATAATAGAAAAATGTTCCTGATCCATATAATCTTGATGTTTTTTCCTTAGCAGCATTACCATATACATTTTCTTTATATCCTAAATTATTCCTTATATATTCATCTATATTAATACTTGAATATGCTGTTTTTGTGTGATTTGATAAATACATATAATAATTATAATATGGATTATTTTTATTTACAGAATTTGAATGAGTATTGTTTTTTGAATCCTTTATTAAAGTTTCTAAGTTATTATAAAAGTAATGTCCATCATAACTATAATAAGTTCCAGATGATAACATATCTGGTTTTGGTCCAATTGTTCTTCCTGCTGATCCATAATAATTATTTTGAATCTTTGCTACATAATTATGTCTTATATCATTATTTGTTACTATATAACTACTTGAAGATTTTACCCATGTTATGGGAACAATTTCATATGTTGATTGTTTAATCCATCCAGTAAAATTCCCAATAGTTACTTTTGCTACCCATGAATTAATATAATTAGAGTATGCTGTTTCTAAATGAACACCATCTACTCCACCATAAAGGGATCCAGTATCCATATATGTATAAGCAGAGCCTTTACATTCACTATTTGTATAAAAATAAGTTAATGTTTCTGGATTAACACTTAAATCTAATAAAGCAACATTAGCATCAATAATTTTAGTTGTATTTGATATTCTTGTTAAAATAGCCAAGTCTTTTCCACCATTATTTTTCATAGAACTTTTAGCATCTTCATATGTAGAATGACAACTCACTTGTTTAATTTCACCATTTTCTTTAAAACTTGCTACTTCATAATTCCCACATAAAGAACGATTTCTATAATTATTAATGTCATAGGCAAATACATTTTTACTATATAATAAAAATCCTAGAAAAAATGACAATATTATTATTTTTCTATTCATGGGATTTCCCCCTTTCGCTAGTTTTATATCTTTATTATATCAAGGATAGTTTTGTAAAGCTTTTATTTTTTTTACTATTTATTGTTCTTTACATTTTTTTGACAAAAAAATATATCTAATTTTCTTTTAAAATATATCTTTTTTATTACTTATTATCTTAATTATTATTACCTAATATTTTTACTCCACCATTGCTTCTACTGTTTTTTTTTGCTAGTTCTTTCATTTCTAAATTAAATTTTTCTAGTTTTTCTTGAAGACTTTTATATTCTTCTTTTGAGTACTCTAATTCTTTTGTTAGTGATTCTATTTTATCAAGTTGTCTATCTATTTGACTTTGATAGTCTTTTATTAATAGTTTTTATTTATATTTTTGTTTCTTTATTAATTGCTTAGTTATTTATTCTTTTCCTCTATTATATTCTAATTGTAATGTTTCTGGAATTTTTGATACTTTTTCTTCATTTAATACTTCCCTGTTTTCGGCTTATGTACTTTTTAAACTTATTACTTTCTTTTTCATAGTTAACAAAATCTTTTCTTTCATAAGGAGTATATTAACCACATACTGATATTTTCAAGAAATGATATAACATGACATTATCATAAAATGATTACAGATATCTTGATTAAAATCTTATTATTAGGTATAATTTCTATTGTAGAATGTTTATTTGGAGGTTTTACATGGCAAAACATACAGAAAAGAAAAAAGAGGGTCGTATTATTAATTTTATTATTATTTTATTTAGTATTATTGCATTAGGATGTTCTTTTTTTGCAATATACTCAATTTATTTATTAGATACTATAGAAAACATGATACGATATATTGTAATGGGAGTATTATCTTTTATTGACTTAATAATTTTTATTAAGATGTTTATGAAAAAAAAGAAAAAGTCTAAGAAAGCTTTTTATTTATTATTCTTGTTTATATATGCAATTATTTGTTTTTCTATTGGTGGAATTATTTATTACTTTTATGGAAAAATAGACAATTTAAATAAGGATACTATTACTTATACATCTGATTTAATCGTTATGAATAGTTGTGCTGCACAAAACATACATAATATAAGTAATATGACTATTGGTATATTAAGTGATAAAAAGTCTCCTGAAGGGTACATTATTCCTCAGGAAATAATTCGAGAAAATAAATTAGAAGATGAAAATCAAATCAAAGAATATGATGATTATACATCTATGCTAGTTGATATGTATGCTGGTGATATAGATGGTATGTTTGTTAGTGATAGCTATGTGTCTATGTTTTCAGGAATAACAGGTTATGAGAATATAGCAACTGATACAAGGGTGATTATTAGTAAAGACAAAAAAATGAAAAAAGCTTTAACTTCTAATATCGAGACTGCTTCTGCTGGTAAAGATGTTACAAAGCCTTTTACTATTTTACTTATGGGAATAGATTCAACGGATGAGGTTTTAACTAAGAATGCTATTGCGAATGGTGATACCTTAATACTAATAACTTTTAATCCAAAGACATTAAATGCTACAATGTTATCTGTTCCAAGAGACAGTTATGTTCCAATCGCTTGCTGGAGTGGTCAACCAGAAAATAAAATAACTCATGCAGCGGCATATGGTAATGATTGTATGATTAAAACTATAGAAAACTATTTTGATACAACAATTGATTATTATGCAAAGATTAATTTTAAAGGTTTAGTTAAACTAGTTGATGCAGTTGGTGGAGTTGAAGTTAATGTTGAACAGACTTTATGTACAGATGATTCTAATCGTGGTGGTGAAGTTTGTATACAGCCTGGTTTACAAACTCTAAATGGTGAAGAAGCTCTTGTTTTTGCAAGAAATCGTAAATCTCTTGCAAATGGCGACTTTGGTAGAGCTCAACATCAACAAGAAATAATTAAAGCATTAATCAATAAAATGAGAACAATTACTGACGTTACAAAGTTTATAGATATTCTAAATACTATTTCAAATAGTTTAGACACAAATTTAACTACAAAACAAATATTATCTTTTTATAATATTGGAAAAGATTTAATTAAAAAAAGTTTGAGTGCTGATGAGGCTGATTTAGTAAATATTCAACAATTATACTTGCAAGGTGAAGGTCAGATGATTTACGATGAACGTGCTAGGATGGTTTTATGGGATTATATTCCTAATAAAAATAGTCGTAAAGATATTATTCAAGCTATGAAAGAAAACTTAGAATTAGTTGATCATAAAAATATAACAAGTTTTAGTTTTTCTATTAATAAATTATATGAAAAGAAGGTTATAGGAAAGGGCCCATACAGTTCTGGGGCTAGCTACTCTTTACTTCCAGATTTTACAGGAGATACAGAGTCTCAAGCTCGAGCAACGGCCTCAAAATATGGTGTTTCCGTTACATTCAAAGGTACTTCTGGTACAGTAGTTAGTCAAAATTATCCGGCTAGAACAAGAATTGATTTAATAAAAGGTAGTTTAGTATTGACATTATCTAATGGTTCTAGCGAGAAAACAGAAAGTACTAAAGATGATGAGGATGATAAAAAATCTTCATCAAAAAAAGATGATAAGGAATCAACTATTCAAAAGAAAGATGATGAAAACTCTGAGAATGATAATAACATAAATAATGATAGTAATTCAAATAATGATAGTAATTCAAATAATGATGATAATTCATCAGATGACAACAATAACAATTTATCCCCTACTCCAAATAATGATAATAATGATGAGTCTAATAATGAACCAGATGAATAAAAATCCACCCTTAAAAAGGGTGGTCTTTCACAGAGGCCTATAAGGCCAAACACTGGCAGCTACCATTTGGTAGCTTTTTTAGTCTGCCAATCGCCTTTGTCACTCTTACTTACCCGTAAAC
>Ga0247611_10000544_pt1 | contig 76571 bp, 47 predicted proteins | sample 177DNAGHGhighgp2_FD_192422 | JGI IMG/M metagenome (GOLD analysis project Ga0247611, IMG submission 192422) | Sheep rumen microbial communities from Palmerston North, Manawatu-Wanganui, New Zealand - 1770 DNA GHGhigh gp2 | ecosystem: Host-associated > Mammals > Digestive system > Stomach > Rumen... | reverse complement strand
CAGATAACAGCTGGCTATCAAGGCCATCACTGTCACTCCCGCGTAAAACATAATAAAGAAAATATCTTCCCGTATCTGATCGTACATGATTGTTTTATTTCAACAGTTTCCTATCTTCATTCCCTTCTAGCACTTGCTTTTGCTCCTCGTCTTTCAGCCTTTGGAACTCACGTATCAGATATACCTTGAACTCTGGGCTTATCCACATGGCAAACTCAAAGGCAATGTCTTTGTGGGCGTATGTGCCACCATAACGCCCTGCCTTTGAGATAATACCGATGGCATTAGTCTTCTCTGTCCACTCTTTGGCACTGAGACGGAAACGGTTCAATCCGGCCTGAGATTTAATTATGTCGAATTCGGCACAATTAAAATTCGGATTCATCAGCCGCTCCCATATTCCAAGGAACTCTATGGTGTTGCGATTGCGTAGCCAATTGGAGAAGAAAAACTCACCATCCTTAGCCTTCAACATGTCTGTTAGGCTGATGTAGTCATCTTCATTCTGCCTAATGACCGTTATCTGCGTATTATGTACTGTTATCTTTGCCATATTGTCTGCTGTTTTACAAACTTTGCGCCGCAAAGTTAATCATTTTCTACCAATTATAGGCAACTTGCCATATCAAATAAGGTGAAGACACCAGTTTTTACCTCATTTTAGCCTCAAATTAGAAAAAGTGCAAAAAGACGAGCGGAAGTGTTGCAAATCGTCACTTCCGCCCGACTAATATCGCTCGTTATATTTACAGGTGAAGGAATTTACCCTACAAATGGAGGCCGAGGCCCAGCATGAGGTTGTTGGGGTAGTAGAAGTCGTACAGGCTATAGCCGATATGGAGATAGGCCTGCTGCATGACATTGATCTTCAGGGCGAGAATCTCGTAGAAGCCCTTCAAATCGTAGGTATGGGCATTGACGAAGTTATGGCCAATGCCAAAATTGATGGTGAAATAAGGCATGACGAACTCAGTACGGGCGGAGAGTCCCAGTGCCACCTTCTTATACCAGGGCGCCACATAGACATCGGGATCGGTGTCGCTGGTCTGCGAGTCGAGGGTAAGTGTCTGGCTGTCGATCTCCACATTAGCGCTGCCGTCGTAGGAACCGTCGAGCGACACACCGACATTCAGCCAGTGGTTCACATGATAGAGGGGATTAAGGGTAAAGCCGATGACACCATAAGTCGTGGGCAGGGCGTAGGCCCCCTCATCGGTCTCGACGCCCTTTTTCTTCCAAGCACCATAGAGTGTCAGATCCCAGCCCCAGTAACGTCTGAAGGCAGGCAAGGGTGCACCGGCAGGCCGACGGCCGCTGCGATTAAAGTAGTAAGCCACACTCGCCCGTGCGCCAGCCACATTCAGACCAGCATTGGGAATCGCGGTGTTACCATTGCTATAATGGGTAATGGTGGCACCGACATTCAGGTCCCAATTCTTCGAGATCATCCAGCGTAGATACAAGTCGGCATCGATATAGGCCGTCATCTTCGAGCCGATGACGCGGTTCTCGGGATTGTCGCGCCAGTCGTGGGCTTTCCAGCCATAGGTGACACCGAAGTTCCATTCATAGTTAAGCGACAGTCGCGGGGCGAGTGTCTTGATGGTGGCGCCCTGGAAGATGAAGAGCGATACGGGATGCCCCAGTTGGGGATTGAAATCATGAAAGCCCAGGCCAACGCCCTGATACACACCTTTATAGATACGAGCCTCAACGGAGTTCTCGGGTGGGGCAAAGGCATACTTGAGGCGGCCCATGAAGGAATGGTTCATCGTGCGCACCTCGGGATTGTTACCTCTGAGGAAAGCGTTCGTATGCAGGATGAGTCCGGAGACAGCATCGACCTCGATGCGGTGGACAGTCAAGCTGTCGCGCCCGAGGCTGAGACTGTCTCCAGACACAGCAGTAGCAGCGACGGGGAAAGCCATCGCTGCCAAAGTGAACAGTATCCTGCGGAAACTGCTGATTCCTACTGCGGGATGAGCAGCCAATTACTTGTCGCTTTCTGGTGCCTGTCCGATGAGATCCATGAACTCGTCGAGCTTCGGCGTAATGATAATCTGTGTACGACGGTTGCGCTGCTTTCCGATCTCGGTATCGTTAGAGGCAATGGGGTTGTACTCACCACGACCGCCAGCAGTCAGGCGCTTCGGATCAACACCGTAGTCGTTCTGCAGGGCCTGGACAACAGAAGAGGCACGCAGCGTGGAGAGATCCCAGTTGTTGCGGATATTCGTCTTCTTGATGGGCACATTATCGGTATTACCCTCGATCAGCACGTCGTAGTCCTTGTAGTCCTTGATGATCTTGGCAATCTTAGAGAGCGTCTCGGCAGCACGGCTGTTGATCTCGTAAGAACCGCTCTTATAGAGCATGTTGTCGGCCAGAGAGATATAGACCACGCCCTTGAGCACCTGCACATCGACCTCCTTGAGCTCCTCCTTGGAGAGTGAGCGGGTGAGGTTGTTGGTGAGCACCATGTTCAGCGAGTCGCTCTTCGACTTCACCTCTACCAGATGACGAATATACTGATTAGACTCGTTGATCTGATCCACCAGCTTCTCGATAGAGATATTGTTCTGGCTGGCGTTAGTCAGACTCTTGTCGAGCGACTCCTGCAGCTTGGCATACTTGGCCTCAGCAGCCTTGAGTGCCTGCTGGAGTCCCTTTTGCTGATCCTCAAGGGCCTGGATACGGGCATTCTTACCTGCCAAGTCCTCTCTGGCATCCTGCAGCTTTTCCGTCAGCGATTTATTCTCCGTCTGGCAATTGGCCAGATCTTTCTTACTGGCACAGCTTGTCATCAACAAACCGGCAGCGATTGCGATAAACAATACTTTCTTCTTCATACTTTGTCGTTTTTTTAGTGTAACGAATGCAAAATTAGTGAACTAACTGAAAAAACAATAAAAAGATGCTTGTAATTAGAATTATTTTAATTAAATTTGCAGTCAAAAACCAAATAACAGATGAAAAATATCAAATTCCTACTCATGGCAGTACTGAGTATGATTGTTTTAAACACACATGCCCAGATGCTTGCCAAAGGCGTCTCAAAAGAACTCGCCGACCATCGAAAAGCTAACATTAGCAATGTTGTCTACGACCTAACCTTCAACATCCCCTCCGACCCCAATCAGCGGGTTACCGGTAAGGCGGTCATCAGGTTTGACCTGAAGGTGAGAGAAGACCTGGTGCTCGACTTCCAGGGCGACTTCGACGGCACCTGCTACTACTTTACCGGTAAGAAGGAGAATAAGCGTCGCGCCGTGGAGGCTTTCTATCAGAACGAGCACATCATCATTCCGATGAAGGCGCTAAAGGAGGGAAAGAACAAGATTGAACTGAACTTTACGAGTCTCGACAAGGCCCTGAACCGCAACGAAGACTATATGTATACCATCTTCGTGCCCGACCTGGCACGCTCGGTGTTCCCCTGCTTCGACCAGCCAGACCTCAGAGCCGTCTTCGTGACGACACTCAATGTGCCCAACGGCTGGAAGACGATGACCAGCGACAATATCTGTCAGCTGCCGACCTACCTCTATTCCTTCGTTGCCGGAAACTTCAACGAGAAGACCGGCAGCCGTGAGGGCAAGCCCATCCGCGCCCTTTATCGGGAGACCGATCCCGCCAAGGTGGCCCAGCTCGACAAGGTGTTCGACGAAGTGGGACAGTCGGTGAAATGGATGGAAGGCTACACGAGCATCGCCTGTCCCTTCAAGGAGTACGGGCTGGTCATCCTGCCCAACTACCAATTCGGCGGTATGGAGCACCCGGGCGCCATCCAGCTGAGCGACCGTCGCGTGTTCCTCGAGAAGAACGCTACCCAGGAAGACGAGCTGGCACGTATGGAACTGATAGCCCATGAGACTGCCCACCTGTGGTTTGGCGACCTCGTATCGCTGAAATGGTTTGAGGACGTATGGGCCAAGGAGGTGCTTGCCAACTTCATGGCCTCGAAGATTACCCGCCGTCATTACAATACGGTAGACCACGACCTGAATTTCCTCAAGACCTACCAGAATGCCGCTATCTGTGTCGACCGTACGGAGGGTACACATGCCATTGCCCAGGAACTGAACAATCTGAATCACGCCTCGCTGCTCTACGATGACATCATCTATGACAAGGCCCCTGTGATGATGCGTATGCTCGAACAGGTGATGGGCGCCCCGTCGCTTCAGAACGGTCTCAACAAGTATCTGGTGAAGTATCAGTTCAACAATGCCAGCTGGGATGATCTGCTCACGATGCTTGACAAAGAGGCACCCAGTGCAGGTGTGCGCCGTTTCAGCGACATCTGGGTGAAGCAGAAAGGTATGCCAATCATCAGCACTGCCTACAGGAACGGAGAGGTAGTCGTCACACAGACCGACCCCTTCAATCGTGGTATCTTCTGGCCCCAGAAGTTCCAGGTGAGAGCAATCTACGACCTCGGCGAGAGCAAGACCATCACGTTTGACATGCAGAAACCCACGATGACCTACAGGCTCAACAAGCGTCCTGACTATCTCGTTCCGAACTCAGACGGTAAGGGTTATGGCCGTTTCGCGCTCGACGACGAGTTTGTGAACAAGATGCCGAAGCGCCTGATCACCACCCGTAACGACCTGAGCCGTTATGCCCTCCTGCTTGCCATCCACGACAACTATCTGATGGGTAAGATTCCACCCTCTCATTTCGGAGAGCTGTTCCGCATGATGGTGAGGGAGAAGAACCCGCTCATCATGTCAACAGCCATCGACCACATGTTCAAGATTGTGGATGACGTGAAGGAGGATCAGCGTGCAGCCCTGGAGCTCTGCGTGATGGACCTGCTCACCGAGAACAAGACCAAGGAGTGTCACCAGTTTGTCATCCGCAAGATGACCAACTATGCCTCATCGCCCGAAGTGCTCGACCAGCTGGAGCGCATCTGGACCAGACACAATGACCCGCTGCTCAACGAGCACGACTATATGGAGATGGCCTATCGTCTGGCTATCATGCACCCGAAGCAATGGCAGGAGTTCCTGCAAACCCAGCGCAGTCGTCTGCAGACAGAAGAGCTGCGTAAGGAGTTCGACTATGTCAGTCGTGCCTGCAACCCGAACCCTGACGAGCGTACAGCCCTCTTCAACAAGCTGCTGCGCCCCGAGAACCGTCAGCAGGAGCCCTGGGCCATCCATACGCTCCGCCTGCTCAACTCGGACGTGTTCGAGCCACAGAGCAACAGCTATATCGAGCCGAGTCTGAAATCACTGGAGTATCTGCAGCAGACCTCCGACATCTTCTTCCCCAGCAAATGGATGAACGCCCTGATGGCTGGGCATAAGAGCAAGGAGGCCGTTCGGATCATCGAGCAGTTCCTGACAGCTAACCCCAACTATCCCGATAATCTGAAGAACAAGGTGCTCTCAGCATCGTGGATTGTGATGAAACAGGTGCCTTACGTGCCACGCGTGAACACGCCTGCCAAGAAAGCGACGCCCGCCAAGGCTGCTGCGACTAAGGCTACTGCGACAAAGGCTGCCAAAAAGAAAACAACCAAGAAAAAGTAATAGAAACATAAATTATAGTAAAAGGTATGATACGCTTCTTTCAAACTCCTCAGAAGACGGTTATTGCAACTGAGACCGATCACAAGCTGAGTGAACAGGAAATCAAGGAACTCAACTGGCTGTATGGCGAGGCTACAATGCTGGATTCAGACAAGCTTGACGGCTATTTCGTTGGTCCGCGTCGTGAAATGGTAACCCCCTGGTCGACTAACGCCGTAGAGATTACGCAGAACATGGGTATTCAGGGCATCAGCCGCATCGAGGAATATTTCCCCGTCGACAACAAGGATGCAGAATATGACGAAATGCTGCAACGTATGTATAACGGTATCAATCAGGATATCTTTACAATCAACATCCAACCAGAGCCCATCAAGTATGTAGACAATCTGGAGGAATACAACGAGCAGGAGGGTCTGGCCCTCTCACCCGAGGAAATAGACTATCTGCACGGACTGGAAAAGCAGAACGGCCGTCCGCTGACCGATTCTGAGATCTTCGGTTTCGCACAGATCAACTCCGAGCACTGCCGTCATAAGATCTTCGGCGGAACGTTTATCATCGACGGTAAGGAGATGGAGAGTTCGCTCTTCGCGATGATCAAGAAGACCACCCAGGAGAACCCCAACAAGATTCTCTCGGCCTATAAGGATAATGTGGCTTTTGCACAGGGGCCTGTCGTTGAGCAGTTTGCCCCGAAGGATCAGAGCACCAGCGACTTCTTCCGGATCAAGGATATCGAGAGTGTGATCTCGCTGAAGGCAGAGACCCACAACTTCCCCACAACAGTAGAGCCGTTCAACGGTGCTGCTACGGGTACGGGAGGTGAGATCCGCGACCGTATGGGCGGTGGTGTCGGTTCTTGGCCGATTGCCGGTACGGCAGTGTATATGACAGCCTATCCCCGTCTGCACGATGATGAGGGAGCGGCACGCGACTGGGAGGATATCCTGCCCGTGCGTCAGTGGCTGTATCAGACACCGCAACAGATTCTGACCAAAGCATCAAACGGTGCCTCAGACTTCGGCAATAAGTTCGGCCAGCCGCTGATTTGTGGTTCTGTGCTGACCTTCGAGCATCAGGAAGGTAAAGAGAAGTACGCCTACGATAAAGTGATTATGCTGGCAGGTGGTGTAGGTTACGGCACCAAGCGCGACTGTCTGAAGAAGGAGCCTCAGAAGGGTAACAAGATTGTCGTGGTTGGCGGTGACAACTACCGCATCGGCCTTGGTGGCGGTTCTGTGTCTTCTGTGGATACTGGTCGCTATAGCAACGGTATCGAACTGAATGCCGTACAGCGTGCCAACCCCGAGATGCAGAAGCGTGCCTACAATCTGGTCCGTGCCCTCTGCGAAGAGGATGTGAACCCCGTAGTAAGTATCCACGACCATGGTTCTGCCGGACACCTGAACTGCCTCTCAGAGCTCGTTGAGGAGTGTGGCGGTGAGATTGATATGACCAAACTGCCTATCGGCGACAAGACGCTTTCGAGCAAAGAGATCATCGCCAATGAGAGCCAGGAGCGTATGGGCTTGCTCATCGACGAGAAGCATATCGAACACGTACGTAAGATTGCCGAGCGCGAGCGTGCCCCACTGTATGTGGTCGGTGAGACAACGGGCGATGCCCACTTCTCGTTCAGGCAGGGCGACGGTGTGAAGCCCTTCGACCTTGATGTGGCTCAGATGTTCGGTCATTCGCCGAAGACCATCATGAAGGATAATACGGTAGAGCGTCACTACGAAGACGTGACCTATAGTCAGGATCAGATTGACGAATATCTCGACCGTGTGCTCCAATTGGAGGCTGTGGCTTGTAAAGACTGGCTGACGAATAAGGTTGACCGAAGTGTGACAGGTAAGATTGCCCGTCAGCAATGTCAGGGTGAGATCCAGTTGCCATTGAGCGACTGTGGTGTGGTCGCCCTTGACTATCGTGGTGTGAAAGGTATTGCTACCGCTATTGGTCATGCCCCTCAGGCTGGTTTGGCTAATCCTGCTGCAGGCAGTGTGCTCTCAGTAGCCGAGGCCCTGACCAATATCGTCTGGGCTCCTCTCGCCGAGGGTATGGACTCACTGAGTCTCTCTGCCAACTGGATGTGGCCTTGCCGTTCGCAGGAGGGTGAGGATGCCCGATTGTATGCTGGTGTGAAGGCGCTGAGCGACTTCTGCTGCGACCTGCATATCAACGTGCCTACGGGTAAGGACTCCCTCTCACTCTCTCAGCAGTACCCCAACGGTGAGAAGATTATTTCTCCGGGAACCGTCATCGTGAGTGCCGGTGGTGAGGTCAGCGATATCAAGAAGGTGGTATCACCCGTATTGGTGAACGATAAGAATGCCTCACTCTATCATATCGACTTCTCGTTCGACGAGCAGCGTCTAGGCGGGTCTGCCTTCGCCCAGAGTCTGGGTAAGGTAGGCGACGATGTACCTACGGTGAAGAATGCCGAGTACTTCGCTGATGCCTTCATGGCTGTCCAGCAGATGATCGAGAAGGGTTGGATTCTGGCAGGTCACGATATCTCGGCCGGTGGTCTGATTACCACCCTGCTCGAGATGTGCTTCGCCAATACCAAGGGTGGTATGCATATCAATCTGCACGACATCTGCAAGGAAGGTGACATCGTGAAAGCACTCTTCGCAGAGAATCCAGGCGTTGTTGTTGAAATCAGCGATGCGCACAAGCAGGAGTTCAAGGACTTCATGGAGGAGATGGGAGTAGGTTTCGCCAAGATCGGCTATCCCGTTCCCGAAGCTCGCACCATCGTGGTAAAGGCAGGCGACACGGAGAAGACCTTCGATATCGACGCCCTGCGCGACACTTGGTACAAGACCTCTTACCTCCTCGACCGCAAGCAGAGCTTCAACGGCAAGGCCAAGGAGCGCTACGAGAACTATAAGAAGCAGCCGCTGGAGATGAAGTTCCCCAAGAGCTTTACTGGTAAGCTTGCACAGTTCGGTCTTAACCCCGACCGTTGGAAGCAAGAGCCGTCAGACAAGAGTCAGGCACCTAAGGCTGCCGTTATCCGTGAGAAGGGTACCCAGTGTGAGCGTGAGACGGCCTACTGTCTCTACCTTGCCGGTTTTGAGGTTAAAGACGTCATGATGACCGACCTGATCAGTGGTCGCGAGACACTCGAGGATATCAACATGATTGTGTTCTGCGGCGGTTTCTCCAACTCCGACGTACTCGGATCTGCCAAGGGATGGGCCGGTGCCTTCCTCTTCAATCCGAAAGCCAAGGAGGCACTCGATAAATTCTATGCCCGTGAGGACACACTGTCGCTCGGTATCTGTAACGGTTGCCAGTTGATGGTGGAACTCGGTCTCACCGGTGCCAAAGGCGTCAAGATGTTGCACAATGATTCGCATAAGTTCGAGAGTGAGTTCATCTCTCTGAGCATTCCACAGAACAACAGTGTCATGTTCGGCAGCCTCAGCGGTTCCAAACTTGGCATCTGGGTGGCTCACGGAGAAGGCAAATTCTCATTCCCGGAGGCAGAGGACCAGTACAACGTGATTGCCAAATACAACTATGCCGGTTATCCCGCTAATCCTAACGGCTCTGACTATAACGTGGCCGGTATCTGTTCAGCCGACGGTCGTCATCTCTGCATGATGCCTCACCCGGAGCGTGCCGCCTTCCCCTGGCAGAATGCCTGGTATCCCGCAGATCGCCGTAACGACGAGGTAACCCCATGGATCGAAGCTTTCGTCAATGCCCGTAAGTGGGTGGAGGGAAAAGTAAAAAGGTAAAAAAGTAAAAGGGTAAAAAGGTAAAAGTGAACAATATCTATTGGGAGGCTTTTAAGACTTTCTTTCGCATTGGCATATTCACCCTCGGTGGTGGATATGCCATGATTCCTTTGATAGAGGAAGAGGTGGTGAACAAGAAGAAATGGGTATCGAAGGACGAGATGATCGACCTGATAGCCATCGCCCAGAGCTGTCCCGGCGTCTTTGCCATCAATATAGCTATCTTCATCGGCTATAAGTTGCGCAAGACGCACGGTGCCATTGCCACCACCATCGGTACCGCCCTGCCCTCGTTTCTCATCATCCTCGCCATCGCGATGTTCTTCAGTCAGTTTAAGGATAATCCCTATGTAGCTGCGATCTTCCGCGGCATCCGTCCTGCAGTGGTAGCCCTTATTGCCGTTCCTACCTTCCGCCTGGGACAAAGGGCCAAGTTGAACTGGTACACCATCTGGATTCCCGTCGTCTGCGCCCTCCTCATCTGGGCCCTCGGCGTTTCACCTATTTATATAATAATAGCGGCTGGCCTCGCTGGCTACATTTACGGTCGATAAGATATGATTTTCTTGAGTCTCTTTATAACGTTCTTCAAGATCGGACTTTTCGGGTTCGGCGGCGGCTACGGCATGCTCTCACTCATCCAACACGAGACGGTAGAATCCTACCACTGGCTCTCGACGGCCGAATTCACCGATATCGTTGCCATCTCGCAGATGACACCAGGCCCTATCGGCATCAACAGTGCAACCTATTGCGGCTATACTGCCATCCATAATGCGGGCTACGGTCACCTGATGGCTATTCTGGGCTCTGCTACTGCGACCTTCGCACTGGTACTCCCCTCGCTCATTCTGATGATTCTGATCAGTAAGATGTTCATGAAATACATGAATACTCAGGCAGTACAGTCGGTATTCAAGGGATTGCGCCCTGCTGTCGTAGGACTGCTCGCTGCTGCAACACTACTGCTCTGCAACAAGGAGAATTTCTCTACACCCTACGAGAACCCCTGGCAGTTCTTCATCAGTTGCGCCCTGTTCATCGCCACAGCCATCGGCACAGGCTACCTCAAGATCAACCCCATCCGGATGATCTGCTATGCAGCCTTTGCGGGACTGCTGCTACTCTATTAGTCAGTCTTACTTCGACAGTTTCTGCACGTATTTCACGGGCTCACCCTCACCTTTCAGCACATCAGCAAATGACTGTGGGGCAATGGTGACCGGACCGCGCATAAACTCCGGGATATTATAACTCCGCATAAACTGACGATGATAGTCGGGATCGGCACAAGGCAATTCAAAGGGCTTTGTGCCATTTCCTTTTTCGTCGACATGGGCAAAGAAAGGTCGGGTGTAAGTACCATCGTCACGCCGACTGCTGAAGACCACCCAGCGGCCGTTGCTCGACCATGAGTGATAACTCTCCGTATCCGATGAGTTAAGACCTGGCGCGGGCTTGGCCTCACCGGTCTGAAGATCCATCAGCCACAGGTCTGCATCATGGTGCCAGATATGGAACACGCCGAATTCTGCCAAAGCGAACATCAGATAACGGCCATCGGGCGAGATACGCGGCAGGGTTGCACTCTTATTGAGGCTATCGGCTGCAAAAACGAGTTCACGAGGCCCAAATGCCATCGTCTCAGGGTCGAAGCTCTTACGATAGATATTGTATTTAATCTGCGGCGAACGACGGACGATTTCCAGCGTTCTCGTTCTTGCCGAGTAATCACGCTCGAAATGCGCACTACAGTAGTAGAGCGTCTTGCCGTCGGGTGTCCAGGCAGGAAACACGTCGAGCTCGGTGCTGTCATTCTCCAAGTTGGTCACCTCGCCCTTGTCGATATCATAGGCGATAAGGTCACTTGATGTATCATATACTTCAATCTTATTGGCATGGGTGGTATGGAAGCTCTGCAACGTCTTGTTCGTAGAATAGACAATGAGTTTCAACCAAGGATGCCAGGCTGGATAGACACCAGCAGAGAGGATGGAGTCGTTGCGCATATTCACCTTCTTGATCTTGCCGTCGTAGGCAATGACAGTACCACCGCTCTTCTGACGGGCATGGAACTGCATGCGCTCCGGGTTATACTGCTGATAATGGTGACAGTTGATACACTGACTCTCCTTCTCAAAACTACACAGCATATTGTCGTAGACGACGCGCTCATCATAGTTTTCCAGACAGCGCTGACTGATAGTGAGCGACTCGTAACTGACGAACGAAGGGTGAATCAGTCGGTAACTCAGCCAACTGTCGATACTATCGGGCGAAACGAAGATGCTGAAGGGTTTATAGTGTGTCCACTGGTCAGCCTGTTGGGCATAGACATCAACGGTGATTTTGCCACCTCTGGCCTTCTCAACGAGCGTGCGCCAATCGTCAGCATCGGGCTGGGCCTTCCCCTGACAGATGATCTCCGCATCCCCAGCGGCGAAGCGGGCGATCATATCATCGGCAAGGGTGTCGAGTTCGAAAGTTAGCGGTGCCATATTGACAGGTATGGTCACGTCGGTATAGTCAGGATAGATCTTAGGCAGTGACTTGGAGTCGGTAAACGTCTCGGGAACTTTAGGACTTGTGCATCCCACCAGCACCACACATAAATATAATAATGTTCTTGCTTTCATAATCATCAATATTCTGCCAGTTCTGACATCGTGGAATAGTCATAGAAATAAGTCTCGCCAAAGAAGGGATAGAGAGCCTCGCGGGCTACCTCCACCTTACCGTCGCTATAGCGTTTAGCTTCGGCGGCATAGCGTTCGAAGGTCTCCTTGATACCCGCATCGAAAGGCATTCTATCGAGGTTAGCACGCCGCATCATCTTACCATAGAGGTAGGCAGCCTCCTGATAGTAGCGGGGCACATGACCATCGGGATGCAGACGGATATAGTTCTCGAAATGGTACCAGAACTGCTTCAGGTCTCTGGTCCAGAGGGTAGCCAGCAGACACTGTTCCTGGAAGATGGGATCACTGGTATCGGTGCTCTCCGCCAACTCAGTCATCAGGAACCGCTCAACAAAGCCCTTATCACCGCCAAGGGAGTTGGCATAGTGCATCATGTGGGTAATGAAGCCACGCTCGGGATCCTGTGCGAAACGCTCGGGATGAGCGATAAACATCTCGGCCTCCTCAGCCCAGTCCTTATAGAATAGTGTCTGTTTCAGCAGATTGAGATATTTGCGGGCTATGGGCTTGTCGCGTTCCAAAAGGGCACAGTTGGCCAGCAACTGATAATCCTCCACACGGAAGCCGAACTCCACACCCATCTCCATACAAAGACGGTTACAGTAGTTCAGCTGACCATACTGATAATAAATCATAGGGCCTACCACCATCATCAGACGCATGGGGAACGGCGCATCGTATTTCTTGGAACCGTTACGATAGAGGCACATCGCATCACCCTGTTTGCCCAGACGGCTCAGGGCGAGGTTACGCATCATCACAATGGCCCGCGTCGGCTCTTCGGGTTGAATAGCAGCCACTTCCAGTGCGCCCAGCCAGTCCTGCTGAGCGATACGGTGCTGCATAGCCAGTTCACGATGGTAGTTGCCGTCCTTCATCCAGAAGGTATAGACACCTGCCGCAAGTACAACGGTCACGACTGCCTGACTCACCCAATAATAGAGCGGTTTCAGCTGTTTCTTCCCCTCGCCCAGCCTATACGTCACAGCGAGCACCACAAAGAAGAGCAGCAGCAAGTAATACGGTATATAATAAGTGTGGTAGTCCTGATCCACAAAGTAAAGCGGCAACTCTGCCCACAGGCTATTGGCCAGATTGGTTTCATGATAGACGTAACGATAGCAGAACAGCGTGACGAAGATGATGCTCAGCACAGCCACCGCACTGTTGACTGCAGCCTCTGCCTTACGCGAAGAGAGCCGCCACGACCATATACCCATCAACAAGGCAGCAGCGAGCCCATAGATGCCCATCAGAGGATAGCCCAAAGCACAGACGGCGAAAATTGTCAGCGTCCGCAGATAATACTTCTCAGGCACACAACGGAAGCCCCACAATAGGGCTGCCACAGCCGTCGTGCCAATGGTAGATACGAAGAAATGGCCACGCAGTTTCAGAATATAAAGCCAGTAGCCCATATCCATATTCGTAAGCAGCAACAATGCCACGGGGATCAGCATCAGTATCGCCCAGCGGTCTGAAATGCAGAAGGCCCTTTTCACGATGGCCATCAGAGCAAGCCACCAGCCGCAGAGCATCAACATACCCAGCCAGGGGTAATAAAGGAACTGCGTGAACCATGTGCTCACCCATGTCAGCAGACCTCCCGGTACTACCAACTGTTCCTTCAGGAATAATGATGAGTTGAGGAAGAGATTCTTCTGCTGCACCTTCCACAGCAGGTCGCTCTCAAAACAAAGTACGGCACCAGCCATTACCACCAGTGCCGCCACCCAGAGGATGATCGCCAGATGCTTTTGTATTATCTTCATACTTGTTGCACTTATTTCGGTGCAAAAGTACACAAAATAATTTGAATATCGTCCCTACTGCAGAAAAAATTATACCTCGGGCTCACTTATCGGTGGTTGCTTTTCAGTATTTCACCTGGGTACGATGAACGATGATATCGGCATTTTCCTTTTTCATAGCCGATGTCCACCACTCGTCGCTAACCATCGTCTGGCTCTTGTTTCCTGCATTACGATCATACCATACCATGAAGTGGCCCCATTTTGCGCCGGCTTCCCAACATTCAGCGATATCGCCCTGAGGCTTACCCGTTTTGTTGTTGCCGTCCCAGCCACATTCACCCAGTACCACCATCTTATCGGGATAGGTGGCCTGAATCTCCTTGAACTCCTGCGCATTCTGCGTTGCTGTGTAGCCGTAGAGGTCGCGGGCTACCATGTCACAATAGTCGGCTCCCGGATACCAGTCGGTATCCTGATTATAGGTCGTACTACTGCCGTTATAGTTCTGAGTGGTCCAGATCCAAATCAGATTATTGACACCTTTCTGCTTGAAGTAGTCGAACATGGCTACCCAGAGTTTCTTGTAAACATCAGCACCCTCATAGCCCCACCAGAACCACGCTTTTGTCCAATCAGCCTGTTGCTTGGCAATCGCGTTACCAGCAGCCTCGTGGAAGGGACGCCACGTAGCAGCGATACCTGCCTCCTGGAGTTTCAAGATAACAGCAATCACACGGTCCATCTGTTCGTAGAAGTACTGATGCTCCCACGTGCCCTCCTGCAGGGCATTAGAGGCACGGAAGGTTGTCTCACCAGGAGAACAAGTGACACCGCTACCGTTCATGCCCGGCTTTGTGCTTTCGTTGACTGGTACATTGAAATGCCACATCAACTGCACGATACCGCCTTTGTCTACCCATTCCGTTACGGGGGTGATATCACTATAGTTGATCCATCCGTTACCATCGGGCACGTAGATATGGATGAAATCGTAACAGTTCATGGCGGGCCATTTGCCTGTGATCTCCTTCTTAATCTTATCTGCGAGGGTATGATTCCAATTTACATCGGCCATCACACTTGAGATAACCCGTTTGCCGTAGTTATTACGGAAATAGCGATAGAGCTGGCGGGCTGCATCGGTAGTGCCTGCTACAGGAGTCGTGGCGATATCGGCATTCTCTGCATCGATAGCGATACTAGATACCTTCACGGCCTGTCCCCCGACGGTCAGCGTCCCATCGGTCTGGGAATAGGTCATCGTGCCGGCTTCAGAGGCGCTTACCTGCCGGATGCCACCATCAGCATCAGTAATCGTGATTGTCTGAGCTGTCAAGGATACAGCAGCCATACAGGCAGCAAACAGAAGAAATAGCTTTCTCATTTTACTTGCACTTTTTGAGTCGTACTGCCTTTCCTGACGATATAGATGCCCTTTTTCAACGGTGTACCAACTGGCAGACGCAGACCTTGGATGGTATAGACGGCATCGTCACCACTTGTTACAGCATGGACAGGAGTGATGCCTGTTGTCTCATCGTCATTGGAGAAGTTCATCGAGGCGAGACTGCTCAACGGCAGCGTCAGCGACTCGTCGGTGTAGGCATTGCGGGCAACGAGATTGTCGTCACTGAACGACAACGTTAGTCCGACAGCAGTCAGAGAGGTCTTGCCACCGTCTGCCCCGACGATGGTCAGATAGGCGTAATCCTCGGCACGGACGACGGCAAGACCTAAAAAGGTGAATAATAGCAGAAGTACTCTTCTCATATTACTGAAGCACAATCTTCTTACATACGATACCCGCACCGCAGATCACGAGACCGCCTGCATTCAACAGCTGTTCCATATCGTCGGCTGTGAGCTTCGTCTCAATGGTTGTCTGTGAAGGATCGGGCGTGGCGTTACCATCGGTGCCCCAGTCTGCGGTAGAGGGCAGCGCAGCCCAACTACCGTTACCGAAGCGGATGTTGACATAGCCCACTGACGGATCTACCTCGTAGTAGAGTCTCAGAGAAGTGCCGGCAGAGACCTGACTCCAGTCATAGCCGCCCCAGGCGAGATCCTGAAGACCATTCTCCCAGCTTCCCAATGAGAAACTGCCACTCCAGATGACGTTCTCAGAGATTGACAGCGCAACCTTTGTCACGGTAAAGTAAGCACCGCAGATCACGAGACCGCCATTGGCTACCAATTCGTCGATCATCTCCTGTGTGAGTGACACGGTGAACTTGGTATCTTCAGCCGTCAGATCGTTCACATCAGCGGTTCCTGGCAGTGCTGCCCATGAGCCATTACCTACACGGATCTGAGACCAGCCCTGCGACATATCAGGCGTCACATAAACGGTCAGTACCTGTCCTGGCTTCACTGTCGACCAGTCATAGCCACCCCAGGCGAGATCCTGCATGCCAGCATCCCAGCCGCCAATCGTAAAGCTGCCTGCCCAGATGGCCTCCTCAGGTGCATCGCTGTACATCATCAGCTTATGAGACACTGAGATAAAGCTGTTCTGGACAATCTCAAGGTTTCCGTCAGTCATATCATCGGGCACTGTGAAGGTCAGCGTATTGCCAGAGATGGTGTATTCGGTATCAGCCAGAATGCCTGAACCAGGCAGAGAGACAGAAGCGATACGGTCGAAGTTCTCACCTGTTACGGTCACCTTGTCGCCTGCTCTCAGATCCTTATCCGGAGAAACCTTGGTCACAGCCAGCGTGGGCAGCGTCACCTCATCGGTGGTAAGCGATGCACCCGAGTAGAGTACCAATGTGATGGCACCCGACTTAGTCTCAGCAGGAATGTTAGTCGTCAAGGTCTTATGGTCATCGGATACGGTAAACTCGCTGGTGACACCACCCGGGAACATCACCGTCTCAACCGTGTGCAGGTTGGTACCACTGATCTGAACCTCCTGTCCGAAATCAGCAGCCTTCACGCTCAGACCAGCATAGGTGGCAGAGAGCACCTCCAGCGGTGTCTCGTATGTGTAAGTCCACTCGGCACCGTCGTTGAACGTAATCTCACCACTCTCGGCAGCCAGGGGCACGAGGAAGCGTACCTCTTTGCGAGAGACATAGGTAAAGTCCTCAGCCTTGACGGATGCACCCGTCACACCACTGGTGAACACGGCCTCATAGATGTTGTAGACGTACTCACCCTTCACGGTCACCTCGTCGCCGGCATTCAGACCTGTTGTCGGACTGACAGACTCAATCTCGATAGGTTCCTCGAAGGTGATAGGCGAAACGGAGGTGGCAACGGCTTCGCTGCCTACCATCAGCTTAATCTGTCCAGGCACGGAGGCATCGGGCACATTCAGGTAGAGGTCACGGTCGTCTACCTTGTTGAAGGCCGATTTCTCTACGACAGCCCCCTCACCGGGGAAAGCTACGCTCGTCACCTGGGTCAGATTGGTACCTGTAATACGGATCTCATGGGTGCGGAGGACGGGTGAAGGACCGAATGCAACGAGGTTCACGCCCGACTTGTTATACGGATTGGTATCCAGGTTGTCCTCAGAACACCCTGCCAGTGATAGCCCAACGAGGGCTACCATTGACAATGTGAAATATCTATATAACTTGTTCATACGATTCATTGATTATTTGTTAGGAACTACACGAATGTTGTCGATCTTGATGATCGGGTTACAGTCTACACCTTCAGGCAGGGCCGTCTTATCGTTATAAGCGCCCTTGATGACGAAGATATTGAAACTGCCGAAGTCAGCGGGACTTACGAAACCGTTGCTGAGCTTATTGCCGTCGAAGTCGTAGATGAAGTCGCTGAGCGGCATCGTCACTGTGGTCCACATACCATTGGTATGGTAGAGCTTATCGTCATTGTCCTTCCAAGGCATATAGAGTCCGCGAGGCAGGGTTCCCTGTGTGTGGAAGAAGGTGTTGTTACATCCGCCGAGCACGTTGCCGTAGATATCCTTCACGCCTGCATTACCCTGCGAGATCTGGGTCACGTCGCCGAAGAAGATCTGCATCGGTGCGGCCGACCATGGATTCTCCTCAGGAATGCACAGCTCGAACTTCAGGTTCAGGTTCTCGAAATCGGTGAAGTCTGCCAGATCGCTGATACGCACGTATTCGGCATAGTTCTCAGGATCAGCCCAGTTACCAGCCCAGTACTCGAACGAGAAATTACCGTCGTTCCAAGCACCGTCGGCTCCCATGGCAGCACCGCCAAGCAGCAGGTAGTTGCCCGAAAGCGAAGTCTCGTCAGCGAGGATGTCGCGGTTATGCCAACCGTGGTTGCCCAGCACAACACCCGTCTTGCAAGGTGTATCGAAGTCGAACAGCATACCGCGTGAGTCGCGATACTTGAAGGCACCCTTAGTCTCACCATAGATAGAGGTCACGCTGACCTGCTCTTCCGGTACATCTTCGGGCATAGTGAAGGTGATGCGGTTCTTGGTGATGCTCTTGATGGCCGAGCGCGGCAGCGTATAGTCGTCGCCGAAGTTCACGGTAACGGGGAAGTCTGCATAGTCGAGGAAGTAGTCACCGATGATGGCCACCTCTTCACCTGCCTCTGCCCATTCGTTCGTCATCGAAGCCACCACGGGTGCAGGAATAACCACATGGAAGTCGTAAGTTACGGTATCCTTGCTGCTTGTGGCCAGATAGATCTTATCGGTCACACTGCCAGGAATCTCGTTAGGAATCGTCACAATCAGCGTATTGTCTGTCATATAACTGGTGTTGAGCACCGCAGCCTGGTCATTGAAGAGCAGGCCCGTCACACTGCGCAGGTTCTCTCCGACGATACAGACGGTGGTCTGCATGGAGGCAGACGTGATGATGGAGTCCCTTGAAGCGGCACTCACAGGACGGATGAACATGACTGTCGGCTTGCCGTCAGCAATCTTGTAGGCATCCGGCTCGTCCTTACAGGATGTAGTTGCCAGTGCGGCAAAACCCACAAGTGCAAGGCTGAGTCGCTTGATTATCTTATTTGTTTTCATTGCTTGTTTCATTTTGGAATTAATAGCTGTATTCATTTCTCACGTCGACATGGATGGGCTGGGCATTGCTGCCGAGATTCGGATTCAGTGCCACATCTTCCGTCGGATAAGGCAGGTTGAAACTGTTAGCCGTCACATTGGGGACGGGGGTATCCGTGTCATACTGGATATTCGTAGGATCCCAAGTGGCATAGCCCGACTCAAAATAGGTCTTGTAGACCTCGCTGCAGCCCCAGATGGCATTACGTCGCTGACTGGTCAGCTCGGTAATACATGCCTGCACATCGTAGTAGGCACGGCGCACAAAGTCATACCAACGGTCACCCTCACCTGCCAACTCCAGACGGCGCTCCTTCCAGACATCATCAAATGTCAGTTCCGTCTTGTCAACAGCTGATGCAACAGAACGCTGGCGAACGGCGTTGAAGGCAGCCAGAGCAGTGGCACTGGTGGTTCTGCCCTGCAGCACCTCAGCCTCAGCATGTACCAGATAGACATCAGCCAGACGCAGGATATGGGTGTCGAAGGCATATTTCATACGGTCGGCAGACATGCCACATTCAGCGATATGATCAGCATTGTTGCCATAAGCATGCTTCACGTTCTGTACACCGCATGGGCCCTGGAAGGTACCTGTGGCAGCTGGGTTATAGCTCTTGTCGAAATAGAACTTCAGGATATCGAAGCCCTTCTTGCCGTTACCCAGGTCGTGATCGCGCCAGAAGTAGTCGTACACATCACCGGCACCCATCATTGTCGCCTTACGGCGCACATCAGTATCAAGACGCTTAGAGGGATTCTCTGTCACATCATAGCCAAAGGCATCCTGAAGGTCGGCAGAGGGGCCACCCCAGCCTCCCCAGCAGTCACCGAACTCATCGAAGCCCTCGGGCATCAGGTCACTCTGCTGTGTGTTCTGGCAGGTCCACTGGGCACCTACCGTCCAACGCCAGGCAATCAGGCTCTCATCAGAGAAATTGTTCGAGCCGCGGAAGATATCCTCGAAGTTAGCCATCAGCGTACGGCCGGAATTGTTGATCACATCCAGCGAGGCTGTCGAGGCGCGCTGCAGGTAGTCGTTGTTCAGACTGCCCGTCACACCGGCTGCGGTGAGCAGCACCTTGGCATACAAGCCCTCAGCACAGTAGAAGTCGATACGGCCATCGGTACTCTTGGTCTTCGGCAGCAGTTCCATAGCCTTCTCCAGCGTCATCAGGATGTACTCATAGACATCTGCCTTCTGAACCTTCGACAGCGAGTTGTAGTCGCCTGCTGCCAGGTTCACGGAGTTGTCGTGCACGATGGGCACGTCACCAAACGAACGGACGAGGAAGAAGTAAGCCATTGCTTTCCAGGCCAGACACTCACCCATGCACTGGTTCTTCACGCTCTCCGAGGCCGATGAGGCCTTGATGGAACTGTAGACCGTATTGGCATGTCCAATCTCTGCCCAGAGTGAATACGACATGTTCACCAGGTCCTGATCGGTACCGTTCACCGAGAAGTTCATGTAGGGCGAAGAACCCCAGTACATATTACCCGACATCACCTCGCCTATCTTGATGAATCCGCGCTGGAAGTCATACCAGGGTGAGTTATACAGGTAGTTGACGCCTCGGATGCATGATGCATCATCCGTGTAGTAGTTCTCTGTGTTGTAGTTGTCTTCCACGGGTTTCTCCAGGAAGTCTTCACAGGATGTCATGCCCAGCGTCAGGAGCATGGCCGAAGCTACATATTTTATATATGGTTTCATAACGATTCTTTATTTGTTGTTGATACTTTAGAACGATACACTTACGCCGAAGGTACAAGATGTAGGCGACGGGTAGCGGCCGTTGTCGAGGCCGAACACATTGCTCGATGTGGTAGAGGCACCGATTTCAGGATCATAGCCGTCGTAGCCTGTGATGGTCAGCAGGTTGGTGGCATTCAGCGTCAGTCGGAGATTGGTCAGACCCCACTTGCGGATCAGCTTCTGGTCGAAGGTGTAACCCAGCGTCAGGGCCTTCAGGCGAACGTACGAGCCGTTTTCAATATAGCGTGAGCTCCAGGCGTCGTTGTCGTTAGGATCGTTGATGGCTGCGCGGGGCAGGCTCTTCTCGCCTGTCGTAACCACGTTGTCGATGCTGTTGTACCATCCGTCGGCATACACACCGTCCTTGGGCTGCAGACGGGTGCGGTCGTTGATGTCGTCGATCTGGTTCGTCCAGGGCGAGTTCATGTGTGTCAGCTTCATCTTCATGTAGTTGCCTACCTTGTTGCCCACACTTCCGTTGATGAAGATGTTCAGGTCGAAGTTCTTGTAAACAAAGGTGTTGTTCCAACCGAAGGTGAACTTAGGCAGCGGCGAGCCGATGTTCGTCTTGTCGTTCTCGTCGATCACACCGTCACCGTTCACGTCCTTATATTTGATATCACCCACGTAAGTAGTGTTCTTGGGGTTATACAGCGAGGGATCGGTGCTCCACGACTTCGTACCGTCGGCATTCACCACGATCGGGTTGTTCTGCTGCAGGGTGTTCACGGGCGAGCTGAGAATATCCTCAAACGACTGGTAGATGCCTTCCACCTCGTAGCCGTAGAAGTTGTAGAGGCTCTCACCAGGTACCGAGCGGCTTACCACATCAGTCCACTGGCCGTAGCCAGGAAGGGCTGTACTGCCTGCCAGGCTCTTCAGCTTATTCTTATTGAATGAGATCTGGAAATCAGAATTCCAAGAGAAGTCCTTGGTCTCAATGGGCTTGGTGTTGAGGGCAATCTCAAGACCGGTGTTCTCGATGTCGCCATAGTTACCCCAGGGGGCTGCCAGAGCCGATGAGCCGTTACCCTGTGTACCCATGATAGAAGGCAGGTTCAACATCATCAGCATATCTTTCGACATCTTCTTATACCAGTCGAGGACGAGGTTCACGCGACCGTCGAAGAAACCGAGGTCAAGACCGATGTTGATCTGCTCCTGAGTCTCCCACTTGATGTCGAGGTTCTTCAGGTTGGCAGGGCGATAGCTCTGTCCGAGTCCTGTTGCCATGATTGACATCGAAGAGCCCCACTTGTAACCACCGATGTTCGAGTTACCAGTCTGACCCCATCCAAGACGCAGCTTACCGTTCGAGAGCCACTTGACGTTCTTCATGAAGGCTTCGTTGGTGAAACGCCAGGCCACAGCCACAGAGTGGAATCCTGCCCAGCGCTTGTTGGGACCGAAGTTCGAGCTGCCATCATAGCGGAAGGTATAGGTTGCCAGATAGCGGTCGTCATAATTATAGGTTTCGCGCGTAAAGAACGAAGCCATCGACGATGATCCGAAACCGCTGCCCACCTGCGGCTCACCCGTACCCAGTGCCGGGTTGTGAACCTCATCATTGGGCAGGTTGTTGTTCTGCAGCGAGATATAGTCATATTTCGACTCCCACGCCTCCTGTCCGAGCATGGCGGTAATGGCGTGCTTGCCGAAGTTGTTGCTATAGGTGACGTAGTTCTTCAAAGCCCACCATGTGTTGGAGTTCTTCTGCATGCGGCTGGTGTTCGAAGAACGGTTCCATGTACCCAGGTTCACCTTGGGCTCGTAGGTCTCACCCTTCGAGGCACCGATATCGAAGCCGAGCTCCGTATGCCAGGTCAGGTGCTTGATCGGCGTGATGTCTGCGAAGATACTACCGTTCAGCTTCTTACGTCTCAGCAGGATCTCGTCCATCATGGCCAGTGCGATGGGGTTCGGGCTGGTGAAGCCTTCCTTCGACACATGCGAGTAACCGCCGTTGATGTCGTAGATCTGAATGTCGGGAGGTGTAGTTAGCGAGTAGGTGATGATACCTTCTTCCGAGTCAGCCTGTTTCAGGTCATCCTTCGTCTCGGTATACGACACGTTCAGTCCCAGTTTCAGCCACTTCTTCAGCTGGGCATCCAGATTGGTTCGTACGGAGAAACGGTTGAAATTACTGCCGATGATCGTACCCTGCTGATCCATATAACCGCCTGATACATAATATTTCACAGCGTCGGATCCACCCTGGGCGCTGATCTGGTGCTGGTGCTGCAGCGCCGTGCGGAAGATGGCATCCTGCCAGTTGGTACCCTTACCCAGAATAGAAGGATCACTATAGATCTCGTCGGGCTTGGCAATCTCACCCTGCTGGGCCATGTCATTATAGAACTCGGCAAACTCGCGCAGGTTCAGCATATCGAGACGCTTGTTCTGACGGTTCACGGAGAACGAGCCGTCGTAGGTGAACTTAGCCTCGCCGGCCTTACCGCGCTTGGTCGTGATCAGCACGACACCGTTGGCACCCTGGGCACCATAGATGGCCGTAGCCGAAGCATCCTTCAGCACCTCCATCGACACGATATCCTGCGGGTTGAGCGTAGAAAGCGGAGAAATGGTTGACACCGAACCGTTACCCAGGGCATCGCCCAGACCGAAGTCGGCACCCGAGTTGCCCTGTCCCTGGAAGATCACACCATCCACCACGTAGAGCGGCTCGGCACCCGCATTGATGGTAGCCTGACCACGCACACGGATACTCGATGAAGAACCAGGGGCACCAGAGGTCTGCACGGCACTCACACCCGTCACACGACCTTGGAAACTCTGGTCGATGTTCGTGATGTTAGCACCCTTGATGGCCTTCTCGTCCATCGTGGCAGAAGCACCGGCGATGTCGCTCTTCTTCATCGTACCATAACCTACGACCACCACCTCGTCGAGCACCTGACGGTCTTCCTCGAGCGTGATGTTGTAGTTGGTCTGGCTTGCCGTGATCTTCACCTCTTTATTTACATAGCCAATAAACGACACGACCAGCGTCTGGCCGGGATTGGCATTAAGCGTGAAGTGTCCGTCGAAATCGGTAGCGACACCGTTCGATGTACCCTTCACGACAACACTGGCTCCGATAATGGGGCCCTGAGAATCGACTACAGTACCTGTAATCTTTTTCGCCTGCTGAACGTTCTGAACGGCTTCAGCGGCATAGGCTTTAGGCGAGAAGCACAATCCCAAAAGGGAAAATGCCCCGACCATCAGCGCTGTCTTTCTAAAGTTTTGATTCATACAAGTTGTGATACAATTATTGTTAGCTTTAATAGTTACTAGTCATGAATTCGGCTGCAAAGATAATGTGTTTTTCCGAAATACCGTTTGCTTTTCTTGATAAACATTAATACTTTTTTGACTTTAACCCTGATTTTAACGGAAAAACCCGCATATTTTGTTAATAAGTGTATGTTTTACAATATTGATTCCGACAAAATGAAGTCAATATCCGGCATGCAATCTGTCTGAGCGCCAAATCTGAGAGAAAAAGTTGGCGAAATATCTGCCACTGCCACCACTTCCTTGGAAATGCCCGTGTATAAAGGGCCTTCCAGTGGTGGCAGATAAAATATCTGCTGCCACCCATCTGCCACCAACTTACATGCCTGCAAACCTATACTTACATGACGACAAAAGGGTAGTTACATGACGACAAACTGGTAGTTTCTCGTAAGCAAACTGGTAAATTCTCTCGAGAATTTTCAAATCCGCTACCTTGCGACCATCCTTCAAATCCTACCAGAACAGCTGTTCCCTAGTACCTAACCACTAAGAATATCGGATGAAAGACTATCAACATACTGGCGCATACTGGTGGCAGATGGTGGCAGATGGTGGCAGCAGATATTTTATCTGCCACCACTGGAAAGCCCTTTATACACGGGCATTTCCAAAGAAGTGGTGGCAGTGGGAGAAAAATTGATAAAATGATTGATATATCACTTTACAATAAACTTCTTACCATTACGGATATAGATGCCGGGACGTGTCGGAGCACTGACGCGGCGACCCTGAAGGTCGTAGATGGCATCGTCGGCTGCATCGGCATTGCGGTTGATGCTGCGGATGGCTGTATAAGGCGATGTGCAGTAGCCCCAGACGGTGACACCGCTCTTGGCGAGGGCCGTGAACGCGGCAACCTTGTCATCAGTGGGCTCCATCGTCTGCTCTACCATCACACCTTTATATTCCACCTTGTCGATGGTGAGGGTGATGTAGCTGGTGCCCTCAGTAACTGCCCAGGTGCCTGTCTTGTCGCCCGTGATGGTACCGTCGGCATTCAACTGCACGGCAACGGGTTTGGCAGCCTCCTTCTTGGTGTGGTTGAGCTTGTAAGGATGAATCAGCAGCTGGTAGTCACCTGCTATCTTGTCGGTAGCTATCTGCTGGGTGGCGGCGATGTCGGCACTCTTCACCTGCTCGCCAGTATATTCGAAGGGGGCAGCCACGAGCCAGCCGTCTTCGTTCTGGAATACCTGATGCACCCGCACCTGATGTTCCTCACCACGGTTCTGGAAACGGGTATGGTAGACAAGATAGGTACGGCCGTCTTCGGCAGCAATGATGGAGTTGTGCCCCTGCGAGCGCTCGCCGTTGTTACCCTTGGCCACGTTGCCCCAGCTGGTGTAGGCGCCGAAGATGTTCACGCCACGATTGTCGGCAGCATCGGAGCCGAAGTTCGACAGTTGCTTGGTGAAGATGGCATCGACATCATTGGTATCCACATAGGGGCCGTCGGGATTCTCTGAGCGGAACACGCGCATCTGATAGCCACCAGCAGCAACCAGCCCGCCATAGGTTACAAACAGGTAATAGTAACCATCAATATATTCTATATAAGATGCCTCACCCGAAACATAGAGTCCACCTGCGATTCTTTTGCCGAAGTAGGGATCGACGGTGATGTTCTTGCCAGAGCCCTTCAGCTCGTAGGTAACATCATAGTCGCGCAGACCCGTCTGCTCATCTAGTTCAAGCATCCAGATACCTGCACTCCATGAACCATAGGACATCCATAGCTTGCCGTCTTCATCGTAAAACACACACGGGTCGATACAATGCGGCATATAGTCGCCCCAACTCTCAAACCATCCTGTCTCATCGGTGGTCTTGTGATTATAGCGTGCAGGCAGACTCTCCTGTGCGCCAATAGCAATTTCAAGGTCGGTGTTCTTATAATTGATGGCTGTACTGCTTGACTCATAGAATCCACTGATAACCACTGGAGCCTGATAACTATACGGGCCTTCTATCTTGTCAGCCGTAAGCAGGATGATGCTGGAGTTCCAGTTGGGACCGTTGATGCTAAGGTACATGCACCACTTCTGCATGGCAGAGTTCCAGATGACATCAGGTGCCCACATGTTGCCGTTGATATTCCACGGATTACCAGCTCCGTCCCGCCATTCGGGGTACGCAGCCGACCAGGCAAAGGCATCGAAATTGAGCGTGTACTCCTGACCGCCTTTCTTTATCTTTGTCACCTGAGGTGTGGTGAATGCATTCGCATTAGTGGCATTGCTGCTAGTACCTGCCTGCCAGGGAGCAGTAAACGCCGTCCAGCTCATCAGATCGGTAGTCTTCGCTGCTGCCCGGTGGGAGCCGAAGATGTAATAGGTTTGCGATGCAGGATCCCACACGATGCTGGGATCATGGACACTGGCACGCTTCAAATCATAGGCCGAGGCTGATACTGCCACCAGCACTGCCATCACACAAAACAGTAATTTCTTCATCTTTTCAGTAGTTTTTTATTTCAATGTTGCAAAGATACGAATAATCATTCAACCATACAAGTTTTTTCCCCTTTTTATTCTTCCCAACGGAGTACAGCTCCATTGCGACGGGCAGGATCGGCACCTGGGAAATCCATCGAATAAGGACTGCCCGTAGTGGGACTCTTGCCGATATACTTGTGAGTGCGCATCGACATAAGCATGAACTCGTGGTTCAAATAGTCCTGCCAGAGGAACACTTCGGCCTTCGACTCATCCGTCGTCAGACGTACATCTCCAGCAATGCCGTAGCCAGCACAGAATACATAGCGACCATCCTCACACTGGAGGATCACTTGTCCCTGTCCCTTGTCGATGATGCGGAAGCGGGTCTGTTTAGAGTTGGCGTTGACATCTGTATCATAGAGCAGCCCATGCTCCATCGCAAGGGCAGGCTTGCCAGTGGCGAGGTTGATGATACGGAACGACTTGCCATAGGGGATATTGCTGCTGCGGTCGGCCATCGGCTCCTCAACGGTAAAGTTGTCGAACTCTGCATAACCGCCTTTCTGTCCCTTATAGTTGAAAGCGAACAGCGCGTGTCTAGAACCCTGGAAAGAGATAAGCTGATAAGATAGCGGCATCTCGCGGCCTATCTGCTGATAATTGGCACCATCGAACGAATATTCGTAATGGGCTCGATCGTGATCGTAGTCGCCCACCATGCGGAGGTAGAGTCTGTCGCCTTCAAAGGCTGTGTCGATGGTATCGTTGGTAGCCTGCTCGAAACAGCGGAGGACGGTCTGCTTGCCGTCTTTGACAACGCCAATCCACGAACAGGGCACGTTGATATTGCCCAGTCCTGCCACATCGCCGTCTTTCATACCCTTGGTATAGAGTTCAACGGTGGCAATGCTCTGCGGACCGATGACGCGCTGGGTCAGCGTATTGCGGGCCCACATCAGCTGTTCGGCAGGCATTGCCTGCAGGCGCAGACGACCATTCTTCAGACTCCACTTCGTATCGTCAGGGTTATGATTCCACTGCCAGACACGGCCTAGGGTCTTGCCGTTGAAGCTCTCAGAACGCTCGTAGGGAGCCTTCATCTGACTGGCATCAGCAGCACTTCCAGGGATATTCGGCTTCATCCAGGTGCGAGGTGCCCGCCCGAGGTTACCTTCCAGTCCCAGCATGGGCCAGCCGTCTTTCCAAGTGAGCGGTGCCAGAGTAACCGTGCGGCCTATCGAGTGGAAGTCCATCATCAAGAGCGCCCACCACTGGCCGCTCTGATCCTCGACGATACCACCCTGATGGATGTTCGTACAGGCGGTGGCATCCTTGTCGACCTCGGGGATACCGAACTTGGTACCATCATGACCGATACGGTACTGCTCACCCTGCGGCACCTCTGTCAGCGAGGCGGCATGGTAGCCGAAGGTCTCATCGGCGGTGATGGTGATGGTCTCATAAGGTCCCCAGATGCTCTTAGATCGACTGCAGAGTGTGCGGCCATTGGGTTTGTAGTCAGTAGATATAAGGTAGTACATGCCATTAATCTTATACATGTGGTGCCCCTCGCCGACAGCACTGCCCTCGGGGATAATCGTGCGTTCGGTCTCCTCGATAGGCCCGCTCATATCAGGCTTCAGTTCGGTACACTTCACCTCACCATAGCCGTGGATGGCGTAAATCTTGCCATCGTCGTCGAAGAGCACGCTGAGGTCGTAGATGCGACCCTGCATGTTATGGTGCTGCCAAGGGCCACGGATATCCTTCGCGGTATAGCACTGCAGACCCTTGCCATTGATATTCGTAAACACATAGAACTGTCCGTTAGCATAGCGGATAGCAGGAGCCCAGACACCCTGACCGTAGATCTCCTGATGATTCTTCAGCGAGAAGGCATCATCCGCGAAGTCGAAACGGTCGAAGCAATAGGCGATATTCTCCCAGTTCACGAGATCCTTCGAGTGGAGGATCACGAGGCCGGGCACGGTATGCATCGTGGTGCCGGCAAGATAGTAGTCATCGCCCACACGCAGGATGTCGGGGTCGGAAAACTCGTCGTAGAAGAGCGGGTTGGTAAACGTGCCGTTGCCGTTATCAGCCGTCCACGACTTTGTCTGCGCTGAGGCAGTAATAGATAAAAAGGTAAAAAGGCAGAAAAGCAAAACCCTAATTACCGTGTGTTTTCTATTGCAATTAATCATTATTATCTAAACTTTTTAACCTAACTTTATATGAATTCGCTATCTACCTATTTTACCTTTTAGATTTATTTATCCAGTTCAGGCCAGCCATCAGAAGTCCAGCGGATAGGCCGTTGGATGAGGATGGAAGCACCCTCATGGGCGATGCTGTAGCCGTGACAGATAAAGATGTCCTGATCGTCGATATGATAGGCTGCACAATGACCTGCTGCCTCAAAGGCTTTCTTGTCGCCTTCCAAAAAGAGATTACCACCACCGTAGCGCATGTCGATGCCATTGCGGTCGAGATAAGGACCATCGACTGTCTTGCTGCGGCCTACTGCCACACGGTAGTTGCTCTTGGAGCCCTGGCAACAATAGTCCCAGGAGACAAAGAGATAGTAATATCCTGCGTGTTTGAAGATAAATGGAGCTTCGATTGCATTAGGGCCGGCGAAGTCGGATGTGGGATTCTTCGGCGGATTGGGATTGATGGGGAGCGCAGCCTTCGCATCGCTGTTGTTCAGATTATAGCGTCGGGCGATAGTACGGGGCTTTTCGCCCTTGGCTACGTGCATCGTGGTGTCGAGCTTTACGAGTTGGATACCATCCCAGAAAGAGCCCCACACAAGCCAAGGCTCATCGTTGTCATCAATGACGAAATTAGGATCGATGGCATTCCAGTTGTCGCGTCCCTCACGAGAGCAGACAATGGCACCCTCATCCTCCCAGACGGGGAAAGAGAGCGAACGGTTGGAGAGCAGGCCAATCGTAGAGCCGTTCTTGCCGAAGGTAGAACAACTATAGGTGAGCCACCATTTGCCATGATACTTAATTACATCTGGAGCCCACACATGATGGCGGAAACCAGGTACGGAGTCCATCGTCCATTTCGGGATGACAGACATCACGGGTTCTGGGTTTACGGTCCAGGTCTTACGGTCTTTTGAGGTCATCTGCTGGATACCCAGTCCTGTAGCATATATATAATAGGTGTCGCCCTCCTTGGCCATCACGGGATCATGTACCATCGGCATATCGGTGGTAAAAGCCTCACGTGGGAAATGATGGGGCTGTGCTACGAGCTGAGCAGGCATAATAAGGGCTGCCAGCGACCACATGATAGTTTTCGCTTTCATTGGATTGTCATTTAAAAAGAAAAGAGAAGGGGGCGGGCTTCACAAAGTCCGCCCCCGACATAAAGAATACTAACTAATTAAATTATATGGGATAACCAATATTTACTCGAATACCAGATGACTGCCATCCACTGTGAAACGGAACAAGAGGTCGTTGCTGATAGCGATACCGAGGTAGTCCTGATAGTAGGTAACACCATCATTACCCACCATAACCATCTTCACATCAGCGCTAGTGCCATGATTGGTCACAGAGATAGTCATATAGGCATCGTCCATTGCAGCGAGCCATGCACCCCAGTCGCTCTGGCCACCAGAGGTCACGAGGTTCGGGTTTTCGTCGTAGCCAGCTCCCCAACCAAAGTTGTCGGCACGAACAACAGCATATTCAGCAGTACCATCGCTTGTAAGAACTACGCAAGTGTTGTTCCAGTTGTTCTGGAGATTGCTGAAGTTCTTGATGCGGGTAGTAACGGTTCTACCTTCTGGAACGGCGAAATCAACAGAGTGAGCACCCCAGAAAGCGGTAGAGTTATCCTCGGCACCAACGACATCGTCGAACTCAATGTGGCTGCCATCCACCGTGAAGTGGAAGTAGAAGTCATCGGGATCATCGATAGCGATACCTTTGTATTCCTGAACGTAGGTCACACCGTTGGTACCCTCCATGACAGCCTGAACATCTGCTGTACCGTCACCGTTGTTCGTAACGGCTGTAGTTACCTTGGCACCGTCCATAGCTGCAAGCCATGCACCCCAGTCAGCCTGGCCACCAGAAGTCACGAGGTTTGGATTGTTGTCATAGCCAGCACCCCAACCGAAGTTGTCGGCACGTACCACAGCATACTCGTCATTGTTAGACTTGGTGAGGACAATCACGAAGTTATTCCAGTTGTTCTGACCACTGGTATAGTTGGTGAATCTTGTCACGAAAGTCTCGCCAGCAGCCACCTTCACCAACTGACTGTGATCACCCCAGAAAGCAGTAGTGTTATCGGCAGCACCGATGCATGTGTACATTTTGTCAACCACCTCGAACTCAGTAGAAGCGATGACAGGAGCAGCGGCAGCCTCACCTTTATACGTCTTGGTATAAACAGCCACGAGGGTCTTCTTGCCAAGCGTCTGGAAATCTGGTATAACCTGGAAGGTCAGGTCTGTAGCCTTCACGTCAAGCGATACACCTGTCTCAAAGTCGATCGTAGCTGTGACATTTGCAAAGACCTCTTCGAAAACAGCACCCTGAAGCACCTTCTTGGGCACACCGTTCAGTTTTATTGCCAGAGGCTGCTTGTCCTCAGCAGAGGTGAAGCCACCAATAGGCTCAATGGTCGAACCAAGCCAGTTGATGTAAGAACCCTCAGGAACAAGGAAGCAACGGATGTTCGTATTGGCAGGATCGGCATTGAGGTTCTCCATTGCTGCCTTCTGCGTATAGGTCTTCGTCACAGTGCCATTGGTCATCGTGACATTCAGCCCGCCCTGTGAACGGTCTACTGTGAGTGTCACCATACCGCCAAGCTTGTCAACGCCATTATCCGTATCCGTCTTAAAGGTAAGCGTACTGCTTACCAGACTACGGTCGATATAGTCACCCCACTCAGAGTTACCGCTGGGCTGGTTGTCGAAACGGATAGCACCATATTCCTTATAATCTGCAGCACCACGATCCTCATCGTTACAGATAATCATGGCATAGTTCTTATAAGTATTCGTAGCCGCAGGATTAATGTTCAGGTTGAACTGAGCCACCCACTTCTCACCGTCGGGAATCTGATAGTACTTGGAGAATACAGCCCACCAGCCACTAGAGTAATCTACGGCACCTACTGTATATACATCCTCTTGCAGTCCTTCGATCTCGCCATTATCGCCTTGATTGGCAGCCTTGATAGAATCTATCTTTGCCTGGCGCCAATCTGGAGAATCGATATTATATAGATCGCTTCCTTCACAACTCGTCAGTGCCATTACACCCAGAGCTGTTGCACAGAAGGCCAATGTTAATTTTCTTAGATATTTCATAATGTTCTAATCTGTTTAAGTTTGTTTGAATTTACTTGCTTAGATCAACAACGGGATGTACCGTCCAACCCTTAGAAGAGAAGTAGCTGGCATTGCTAGTACCGTAGTTGGCAGAGTTACCGACAAGGTTTGGATTGTCATTCAGAGTACCCTGATAGATGGGCAAGAACTCATGACCTGCAAGCCACGTGTCGTATGAACTCTTGCTGCAAGAACTGTAGTCAACAGGATCTTTCGGCGTAAAGTCGATGACACCCTCGGTATAATTGGCCTGTGTCCAGAAGTTGACGGCTGCATGCTCCTTGATCTGCTGCAGACGGTCTGCGCTGTAGAAGAATCCCCAACGGATCAGGTCCAAGCCGCGACCAGTCTCACAACCGAATTCCTTCGGACGCTCCACGTTGGCAATCTGCTCGAACAGTTTGTCCTTGGAATCGAAGTCAGACAACTTCAGGTCAGAAAGCTCGGCACGCTCACGTACCTGATTAATCCAATCAATAGCCTGCTGTGTAGGACCGTTGACCTCATTCTCGCACTCAGCAGCGCGGAGGAGCACGTCAGAATAGCGCATCAGACGGAGGTTGATACCATCATGCAAACCAGTAACCACCTTGTCATAAATACCTGTGCGGAGATTGGTAAACTTGGCAACGGGCAGACCGCCATAGTTGTTGTTTGTCACAACAAAGTCATCATCTGAAATAGACTCTGTATAAGCTTTGTTTCCAAATTCAAAGCCTTCCCAGTCAATCTCGTAGGTTCCGATAGTCCAGTAAAGGCGGGGATCCAACTTGCCACTTGTGGTCTTCTCTGCCTTGAAGAGGTTATACAACCAAGGAGAAGCAGAAAGGTCAGCCCAGCCACCGTATCTGCCAGGGCCGAAATTACTCTCAATGGCAGAACCCTGAGTTGCATTGGCACTGGTGTTCACTGGTGTCCACTCGTCATCTGTACCCTGTGAGCCATAATCCAGGAACTGTACCTCATAGATACTCTCGTCGTTGTTCTCATATGCAGAGCCCTCACGGAAGTTGTCACCATAGTTCTTCATCAGCTTATAAGAACCATACTGGCCACTGATGATATTCTTCAGATAGGTAAGGGCATCACTATATTTGTGGCGCATCATCAGCGCACGAGCCAGGAAACCTGCAGCGGCACCCTTGTTGGCACGACCCTTGGCCCACTCGCCACCAAGATCCTTGGTAGGCAAGAGATCCAAAGCTGTCTTGAAGTCATTTTCTACCTGATCCCAAACTGCGTCATACTGTGCATTCGGGTCATCTTGTGTGCCATTTGAAATATAAAGGCCGTCAAGAGAAGAATACTGTTCATAGTCAGTGATCAGTGCTGGATTCTGATAATATCCTGCAAGATGATAGTAAGCAAGACCGCGAATAAAGAAAGCCTGGCCTGCTATATACTTCATCTGATCAGAAAGGGTTGAATAGTCCTGACCTACGCGAGAAAGAACATAGTTACATACATTGATAGTATAGTACCAGTCACGCCAAGACCATTGTCCGATCTCGTCAGTAATTGGTTCATTCAGATCATCGAAAGGCATGTACCATACCTGTGAAGAGTTCCATACCTCATCACCACGGCAAACATCGATCATATAACCTACACGGGCAAAGGTTCCCTCCATACGTGTGTGGTTGTAGGCTGCAATCACACCTTCTTCCAACTCCGACACAGTATTACCGTATGTTCCTGTTGTCTGTTGGTTCGGGTTCGTCAGTTCCAGTTTGTCCTCGCACGAAGTCAGTGTGCCAAGGCCCAGAATCAGAGCGAGCGAAATTTTATATAGTTTCATAATGCTTATATTTCTTTAAATCATTAATTCATTTCCACTCATTAAGAATTAGAATGAGAAGAGGATACCACCCATGAATGTACGTGGTGTCGGGAACGAACAGAAGTTGTAGCCCGGAGTAAAGGTACCGCCAGCGTAGTCAACGTTGTAACCATGGTAACCAGTGAAGGTATAAAGGTTCTGAGCTGACACATAAATACGGGCACCTGAGACAACACCCTTGAACACCTTATCAGGAATATTATAGCCTAACTCAACGTTGGCAATCTTCCAGTAAGCAGCGTTCTGGATCTTACGATCGCTGAACAAGTCGTTCCATGCCAGCGTAGCATTGTTGGCAGCGTATGTACGGGGAACATTAGAGATATAAGTCGTACCATCCCACTGGTTGGCATCCAGCATCGCTACATCCTTATTTCCATAGCCGTAACAAGAGTTCAGGCTATTGTAGATATCATCAGACACATGATAATTCAAAGCACCGAAGGTAGAAATGCTCAGATCAAAGTTCTTGTACTCCAGGTGAGCACTCAAACCGAAACTGATCTTGGGCAGACCACTGCCAAGGGTTGTCTGGTCTTGTGCGTCAATGACACCGTCACCATTAATATCAGCATAGAGACAGTCACCGACATTGGCACCTGGCTGTGTAGCATGGTTGTCAAGATCTGCCTGTGTGCGGGCTATGCCCTCATAGACCCAACCATAGAACTTACCAACTTCCTGACCAACTTCAGTCTTGTAGGCACCAGTAATATATGACTCTGTTCCGAAACCAAGAGATGTCACCTTATTCTTCAGGGTGCTCAAGTTGGCACTGATCTGATGCTTCAGAGGATGATCATTGTTGCGATAGGTTACAGAGAATTCGAAACCACTGTTCTCCATCTCAGCAGCATTCATTGTCACCGTCGTGTTGGCAACACCAGCATTGGCAGGAACGGGAACATTGTAAAGAAGATCTGTGGAGGTGTTCTTATACCACTCAGCAGTAAACTCGATACGGTTGTTGAAGAATGCGAGGTCAATACCTGCGTTGATGGTCTTCTTCTTCTCCCATGCGATGTTTTCATTCACGAAGGTAGAAACAGCAGAACCAGTAATCGGAGTATTACCGAAACTATAGGTCATGTTGTTACGGGCGAGGGTAGCCATATACTGGTATTCACCAATATTCTCATTACCGAGCATACCGTAACTACCACGAACCTTGAACATATTGACGATATTACGGTCGATGGGGAAGAAGTTCTCCTTATCGAAACGCCAACCTACAGAGATTGAGGGGAAGGTCTCCCAACGGATATCCTTAGTCAGACGAGAACTACCATCACGACGGACAATAGCAGAAAGCAGATACTTGCCATCATAGTCATAGTTCAAACGGGCAATATAAGATGCCAAAGCGTGCTTGTACTCGTAGGAAGAAGCATCACGGCTGCCAACGGCATTCTGTAATTGCAGGAAGTAAGGCTCAGAGAAATTCACACCCCAGGCATTCAAATGATCCCAGTTCTCCTCCTCGTAAGTCTGACCTACCACGAGGTTGGCATGGTGGAGGCCAAAGGTTCCGTCGTATGTCAACGTGTTCTCAACGAGGAAGTCTGTGTCTGTACGCTTGTTCTTGTCCAGACGCTCGTTACTCTTGTCCAGATATACACGGTTACTCTGAATCCATGCAGAAACCCAGGTCTTACCCTGCACAACTGTCTTATTATAAGAAAGGTTGAGCTTGTAACTCAATTTGTGGTTCTTGCTGTCAACACCAATCATCTTCAACAGGTCTACATCTGCAGAACCTGTAGCAAGAACACGGTCTACGATTGTGTTACGAGTCAGCAAGTGGTTCACCAGCAACGGGTTCGAAGCTGAGATATCACCATGAACAGTATCATAGTACACACCGTAGCCATAAGCATCATAGTTGAAACTGCTTGCAGAACCTACCTTATCATCAAGTACCCATGTAGATTCGTCGTAAGCCTTGATTGTTGGCTGCATCAGCAAGGTACCACGCAATACGTTGGTCACATCACCATAAAGACCCTGCACATACTCAGAGGCATTTGAAAGGCCCATACCATCTTGGTTAGAGTGAGAATAAACTAAACTTGTATGGAACTTGATGAACTTGGTCTCCATCGTGTTGTTCACACGGGCAGTGAAACGCTCGTAGTTTGGTCCAGCTCCTTCGATTGTACCTTTCTGATTGTAGTAGTCAAGACCTATATTATAAGTATTATGAGCACCACCACCACTCAGGTTGATATTGTGGTTCTGACGAATACCAGTCTTAAATACCTCGTTGAACCAGTCTGTGTTGGTGTCATCACGGAACGTATATGAAGAACCGCTGCCACTATATCCACCAGGGAGGGGAGTGCCAGAGTTTGCACAAGCCTGTCCAAGATATGAACTATACTGATTAGCATCCATCACATCATATACACCCTTTGAAACAAGATCCACACCAAAGTAACCCTTATAATCAAGCTTCAGGGGCTGATCTTTCTTACCGCTCTTCGTTGTGATGATAACCACACCGTTAGCAGCACGTGAACCGTAGATAGCACCAGCAGAAGCATCTTTCAGAACCTGGATTGTCTCAATATCATTCGGAGAGAAGTCGCGAATAGAAGTACCCATAGGCACACCATCGATTACATAAAGAGGTGCTGTGCTACCGAAAGAGCCGATACCACGGATACGAACTGCCGGGTCTGCACCAGGCTGACCGTCAGAGGTAATCTGGACACCAGCAACTTTACCTTCCAGCATTGAAGAGATATTTGAGTTTGAAGCTCTCTTCAGTTCTTCGGCATTCACAATTGACACAGAACCTGTCAGGTCGGCCTTCTTTTGAACACCATAACCTACGACTACCACCTGCTCGAGCATCATGGCATCGGATTCCATCTGAATTGGCTCAAGAACAGCGCGGCCGCGTACAGCGATCTCGCGATCCTTATAACCCACATAGCTCACCACGAGTGTGGCGTTAGCTGGAGCGTCGATAGAGAAATTACCGTCAAAATCGGTAATCACACCCGTCTGTGCACCCTTGATCTTAATAGTTGCACCAATGAGGGCTTCTCCATCCTGGTCAACAACCTGACCACTGACCTTGATGGTCTGGCCCTGCTGCACTGATGCCTTTGCCTCTACCGGACAGAATGCCATTCCACCCAGAACGCCGAGACTTAGCATCACAGAAAATACTAGTTGTTTTCTCATTGTTAATTGTTTTTAGTTTAGAAAATATTGTATTATATTAGTGAAATTTTGCTGCAAAGGTAAGAGATAATAGAATAGTTAAGGTGGACAAAATGATTTATAAGGTGGACAAAACGATTTCGGTGCTCTGGCATGCGTTTTTTCCACCTCTTGAGGTAAATCAAGACAATATCTTGAGATAAATCAAGGATTTGGACTCTTACCATCGAAGGCGCTTGGACTCACGCCAAACGTCTTGGTAAAGCAACGAGTGAAGTATTTGGGGTCATTAAATCCGACTGCGTACGCTATCTCCGTAACATTCCGGTTGCCTGCCTTCGACAGGAGTAATTCTTTGGCCATGTTCAAACGATAGTTACGGATAAATTGTCCTACAGGAACACCAACTTCTGAATTCAGATGCTTACTGGCAACCGTACGACTCATGCCCAAGGCATCGCAGAACTCCTGAACGCCAAACTCCGAATCCATATAATTGGCCTCCATAATCTCCATGACACGCTCCATAAACGGTTTCGTCGTTTTCATCACCTCCACCTTATCGGCCTCAACGCTCTTCGAAACACTCTGCTTGTAGCGTTCCTGGTTGTCGAGAATATTCTGGATGCGAGACTGTAACTGGCGTGGGTCTTCGGATTCCTCCAGGACTTTTCGTATCGGACTGAGCAACTGTTCAGCCTCCAAACGCTTCAATCGGGCCGCCCACCTATTATATATATATATGATAAGCACCACGAAAAGAATGCTGAGCAGCAGGCGGAACCACCAGCTATTCCAGAATGCCGGATGCACAATGACTTCGATAGAGGCAGTATCAGTAAGATCGGCAGACAAGGTGGACACATACTTCACCTCAAACGTATAACGTCCAGGAGGAAGCGCACTATAACGGACAGAATGTTCACCAAGTCTCAGCGGTGTCCATTCGTTATCGAGTCCTTTCATCCTATAACTGAACATGACCCGGTCCTCGTTACCATAATCCAAAGCAGAAAAAGCAATTGTGAAAGAACGGTTGCTTTCATGTAACTGGATGCTGGAGGCGATGGAAATATCCTCCGACAGATAATCACTACCAGCTGTCACATCCTGGTTATCAACCATCAGATGTGTAAACACAAGTTTGCCATAAGGCTTCGACTCCGTATTCTCGCCAAGCACTTCGATTAAGCCGCCTTCACTGCCGAGATAGATGACGCCTGCATTGTCTCTGACGGCAGAGTTCCAATAGAAATGATGGTTCACCAGGCCTTCGCTCTCAAAATAATTGGAAAAGATATGCGTTTTAGGGTCGTAAACCGATAAGCCGTTCTGAGTTGTCACCCACAAATGACCATTCAAATCCTCTACCATACCCTTCACGCCGCCAAAAGCCAGACCGTCCTCAGTTGTCAGGGCCTCGAATTGTCTGCCACCATCCTTCCCTTTCACCAGGCGATAAAGGCCGTAGCCGTTGCTGCCGAGCCATAGGGTACCATCTTTGGACTGATAGAAAGAGGATATCTTATCAACGATTCGGGAACCTGGTTCATCGAGTTTATGCGCTATACCCTCTGTCGTGAAAGGTCTGCGCCCCTGACGCCCAGAATTGAGGTCAACTAAACGTAAGCCCTGCATACAGCCCATCCACAGGATACCGTCACGGTCAACGATTGCGCCGATGCAACCCGTTACACTGCGACATCCTTCAAAGGGTTCTTCAATCTGCTGGGTCTTATAATCATAATAATACAGACCCGCATTACTGCCTATCCATAATCCGTCATTGATGGTATCATTAGCCAAAGCACCAACAAAACTGGTGCGGATGCCATACTCACGGGGAAGTTCGAGACGAGTTATTTGTTGAGGACTCTTCCTGTCAGTCACACAGACGCCACCTCCCCAGGTGCCTATCCAGAGTCGGCCATGATGATCAGCAGCAAGTGCAGACACACTGTTATGCGACATACCGGAATTTGAGGTGGTAAAATGGATGAAGTCGGTAGAGCCCTTTTCCCTGAGGTTAAGTCCTCCTTCCACTGTTCCAACCCAAAGCCGACCATCGGGCTCGGCATACATCGCATTGACGGGATTGGGTGAGAGCGACCGGGGATCCATTGTGTGAACGGAGTTACGTAGCAGCAACCGACGTGGAGCCAGACAGGCAATACCACCTGATTCTGTGCATACCCAGATATGACCATGATAAACACGGATACTATGTACGAAATCACTTTGTAGCGGAGGATTGCTCTCCGAATTCCATACCGTAAAGCTGTCTGTCTGATCATCGTAGATATTTACACCAGCCAGGGAACCTACCAGCAGATGATTATCGGGAGTAACAGCCAGACTCGACAAAAAGACGTGGGAAAGAGTTCCTGGAGCATCCGAGTGATGATAGGCATCAAGTTTCTGCCTATAGGGATCATAGCGGAAAAGTCCCATATTAGTGGTAATCCATACCACATTATTACGTTTCAGGATATCAGTAATATAATAGTCCTGCAAAGGCTTGAGCAGGGGGGAAATCTCCTGACGGATTAATTTCCCGTCCCTCTCCACCAACCTGTAGAGACAGCTGTCGATACCGACCCAGGGTTTGCCATTCCCTTCGATATCGCTAATGGCCATGTCAAGCATGCGCCAATTATGAGGGTAGGCACATATCTTATCAATCTCGCCATCTTCTTTAAACTTCACCAGACTCACTTGTTGGTTGTTGATAATCCAAATACGCCCTATGGCATCACGATAGCACCTGATAGAAGGCTGAACAAGCAATTTCTTGAGATCAGGATGATCAGGCACCACCGCATTCATCGTTCTGAGATCGATGATGTTAATACCCTCGTCGAAGGCCACCCAAAGCCGATGGAAGTTATCCTCGGTAATGTTTCTGCAAGACTTGCTGTTCAGATCCAGACGAGGTTCCATCACGCCATAGCCGTCGTAGCGCACCAGTCCTCCACCAAAAGTGGAGATCCACAGGAAACCATTTGAGTCCTCGAATATGTCGCTTACATTATTATGTGGCAGACCATTGCCCAGATCCAGATACGTCAGATTATACCGCTCCGTCAGCAAGTTCTCGTTACCCAGAACAGGCAACGAGACCACCAGACAAAGGGTTATCCACAGCGAACGGATCATCATGGGCAATTGTTAAGACGCTTTCTTTTCTTGAATGACAAACACGCAGACAGAACCTATCAGGAAGAAGACACCTGCCACCAGCATCATCGATGACTGATGACTGCCCACAAGCGACAGAATGATGCCGCCCAAGAGAGCTGCTACAATCTGGGGAACGCAGATGGTACCATTGAAAAGCCCCAGATAAGCACCCATGTGACCATAACCCTGCAAAGCATTGGTGACAAAGGTGAATGGCATGGCGAGCATGGCAGCCCATCCACAGCCAATGAGCAGGAAGGGCACAATCTGTCCGTACATGTCGTGGATAAACGGAATGAGCAGGAAGCCAAGACCACCCAGTACAAGACTGACACTATAAGCGAGCTTGGTATTGGAGAAACGAGGCAGTATGGTAGCCCACACCACAGAACCCATAGCCTGAATGGCATAGAGCACACCCGTCCAGTTGGCTGCCTCCTGATAGGCGTCGGTGGTGGGATCGATGGTGCCCCAGACAGTCTCGGAGACGGCATCGACGACATAGGTCCACATATAGAGCATGCCAGCCCAGCAGAAGAACTGTACAAGTCCTACCTTCCAGAAGGTGGAAGGAGCATTCTTCAGCAGAGTTATCCAGTTGGCGCTGACCTCCTTCTCCTCAGCCACGGGGTTATACTCGCGGTACTCCTGAGGGTTCCACTCCTTGACCTTCACAGAGGTGTAGATGACACAGAGGATGAGGATGGCAGCACCGATATAGAACGACCAGATGACAGAGTCTGGCACAACACCCTCAGGAGCCACGTTACTCAGGCCGATGGCTGTGAAGATGAATGGGAAGAGGAATCCGATGACACTACCCGCATTGCACAGGAACGACTGGATGGAGTAGGCTTTGGTCTTCTGCTTCTCGTTCACCATGTCGCCTACAAGCATCTTAAACGGCTGCATCGCCATATTAATACTTGTGTCAAGCAGCATGAGGGCTATCAGGCCAAAGATGAGGGCAGCACCAACAGCCATTCCGAAAGAGCCGGCATTGGGCAGCAGGCACATGATGGCCACCGCCACGAGGGCACCTACAAACAGATAAGGAATACGACGGCCAAAGCGTGTCCATGTCTTATCGCTCAGTGTTCCGACAATCGGTTGCACAAGGATACCCATAAGCGGTGGGAGGATCCAAAAGAAACTTAGTGAGTGGGGATCGGCACCTAACGTACGGAAGATACGCGAGATATTGGCACTCTGCAAAGCATAGGCGATCTGTACGCCAAAGAATCCGAAACTCAGATTCCATAATTTCCAGAAGGAAAGATCAGGTTTTTGTCTCATATATTTTTGTTGGTTATTTACATCATACACTATCTTGTCGTACCTCTGATAATCAGACGTGTACGGACGATTCGCTTCTCTACTTTCTCCATCGGCGAAAGGCCTTCCACCTTATCCATCAGAATCTCAGCAGCCTCCTCGCCTACCCGATGGCCACGTTGTTCCACGGTCGTCAGCATCGGATCACAGGCCACGGCACGCTGACCATTCGTAAATCCACAGATGGAGATGTCGTCAGGTACACGGAAACCCGAATGCTTAACCGTATAAAGGATACCGATAGCCGTATCGTCATTGACAGCGAAGAAACCATCTGGACGATGGTCGAGTGCCAGGATTTCTGGCGTCAGTGCCTCAGCATCCTCACGATTGTCACAGACCCGGATAATCGACTCGTCGACAGCCAGCCCATGTTTCAGCAAAGCATCCTTATAGCCGTTGAAACGATTCTTGGAAATCTCCAGCTGCAACGGTCCCCCATAGAAGGCGATGCGCTTGCATCCCGTCTCAATCAGATGAGTAACGGCGTTATAGGCCCCCATATAGTCATCGACCACCACGCGACTTGCATTTACACCCGTACAGATACGGTCGTAGAACACCAAGGGGATACCCGCATCTATCAGTTTCTGATAGTGGTCATAGCTCTTCGTGTCCTTTGCCTGAGATACAATCACCCCACAGACCTTATAACGATGGAAATTATCGCAGATCCGAGCCTCCCGTTCGTATTGCTCGCCGCTCAAGGCCACCATAATCCGATAGCCACGGGCTGCTGCCGCCTCCTCGATACCTGTCAGAATCGACGAGAAATAATAGTGGGTAAACTCAGGCACAATCACTCCGATGATCCGTTGAGGCATCACGCGACTATGGCGAAGCGCCTCACCAATGGCATTCGGATAAAAGTTGTGTTCACGGGCATATTGCTGGATGGCACGGCGACGCTCCTCACTGATCCTGGGAGAGTCTTTCAAGGCACGCGACACGGTGGCCACGGAAATACCAAATTCCCGTGCAATATCCTTCATTGTCATCGGCACTTTCTCTTCCATCCGGCTTTAATCATTCATCGGTGATGCAAAGTTACAATAAATGTTCAAAATAACAAATATTTCTTTCACTTTATTATTGACATACATCAATGCAAACGTTTGCATCGGCGTTTTATATCTTTTTAAGCAAAAAAAGAACAACGTATTAAAAAGTATCCTACCTTTGCACCGAAGTTTTCGAAGAATATCTTCAGATGAATAATAAGATGAATAATAAAAACCCAAGCTGCAAATGCTTAACACAGAATAATATACGAACAATTTAACTCTAATTAAACAAAGTAATGATGAAGCAGGTAAACATTCAAATCCCGCTAAGGATGCTCGGCCTTTTGTTAGGCTTATTCCTATCGGTAGGTGCTTTTGCCCAGATTGAGGTAAAAGGACATGTGAAAGATGCTACAGGCGAACCCATTATCGGCGCTACAGTACGCGTGGACGGCACACAGACGGCCACCGTTTCTGATTTCGACGGTAACTTCGTACTGAAAGCTAATCAGGGTGCCAACATCACTATCTCTTACGTTGGCTATCAGAATGCCACCGTAAAGGCTGCACCCAGTGTTGAGGTTACGCTCGTTGACGACGAGACTGTGCTGCAGGACGTCGTTGTCATCGGTTACGGTACCGTCCGTAAGAGCGATGCTACAGGTTCTGTGATGTCTGTCGAAGCAGACCAGCTTAACAAGGGTCTTGCCACCTCTCCGGCAGATCTGCTGCAGGGTAAGACCCCCGGTGTACAGATTACTACCGACGGCGGTGCGCCAGGTGCTGGTGCGAAGATCCGTATCCGTGGTGGCTCGTCACTTTCTGCCTCTAACGACCCGCTGATAGTTATCGACGGTCTGCCTATCAGTTCTACAGACATCTCAGGTGGTGACGTGCTGAACACGATCAACCCTAACGACATCGAGAGTTTCTCTATTCTGAAGGATGCTTCTGCCACCGCTATTTACGGTAGCCGTGCTTCTAACGGTGTGATCCTGATCACCACCAAGAAGGGTAAGGCTGGTGCAAAGCCCCGCGTCAACATTGACATGAGCGGTACATTCAAGACCGTGGCCAAGAAGGTTGACGTGCTCAGCCCTGAGGCTTTCCGCGATTTCTTCATGGCCAACTATGGTGACAATGCCGATGCCGTGGCTGCACTGGGTACCTCTAGTACCAAATGGCAGGACGAGATCTACCGCACTGCCTTCGCCGAGGAAATCAACGCCAGCGTCACGGGTGGCTATGTTTCTGGCAGCAAAGCCTTCAAGATGCCTTACCGCGTCAGCGCAGGCTTCCTGAACAACGACGGTACCCTGAAGACCACTGGCATGAGCCGTGGTACTGTAGGTATCAACCTGACCCCGACTCTCCTCGACGACCGTCTGACCATCAACCTGAACGGTAAGGGTGTATTCACACATAACAAGTTCGCTGATGAGGGCGCTATCGGTGCTGCCGTGCAGTACGATCCGCTGAAGCCCGTTGACCACAAATGGGAGAACAACGGTGTTATTAACACCATGTCAACGCTGAACCCTGTCGCCATGCTCAACGAGCAGCACAGAAGTTCTTATGTACGTCGTTTCGTTGGTAACGCACAGTTCGACTATAAGTTCAAGTTCCTCGATGGCCTTCGTGCCAACTTGAACCTCGGTCTCGATTTCTCTACCACCTCCGGTTGGACCGTCTCTGATCCTGGTAGTGAGGTGTCTTACCACAATAAGGTTGAGAACGGAACAGGTGCCTGGGAGAAATACACACAGCTGCGCCGTGACCAGACGCTGGAATTCTACCTGGCATACGCCAAGGAGCTGAAGCAGATCTACAGCCGCTTCGACATCCTCGCCGGTTACAGCTGGCAACACTTCTACAACAAGACAACAGACGAAAAGAAAGCTAACGATGGCAGTGGCTCGGAATATCCTGTTTCAAAACCACTCTTCAAGACCGAAAGCTATCTGATTTCATTCTACGGCCGTCTGAACTACACGCTCTTGGACCGTTACCTCCTCACCTTCACACTGCGTGATGATGGTACCTCTCGTTTCCAGAACAACAAGTGGGGTGTCTTCCCCTCTGCAGCTCTCGCATGGCGTGTCAACGAGGAATCATTCCTGAAGAATGTCGATTGGCTCTCTAACCTGAAGCTCCGTCTCGGCTGGGGTATTACCGGTCAGCAGAACATCGGTCAGGGCGACTATCCCTCTATCCCGACTTATCACACCAATCAGGCTGGTTCTCTCTATCAGTTTGGCAACAGCGTCATCACCCCAATCACACCGAGAGGCTATGCTGCTGAGATCAAGTGGGAGGAAACCACAACCTATAACATCGGTTTGGACTTCGGTTTCGCCAATAACCGCATCAACGGTAGCGTCGACGTCTACCAGCGTAAGACCAAAGACCTTCTGAACGAAGTACCTGTGGCTTCTGGTACCAACCTGACCAACTACCTGCTGATGAACGTAGGTGATATGGAGAACAAGGGTATCGAGGTTGCCTTGAACTTCGTACCTATCGAGAAGAAGGATCTCCACTGGGAATTTGGTGTAAACCTTGCATACAATAAGAATAAGATTACCCGTCTGACAGCCAGCGACGATCCCAGCTACCTCGGTGTAGAGACTGGCGATATCTCTGGTGGTGTCGGTAACCACATCCAGATCCACCAGGTGGGCAACCCGATGAGCTCGTTCTTCGTATTCCAGCAGGTTTACGACGAGGCAGGCAAACCGTTGGAGGGTGTCTATGTAGACCGTAACCGCGATGGCCAGATCACTGACGATGACCGTTATATTTATTACAAGCCCGATGCTGACGTGAACATCGGTTTCAACACGGAGGTAAGCTACAAAAAGTGGACGCTCTCTGCATCACTCCGTTCAAGCCTGGGCAACTACGTCTACAACAACATCGCCTCTAACACTGAGATGAAGGCCGACATGTGGACCAACAACTTTATCTGCAACCGTGTATCCACTGCACCTTACACGAACTTCAACCAGGCTCAGTACCGCAGCGACTACTATGTGCAGAACGCTTCTTACCTGAAGCTCGACAAGGTGACGCTGGCTTACAACATCACAGACTGGGTACGTGTGAACTTCACCGCACAGAACATCTTCACTATCACCAACTACGACGGTGTGGATCCTGAAGTCGGAAACGGTATCGACAACAACATGTACCCCCGCCCACGCAACTTCATCATAGGTGCTAGCTTTAACTTTTAATTAATAGGAGGACAAGAATATGAAATTCAACATAAAGAAAAACGGAATTTATAGTTTTGCCTTTGCTACCGCCGTGTCGCTGACAGCATGTACGGGTGATCTCAACGTGACCCCTATCGACCCCAACCTCGACACCCCGGAGAATGTGCTCACGAGCACAGAGGCATACAATCAGATGCTGGCAAAGTGCTATTCGGGTCTGTCAGTAAGTTCACCAGACGGTGATAGCGGCGATCCCGATATTAAAGGTATCGACGGTGGTTTCGGTCAGTATCTGCGCGCCCTGTTCAACCTGCAGGAACTGCCTACCGACGAAGCAGTCATCGGCTGGAACGACCAGACCCTGAGAGACCTGCACGGACTGCAGTGGACATCCAGCGATGTCTTCGTCAGTGCCTGCTACAGCCGTGTGTTCTACCAGATTTCTCTCTGCAACGAGGTGATCCGTCAGATTGATGCCTCTGGCAGCAACGATGCCCTCATGCAGCAGTATCGTGCCGAGGCTCGTGCCATCCGTGGCCTGAGCTATCTCCACGCCATTGATCTGTTCGGCAATGTACCTTTCACCGATGAGACCTCTGCCGTGGGTGGTGGTGCACCTCAACAGATGAGCCGTTCTGAGCTCTTCAACTGGCTCGCGAAGGATATGGAGGAGACAGCTGATCTGCTGCCTGCAAATCCTGAGAAATATCGCGCCGGCAAGGGTCTGTGCTATATGATTCTGGCCAAGCTCTATCTGAATGCAGCTGTCTATACTGGCACAGCCAACTATCAGAAGTGTGCCGAGTACTGCCAGAAGGTAATCGACCTGGGCTATCAGCTGGAGTCTGCTGAAGACTACTGGAAGCTCTTCTGTGCCGACAACGACCAGATGCTGGGCACAGGCCACGAGATTATCTTCAGCGTCTATCAGGATCACATCAACACACAGGCATACGGTGGTACTACTTATATCATCAATGCTGAAGTTGGCGGTAAAATGGATTATTTAGCCTACGGTCTTGGCGGTAGCGGCTGGGGCGGTCTTCGCGTAACCCCGCAGTTCGTCGACAAGTTCGAGAGCGCAGACCAGCGTGCAAAGTTCTTCACCGACGGCCAGTCAAAGGAGATTATCGATATCGGCGACTTCTTCAGCGGCTATGCTTTCACGAAGTTCACCAACCTGAAGGCCGACGGCAGCATTCTGTCCGATGCCAACTCCTTCCCCGATACTGACTTCCCCGTATTCCGTCTGGGTGATGTCTACCTGATGATGGCCGAGTGTGAAGTTGTAGGCGGCGTAAGCTGTGGCGGTGTTGAGAAGTTCAATGCCATCCGTACCCGTGCAGGTGTCGATGCCATTGCAAGCCCCTCTAAGATGGATATCCTCAACGAACGTGCCCGTGAGCTGGCTTGGGAGTGCCATCGCCGCTCTGACCTCGTTCGCTTCGGTCTCCTCACCTCTGGTGACTACCTCTGGGCTCACAAGGGCATGAACAGCAATGTGGGTACACCGCATGCTGTCGACAGCAAGTACAACTTGTTCCCCTTGGCATCAAGCGACGTGACTTCAAACACCAACTTGGTGCAGAATCCTGGTTATTAATTCTTTAGTCGGATCTATAAAAAAGAAAAGAGATTATGAAAACAAGATATTTTAGTAGTGTGTTGTTTGCCGCTTTCGCCATGCTGTTCACAGCCTGCGACTCCGATCGCGACGACAACCCCACCCTCGGTCCGAATCACACAGCTACTGAGTTTGTGCTGAATACATCGGCCGTGGCTGACCAATACATCCAGCTCACGCCGGACAATACGGTGAACCTCACCTGGACACAGCCCAACTACGGCGTAAATACCGTTGTCAACTACAAGGTACAGGTAGGACTGGTAGAGAATGGTAACACCAAGTGGAGTGATTTCCTGGAAACAGGCTTCACTTCCTGCAACGTGAACATCAGCAGCGAAGAGATTGCCAAGGCTATCTGTAAGCTCGACGGCTTTGCTACTGAGGACGACTATGTAGATATGGGCTTCCGCGAGATTGCCATGCGTGTGGCTGCAAACATCCAGACCACCAGCTCACAGGTGATCGAGGGTACACAAATCCTCTCCAATGCTGTTTCTTTCAATCACATGGCCGCCTACTGCAATGTACCAAGCAAGGGTACGCTGTGGGTGATCGGTTCTTGCTGTGGCTGGCCTGAGCCTTCACAGGGCAACAAGCAGACACTCGTCGACGGTGGCTGGTTCATCGAAGAGACAGAGATTGGCAGCAACGTGTTCAAGGGTGTCGTAGACATGCCTGAGGGCGATCTGACCTTCCGCTTCTATGCCAAGCTGACTGGCTGGGACGGTGGTGACTCTTATGGATTCAAGGTTGAAGACGAGGCTACTGAGATCACACTGACCAATGGTGCATATTCCGGTAAGGGTATGACTGGTAAGGGCTCTTGGTTCATTGCCGGATTCCCCGGTGGTAAGATGGAACTTACCGTCGACAGGAACAACAATACCGTCACATTCCAACTGCAATAGAATGATCGTTTAATCAAATGAATAAGAAGATGAAAAAGATTAGTTTATATATCATGGCTCTGCTCAGCACTGGACTCGTATCCTGTAACCAGGATTTCGAGACCATCTTCAGCCCGCAGACCAACCCGCAGGAGAGCCTACTCAAGGCTAGCGATGTCACTGTGGCCAACAATACGCCTGCTGTCATCAATCTTGCTGAATATTTTACTGAAGATGGTATTGCAAAGGCAATTCCCATCGGTGCTGCTACCGTGAAGGAAGGCGCCATGCCCGCCAACACCATCCTGAAGGCTGAAGTAGAATTCTCCAAGGATGCCGATTTCAGCAATTCAATTGTACTCGATGCCAACAGTCTCGATGGTTCTAGCGACATCTCTGTATCTGCATCACTGCTGCAGGATGCCTACTTCAATGAGATTACCCGCAATCCGGCAACCACCGACCTGTATATCCGCACGGTTCTCTATACCGTTACTGGAGGTACATCTGATGCTATCGTAGGCAAGCCCGGTGAGAACTACTATGCTGAGAGCAAAGTGCAGTTCACCCCGCTGAACAAGGTACAGATTTCTCCGGCTTACTATATCATTGGCGGTCCTAACGACTGGGCTGGCTCGGCTGCTGAGAAGCCCATCAAGTTCAACCACAGTGGTGCCGATGTCTACGAGGATCCTATCTTTACGGTTGTATTCGATGCTGCTGCCGAGGGTGACACCTGGTTTGCTATCGGTGACGACGAGGCTTGCGACGCTATCGGAGCCGGTGACTGGACCAAACTGTTCGGTATCGTAGGCGGTGACAGCCAGGCTAAGGAAGGTCGTCTCGACTACCGTTACAACCTGGGTGCCGACAACTCATTCTGCGTACCTGCCGGAGCCAAGAAGATCAAGGTAACCATCGACATGATGAGCTACACCTTCAAGGTAGAGCCCGTAAGCATTGCTGATGCCTACTACCTCATCGGTGGTCCTGGTGAGTGGAGCGCAGAGTCAGCCATGACCATGCAGTTCTCTCACAGCAGCGCTGACGTATTTGCCGATCCTATCTTCACCTATGTCTTCGAGGGCAATGGTGGCGAGGGCGACATGTGGTTCGCTTTCGGTGATAAGGATGCTATTGATGCAGTTGCTGCCGGCGATTGGACACAGCTGTACGGTACAACCGTAGAGAGCACTGACCTGAGCGGCGGTATCGACCGTCGTTACAACCTCGGTGGCGACCACTCATTCTGCGTCGACGGCAAGGCTAAGTTCTTCCGCTTCCAGATCAACATGGCCGAGATGACTTATACCATCACACCACTGAACTTCGCCGAGTATATCTGGCAGGCAGGTAACGGCAATGGTTGGGGTAGCCCCGCTGCTCCGCTCTACGGCCCTGCTGGCGACGGTCTGTACACAGGTTTCATGTATCTCGACGGTGAATTCAAGTTCCGTAGCGGCGAGGACAACTGGGATGCTCCCGACTGGGGTATCGGTGCCGGCGGCGAGGGCACACTCGCTGAGCAGGCTGGTAACCTCAACGCTGCAGCTGGCTACTATAAGGTCAATGTTGATCTCGGTGCACTCACCTATACGCTCACACCAATCACCACGATTGGTATCGTAGGTCCTGCACAACCAGGTGGCTGGGATAGCGATACTGACATGACCTACAACCCGGAGACCGGCGCTTGGGAGGCAACCATCGAACTGGCAGCCGACGAGCTGAAGTTCCGTGCTAACGACGGCTGGGACATCAATTGGGGTGGTTCGGTGGACAACCTGACCCAAAATGGCCCGAACCTGAAGATTGCTGAGGCTGGCACCTACTTCATCCAGCTCTTCGCATTCTGCGACTCTAAGGCTTATTGCAAGATCGAAAAGAAATAAGCAGGTTTCAATAATTCATCAGGCGGATCGCTTATCACAACGGTCCGCCTGATTTTATATCAACGCAATATTATACTACACCGCATTATGAAGAATCTCCTTTTATGCATCAGCATTGTGGCTGCAGTGATCTCCTGCAAGCCGGCACAAGAGACTAAAAAGGCAACATTCGAGATGCCTGCCGTAGCAGACATTGCCATGTATCAGGTGAACCCCCGTGTGTTTGCACCCGACCATTCACTCAATGCCGTCGCAGCCCGTATCGATTCCATCCGCGACCTGGGCGTCAACGTGATGTGGGTGATGCCCATCTACCCCATCGGTATCGAGAAAGGCAAGAACTCACCCTACTGCATCAGCGACTACAAGGCCATTGCCCCTGAGTTTGGTACCATCGACGACTTCAAGAACCTCGCAAAGGTCTGTCACGAGCACGGCATGGGTATCATCCTTGATTGGGTGGCTAACCACACGGCCTGGGATCATCCTTGGGTAAAGGCACATCCTGACTGGTACACTCACGATGAGAAGACCGATACCATCATCCATCCACGCCCCTGGGACTGGTACGACGTAGCCGACCTAAACTACGATAATAAGGATATGCGCGCAGCCATGATCGATGCCATGAAGTTCTGGATCGTTGAGGTAGGCATCGACGGCTTCCGCTGCGATGTGGCCGACGGTGTGCCTGCCGACTTCTGGAAGGATGCCATCGACCAGTTGCGCACTGCTGCCGGCGACCGCAAGATCGTGATGCTGGCCGAGGGTAAGCGTTCCGACAACTTCACCGTGGGCGGCTTCGACATGAACTACGGCTGGGACTATAAGGACGAACTGGTGAAGGTATGGAAGGGCGCTCCCGTTTCCGACCTCATCAAGGCTGATAAGGCCGAGTACGATAGTCTGCCTGCAGGCAAAGTCAAGATGCGTTTCACCACTAACCACGACCACTCCACCGAGGCCACACCCTGCCAGGAGTTCACCAACGACCGTGGTGCGATGGCTGCCTATGTAGCCACCATCTTCCCCCATGGCGGAGCCCTCATCTACGGTTCTCAGGAGGTAGGCTACCCCGAGCCTATCAATTTCTTCAAGTTCGTTCCCGTAGACTGGACGGCCAAGCCCGAGATCTACAAGGAATACCAGAAGCTCATCGGTCTCTATAACGACCATCCGGCCCTGCGCAAGGGTAAGATGACCGCCTATCCCGACAATGACGTACTCGTCTTTGAAAAGAAAGATGCTGCCGAACGCTTCCTCGTTGTCGCCAACCTCAGAAATGAACAGAAGACCGTCAACGTACCAGCAGATTGGATGAATCGTCAGGCTCAGGATCAGGCCACAGGCCAAAACGTCCAACTCGGCAATACCCTCACTCTCACACCGTTCCAGTATTTCATCTTAGCATACTAAGTCTGCCTACGAAATCATTGTAAGAATAAACGAAAAGGCAAAGAAATGAAGAAATATTATATATGGATGCTAGCCGTCATTCTGCTGGCATCGTGCTCCAACAACGATGACCCCGTCGTACCACAGCCGGCGGATGACGTGGAGGAGGAACTCGCGAAAATGACCCTGACCGAGAAAGTGGGCCAAATGTTTTATACCCGTCTGGAGTCGCTCGACACCACCTTCCATTGGAACACCTATGACGACTTGCAGGTGAATCCCATGATAGAAGTGAACACCACCATTAAGGACGTAAACTCAAAATACCCGGTAGGTGGCATCATCCTTTACGCATGGAACATTGATGACGAATCACAGTTGGCAAGTCTAATCGCCGACATCAGGACATTTAATGGTTCGCCGTTGCTCTGCATCGACGAGGAGGGTGGTCGCATAGCCCGCATCGCCAACAACCCCAAATTCAATGTGAAGAAGTATGAGTCGATGGAGGCCATTGGCCAAACGGGGGATCCTGCGAATGCCTATGAGTGTGGCAATACCATCGGCACCTACCTGAAGCACTATGGCTTCGACATCGACTTTGCCCCTGTGGCCGACGTGAACACGAATCCGGAGAACATCATCATCGGCAAACGCGCCTTCTCCGACGACCCGCAAGTGGCTGCCCCGATGGTGACCAACTATCTGCAGGGACTGAAGGATGCCGGCATCACAGGCTGCATCAAGCACTTCCCCGGACATGGCGACACCAAGGCCGACACCCATTATGGCTATGCACGGAGCATGAAGACCTGGGATGAACTGAAAGATTGCGAGATGGTGACCTTCAAAGCCGGTATCGCATGGGGCTGCCAGCTGATTATGACGGCCCACATCGGTCTGCCAAACGTGACGGGGTCAGACATACCTTCGACAATGTCGCCGATAATCCTGCAAGACAAGTTGCGTGAAGAATTAGGCTACCAGAACATCATCATCACCGATGGGATGGAGATGGGATCTATCACTCAGCAGTACAGTTCAGGAGAGGCTGCCGTGGCTAGCATTCTGGCAGGTGTTGACATCGTGCTAGGTCCGAAGGACTTTGTCAAGGCTTTCGATGCCGTCATCAAAGCAGTTGAGAATGGAACCATCTCCGAAGAACGCATTAACCAAAGCGTCCGCCGAATCCTAAAACTGAAAAAGCAAGTCTGAAAGGCGACGCGAAGCGATGCAAACGTTTGCATCGTGCAACTTACACATTTAGAGCCGGTTGGAGAACATCCAATCGGCTTTTTGCGTAACTTTGCAGCATCAAACAACAATCAAAAGCTCATAGCACATTATGAAAAGACTATTCACCACATTGACATTCATCGTCGCAACCCTTGGCATGATGGCTCAGGGATGGCCGGAGAACTATGGCGGCGTCATGCTGCAAGGTTTCTTTTGGGACTCGTTTAACGATACCCAGTGGACACGTTTGGAGAAGCAAGCCGATGAATTGGCTACGACCTTCGATCTTGTGTGGATTCCCCAAAGCGCCAATTGTGGAGGAACGTCAATGGGCTATGACGACCTTTACTGGTTTGAGAACTATAACAGTTCCTTCGGCAGCGAGGCGGAACTGCGCTCACTCATCAAGACTTTCAAGGAGAAAGGCATCGGAACAATCGCCGACGTGGTGATCAACCATCGCAAGAACGTCAGCAACTGGGTGGATTTCCCGAAAGAGACCTATAACGGTGTTACTTATGAGATGGTATCGACAGACATCGTCAAGAACGATGACGGTGGTGATACGAAGAAATGGGCCACGGACAATGGCTATAGCCTCAGCGAGAACAATGATACCGGTGAGGGCTGGGGCGGTATGCGCGACCTGGACCACAATAGCGAGAACGTGCAGACCATCGTGAAGGCCTACCTGAAGTTCCTGCTTGAAGACCTGGGCTATGCGGGCTTCCGCTACGATATGGTGAAAGGCTATGCCTCAAAGTTTACGAAACTGTATAACGAGGATGCAAAACCACAGTTCTCTGTAGGTGAATACTGGGACAGTTCGAGAGCTATCAAGAACTGGATTGACAATTCAGAAAAGTCGAGCGCCGCCTTTGACTTCCAATTCAAATATGTAGTGCGCAATGCCACGGACAAGGGCGATTGGACCTATCTCGGAAAGAACAACGAGAATAAAGATGAAAACTGGCCACTCGTCAGCAGCCAGTTCCACGACGGCAGTTATCGTCAGTATGCCATCACCTTTGTGGAAAACCACGATACAGAAGTAAGGCCCGACGGAAGCAGCAACGGCCCGCTCCGCAAGGACACACTAGCAGCCAATGCCTATCTGCTGGCTATGCCCGGCACGCCTTGCATCTTCCTGAAGCACTGGAAGGCCTATAAGCAGGAGATTGCCAACATGGCAACCGTACGCAAAGACGTGGGCATCACCAACACCAGCACGCCGCAGGAAATTGCCTCGCAGAAAGACTACTATGCCGTAGAGGTGACGGGTGCCAACGGCAAACTGCTCGCCGTAGTAGGCACGAAGGCCGCAGACTATACGCCCGATGGTGACTGGCAGAAAGCCATCAGCGGTTATCACTACGTCTACTACGTCAGCGGCATCGACCCAGAGAGCATCACCTATCCCGAGTTTGCCAAAAGCGACTTCAAGCCCTATACGATAACCATTGGGGTGAACACCGATCAGGTGGGATGGACGGATGGCGTGAACTTCTGGACATGGGGAGGCGACGGCTCTCATGCACCAATAAACAGCTCATGGCCTGGTGACAACGTGACTGAGACCATGGAGGTTGGCGGCAAGACCTGGTACACCAAGCAGTTCTCCATCAATGATGATGCTGATGCTGTCAGTTTCGTGTTCAGCACAGGCTCAGGCAGCCCCCAGACAGTCGATGTCACCAACATATCCGAAGATAAGTTCTTTGAGATCTCCAGCGAGAAAGACGGGGACAAGTATCTGGTAAACGACGTGACTTCGACCTATACAGGCATCCGCAGTATCAATGCCCAGACCGACGGTTATACCAAGGTATATACCCTTGACGGACGCCTCATCCGCACAGCCAAGAGCAAGAGCGAGGCCGTCAACGGTCTGCCAAAGGGCATCTACATTATCAATAAAGCGAAATTCATACTTAAATAGGATAGTTAAATAGTTAGTAATTGGTAGGAAAGCATCGTCCGCAGAGGATGGTGCTTTTTTTATTTGAAGACGGAGCGCACGGCAAACCAGCAATGAAGGAGGAAGGTCTGGATGCGGCCATAATGGTGCTCCATCACATGATAGCGCTCCCAGAGCGACTCACGGTGGTGAAGGGTGGTCTGTCCCTCCTCGGTATAGTTCGCCACCACCATCTTCAGGTTCAGCAGCGGCACGTTCTCCTTGGCGGCAGCCTTCATCACACGGATGCACCAGTCGACATCGGCAGAATAGCGATACTGCAGATCATAGGGCGTGGCAATGGCAAAGTCGGTGCGAGCATAGAAGGCCTGATGGCAGACGAGCATGCCCTGGCGGAAGGACTTCCACGATAGCTGTTCAGGAGGCGAGAGCCGACGGTGATAGAGAAAGCGGCCCTCACCATCGACGATATCCGTATCACCGTAAAGCACGGCAGGCAACGAATCCTGCTGCGCCACCTTCTCGGCAATCTTGCTGGCCGTATCCGCAGCTGGCAGGAAATCACCTGCATTCAGGAAACAGACGTAATCGCCCACAATCGAACGGAGGCCCTTGTTCATCGCATCGTAGATTCCCTTATCAGGTCCGGATGTCACCTGAATGCGATGATGGGTTCCCGTTGCATTCGACCGTTCGATATAGTCATCCACTAGCTGCAGCGTGGCATCCGTAGAGGCACCATCGATAATCAGATGGACTATCTCAGGATAATCCTGACTGAGCACACTGTCGAGCGTCCGCCGCAGCACATTGGCGGCATTATAGGTGATCGTGACATAGGTAAGGCGTATCATAGACGGTAGTGTTTGAAAGCCATTGCCTGGTGATACACATCGAGATATTTCATCGCCACACTCTGCTGCGAATAGTTCTGCACCACCTTATGGACGGCATTCCGACTCAGTGCCTCGCTATCCGCCTCTGTCAGTATCCAGCGGATGCCCCTGGCCAGATCCTCGGCGTTGCGATAGTCGGCCACATAGCCGTTGCGCCTATGATCAATCTCCTCCGGGATACCGCCAACCTTAAAGCCGACACAGGGCACGCCACAGGCCATTGCCTCCATAATCGTATTGGGCAGGTTCTCCGACAAGGAGGGCAGCACAAAGACATCAGCAGCATTATACACATCGACGATGCGACGTTCATCATTCACATAACCCAGCGGATAAGCCTCCAACGGTAGCTGTGAGACCACCTCTTCTGCATGACCGCCGAGGATGACAACACCTAACTGGGGGATATCCTTCAACAGCTGACAAGCTTCGATCAGATACTGCATGCCTTTGTTCTCGTTGGTCACCCGCTGGGATGCAAAGAGGATCAGTCGCTTGTCTGAAGGAAGGCCAAGCCGTTGGCGCGCCTCTTGTCTGTTACACCTATTATATATATGTGTATCTATCGGATTGGGGATGCTCGTAATCTTATGACCTTTGAGAAGGGCACTCTTCTTCGCCTCCGACTCCAGCCAACGGCTGCAGGCCACATAGTAGATGTTCTCATCCTCAAGCATACGGCTTTTCCGTTTCCATACGACGGATGCCAGATCGCCAGCAGAACCACCACCAGGCAAGAGCCGACACTTCTGGCATGCTGTGGTGAAGTTTCGGCAACCCAGCGTCAGATGACAGATGGCTGTAGCAGGCCAGATGTCGTGCATGGTCCAGATGACGGGTTTGCCGCTCCGCAGTATCTTCCGGATATCCTTGAGCGAGAGCATGCCCTGATTGATCCAGTGCAGGTGGATGACATCGGCTTCTTCGAACTCCCGGAGACTGGTGATGTCTGTGCCGGTGTTGGCGATATCCACCTCGAAGAGATGCTGCCGCGAGAAATGCAGACGGCAGAAAACAACAAACCGCTCCCAAAGGAAATGCCATCGCAGCAGGGGAGAACGCGGCAGCTCTGCCACCGTCAGACTATCCGTCTCCTTATCACGCACCAGCATCTTAGCCTTGACACCGTTGTTGTTCAGCGCCTTCATCAAACGGCTGGCAGCTACAGCGGCACCACCCGTTCGCTCACTTGTATTTATAATCAGTACTCGCATCCTTTGATTGCTGTTACAAAGGTACAACAAGTTTTGCTAATTACAAGGAAAAAGTGGCAAAAAGTTTGTGTTATCGCACACAAAGCCTTGATTTACGTCAAGAATGATGGGATTTTATACACTTATTATGCCATAATGCTTGCAAGAAAGAAAAAATCGTCGTACCTTTGCATCGTCAAAAGGTTAATAGATTGTTTTAGGTTAGTAGTAATATTTATAGTTTTAGGTTTTTAGTTATTGGTAAGAGAAAGTTTTCAACTGTAGGATAACAGGAGGCAATTGCGAAATTCCCTTTTAAACTTTCAAATTTTTAGCTCTTGTGAGCTGAAAATTTCTTTTAGAGAAAAGGATTTTTAGTTAAACATAGGCTTTTTTTGATGCCGAGGCTCGCGAGAGTCCCGGCATCTTTCTTTTTATTGAGAAAAAATGATTATCTTTGCACCCAAATAATAGCAACAAATGAAGAAAGAAAGACTCTTAACGATGGTTCTGACTATCTTGCTTGCCTGCAGCACCTTCACGACGAGGGCTCAGGAAGAGATTATAGAACATGAGGGCAACAAATACATTATCCATGTAGAATTGTTGAATCCCGACAGCGAGATGACGCTGATGGACGTGCTGCACATGTGCCCGGAACTGATGTCCAACGATGGCAAAAGCATCACGGCCGAATATCTCTTGTCTGTCGATGACATCATGCTGAGTATCGACTATGAGCCCTTGTTGGAAAACATCAAGGCCTGTGAGCTCAGCCAGGTTATCGTGTGCACCTACGGTTCAGTGGACAATGCAATGGACGGTACCACCGGCAGCATCGACCTCCAGTTCAAGGAAGGCAGTAAAGACGTGGCAGGCAAACTAGCCCTTAACGGCAGCACTTACGGAAATGGTAAGCTGTATGCCGATATCGCCAGTACGGGGGATAAGGTCACCGTCCGCGGATTCGCACAGACTAACTTGCAGTATGGTAAGGCAGAATCACTGTCAGGTACTACCGTCACTTCCCGCAACGGTGTGGAGAATGCGATGCTATTCGTAGACTGGCAAGCTACGGACGACGATGTGGTGAAGTTTAAGCTCTCACAAGGCTATGGCGAACAGAAGGATCGGCTGTACAATCTTGACAATATCGAGATGATGCCCTCAAGACAACGCTGGGGCGAGATTGTGGCCACCTATGAGCGCAACCTCAACGAACAGGGGGCTGGCCTCTATTTCGAGGCTGGCATGAACTATTCGAACAATAACCTGGAAAGTGTTAAAGAACGTATGGCCACGCCTTGGTGGATTGCGGAGTGCAGCTTTCCCCTCCTGAAACAGGCACTCACGATAACCGCTGGCTATGAGGGCGGCTATACGAACGGATGGTATCGGGACATAAACCGTGAACAATACCTATACAACGACTTGTATGTACAGTTGAACTACAAGAAAGGCCCTTGGATCATCACTCTTGGCGACCGTTTCAGGCACAACACCTTCTGGAATAAGCCTTACGACAAGGGAGAGGAAAGCCTGTGGTCGCACAACCGCAACGATCACGCCCTGATTGCCAGTGTGGGGTATCATAAAGGACATCATGCCATACAAGGCATCTTCAACCGCTCATTCTTCAACCCGGTAGTCAGTGCTTTCATCGACTATTTGATAGAGGATCACACCCAGTACAATACCGACTACAAGACACAATATGCCTGGCGGTCAGAGTTGCGCTATACCTATCAGACGGAGCGAATGGTGGTGACGGGCAGTGCGACACACACGCTGTTGACAGATCTGCCCACACCCAATCAGTCACTCACGGGCTTGGGGGCTTCTGTCACCTGGAACAAAGGTTCATTCAGACTGACGGGAGGTGCCAACGTGTACCACGAGCATATCAAACTCGAAGAATCCAACAACGAAACCTTCTTCACCCTGAAGTTCGCCCCCACCCTGTTGTTGGGCAACGGCTTCAGACTATCGTCCGTCCTACTTTTCAATAGCAAAAAGGATTATATTGAGCAACACGCCCACCTCTATGCCTCAGTAAAAGTAAACAAGGACTTAGGAAGGCGCTGCAATGTGTTTGCCGATTTCCACGACATAGCAGGGCAGCCAGAGACTACCACCCTCCTTCTGATGCAGTCGTATAAGAACCGCGCGCTGACGATCGGTCTTACTTATTATCCGTGGCGATAAGACAGACGGCATAGGCAGAGATACCCTCTTCACGACCTGTGAAGCCGAGTTTCTCAGTGGTTGTGGCCTTGATGGAGATATCGTCTTCATCACAGCCGCAGATCTGTGCCATACAGGCTTTCATCTCAGGAATATGGGGATTCATCTTGGGGCGCTCGGCACAGATGGTGGCATCGATATTCACCAGATGATAGCCCTTGGTGGCAATCAGCTCGATGGTCTTCTTCAAGATCACCTTACTGTCCATGCCGTCAGTAAAGGCAGCTGTATCGGGGAAATGATAGCCGATGTCGCGCATATTGGCAGCACCCAGCAAGGCATCGCAGATGGCGTGCAACAGCACATCGGCATCACTATGACCCAGCAGGCCCTTACTATGTTCGATCTTGATGCCGCCCATCCACAGGTCGCGGCCTTCCACTAACTGATGGACATCATAGCCCATACCTACACGTATCTTCATATCTTCAATCTATCTTCTGAACAAATCCTTGATGCCATCCATATCGAAGGCAAGTGAAAAACGCAATGTCTGGTCGAGGGGGTTGCTGCGGGCTGTAGAGATCACATAGCCCACATCGAGCGAGAACACACTCATGCGGAAACCGCCACCGACGGTGAAATACTTCAGGTTACCCTTCGATTCACTCTGATGGTGATAGCCTGCACGGAGCGAGAATTTATCATGGTACACATACTCGGCACCAACACTCCACTGGATCTCCTCCAGCTCTTCCTTGAAACCGCCAGGGGCATCGCCAAAGCTCTTGAACATACCGCTGATGGCACTGACGTCACTATACTCACGGCGCACACGGTCCTGATAGTCGCTGTTCGACTCACCTTCCTCCTGCTTGGGCACCGTGGGCACCATCAGCTTATTCAAGTCAGCAGAGAATGCAAAACGGTTGTACTCATCCACCGGCACCAATAGCGAGGCGCCCAGACGCAGGTTTGCCGGCAGGAACTGGCTCTCGTCGTCGCCATAGAAGCTGATCTTACTACCGATGTTCGACATATTCACACCAAAGCCAAGCTGACACTCACGACTGCCCAGCATGATATAGTTGTTATAGTACATCGCCAGGTCAGCGGCAAAGGCCGAGGCGGGCTTCGAGTCCTCACTGTAGTCGTAGCGCAGGTCGCTGTGTATCCAGCGGATGGCAGCACCCAGAGAGAACTTCTCACTGAGCATCAGCGAGTAAGCCACGTCGACAGACATCTCATAGGGCTTCACAGACATGCCGTCGTCGGCAAAGACTTCACCCAAGGAGAAATAGCGCAACGAGCCTGATACAGCCGAGTAATCGCCGATACGATAGTAGCCTGCCACGTAGGCCAGATCGATATCGTTCACCAACTGTCGCAGCCAGGGGGTATAGTTCAGCGAGATACCTGAGCGGCTGATACAGAAGGGATACTTTGCGGGGTTCCAATACTGCGAGTTTACATCCGGATCCGTAGCCGCACCCACGTCACCCATACTGGCACCACGGGCATCGGGCGCGATGGTCTGAGAGATTACGGCATGCTCCACCGGATTAAACATCTGGGTCTTATCATCCTCTGCACGAACCGCCTGCAGCGGCAGGAGCAGAAGCGCCAAAATCATTGTTTTTACTATTCTCATCTTCTCTAATAACGTTCTCAACGCTTAATTATTGCCTAATATGATCAATTTATTGGCATAAGAGCCACTTGTGCCTCCATTGCCATTGAGTTGGATACGATAAATATAGACACCTGTACGCAGTCTGCTGCCGCCGCCGATACGCAGATCCCAGTCCAGAACGACGACACCATCCGTAGGCACACCCGTCTTCACACACTTCCACAGCTGACGGCCCGACATGTCGAAGATATCGATGGTCACATCCACCTCACTGCTGCTGCGGTCGTGGTTGATGACAAACGAGGTAGTGGTCGTGGCGGGATTCTTCGTGCAGATGACGTTGAAGTTGCCGTCACCGCCGTCCTTCACGACATTGAAGGTCAGTTCCGAGGTCGACGAGTTGTTCAGCACGTCCCAGGCACGGAAGAGCAGTCTATGAGGGCCTACGCTGAGTTCGGGGATGCTGAATCCCACCGTTCCCCGGCGATAGTCGCCAAAGTCGAAACTGAAGTAGTCATTGAGATTGTAGGTCTTCGACAGTTCCCCGTCGATGACCAGTTCCAGGTCATGCCCCACGGAACTGCCCGAGGCATTCACACCGTTGTCGTCATACAGCTCTGCCCCGAAATACGGCGTGGTGTTCACGTTGCCGCCATTGACAAACGACTTGGAATTCAGATAGCAATAGATGGAAGGGCCGATGGAATCATTCTTGACGATCTCGCTGCCACTGAGCACGAAGCTGCCATTCTCGCCGTGAGCCGTCTCCGTCTTGTCGTTATTCACCGCATAGAGCGTCATCAGACCGCTGCCGTCCGTATAACTGATATCCTTTGGAACGGCAAAGGTAAAGCGGAATACACCGTTTCTGATGCTGTCGGAACCCTGATAGATGGTCTTTGTGCGATCCTGGTAGACGAATGGCTCGTCGGCACCGTCGCCCGTCGTGTCATTCAACTTGCAGGTAATCGTCTCCTCCGCATCACGCACGGTGGCCGTCACCACACCGTTAAACGAGCCGTCCTGCGAGCTGTTCTTCACGATATGTCCCCGCACGGTGGCTACCGAACCTGCCGAGAGCTGTATCTCCTTCGAGACAGCCTCGCCGTTGATACTGTCTACGACCACCTCTGCTGTGGGGCATGCCAGCTTCAGCGCCGGGTCGCCCAGGAGGGTGTATTGCAGTTTGTTGGGTGAGGTATCGCGCCCCTCGCTCACAAGGTCGCACTTCGCCTGTCTCACGGCCTCGCCGATGGTATAGCCCGGTGTGAGCACATAGTTCGTAAATGCCAGGTTCATCTGTTCGTTATAGGTGGCATACACCGTTCGTGTGGTGCCGAAGAAAGCCACACCCCCGCCCCTCTCGTTGAACATCACGGCCTCGCCGATATTCTCTTCCTGGCCGTCGAAGGGCATGATGTCACACGAAGCCGTCAGCCACAGCGGCAGATAATTGGATACCGACGACTCAAAGTCGGCCAGTTTCATCACCAGCTCATGCGAGAAGGCATAAGGCGCACCGTGTCCGTTGTAGTTCATCATCAGCGCCCCGTTGGTCATCTGCTGTTTGATCAGCTGCGTCACGTCGGGATAGGAATAGCCCGTTGCCGAGGATACGCGCTGGTAGGCATCCCAGTAGATCTTATTCACGGTATAGCCCGAGAAATTGCTCTCCACCATGTTCGCCACCCTGTCGGCTGTTGCCATGTGCGAATTGCCGTTGCCGTCGTCGCCCATCACGCAGATCACATTCTGCCAGGGACCGGCATACACGTTATCAGCATAGTTCAGCGTCTTGTCTACCAGCACCTTCGCCTCCAGTTCGTTACGGGCAGGGAAACGGCCTACGGCCACATCGGGCTTACCCAGATAGACACTCACCCCACTCCGCTGCTGCTGGATCTGCTCTTCATCGTCGAGCAGACAGAAGAAGTCGTCGCTCACGTAGCAGTTCACGTGGCTGAACGAGTTCTCGCTCTCGAAGCACAACAGGAAGTCGTCAGGATCATAGCCACTCCAGTCTGCGCTCAGCATACGGTTATCCCAGGCACCGTCGCCGAAGAGCAACAGGTAGCTGGGCATGTCGGCTTCCGTCTCCGCCCGGTCGTAGAGCATCTTCATATAGCGGCGGTAGGCCGTGGCATCAGGTGTTCCGCTGGAAAACTCATTATACAATTCGTCGGCAGGCACGATTCTCACCCGCATACCGTCGTTCGTCTCATGCCAGGTCTTGATACGCTCTGCCTGCGCCAGCACCTGCTGGTTGGTAGGAATAATAATCACCATGTCCACCGCCTCGTCGGCATGGTGGTCCTGATTCATGATGCCATAGACGATTTCCGGTTCCGGGAGGGTTGCCGTCTGCAGGTCAGGCATCGGCAGCGGGGTATCTATCTGGAGCGAGAGATAGTCCAGGCGCAGGTTGCCGCCCGATGTCTGGGTGATCTTGATGGTATTCTCTTCCTTTACGATGCCATCCAGCTTATAGTCCCACACCGCCACTTCCGCCTCGGTATAGCTGTCGAGCGATACCTTCTTGGATACGGTTCCTACCACCGAGTCGTTCACCGCCACCTCTGCCTCGAAGCTGGCATCGTAGGAGAGTGCCACGCTCAGCGTGCCCGATGTCCCTGCGGCTGGCAGCTTATAAGTCTGCGGTGAATCTTTCGTGAAGATCGTCTTGTCGAAGAGTTTCCTGCCGCCGTGATACCAGGCATAGTCGTCTACCTCGTAAAGGATGTGGTAGTCGCTGGCATCGGGATAACAGGCGGCAGCCAGCGTCTCGCTGTCGACGGTGAGCGGTTCGTCGTCGTTCTCCGTCAGGAAATAATAGCCGTAATTAGAATAAGGATTGCGCGTGTGTACGGTAGCCTCTGCCGAATCCCATACCACGGGGCCGACACCATAGAAGATACGCTTGCTGCCCACCGTACATGTCGCCACCTCTTTCAGGTCATCTGTTTCCGTCAAATAATCACCTGTCAGACTCTCGGGCTGCAGGGCTCCACCGTAACCATAGATCTTCACCTTCGAGAGATCAGAGAAACCTGCCTTCTTCACAAGCGTACTAGTCAACTGGTAGAAGCCGTTGTCAGGGATACGAATCTTCACCCATTTGCCCGACTGCAGCACGGAATGATCCGCATAACGCTTTCCTGAGGCAGCCCTCGTCTTAGCCTTGTTGGCAGAACGACTCTGGATGTTCAGTTTAAAACTCACCAGCTTCTGGTATTTCCCGTCCCTGAACACCAACGGTACGAACGACACTTCTAACAAGCCCTGTTTTCTGGCTACTGCCACCGTCTGAGAGACAACGGGCAATGTCGGCAACGGTTCACCGCTGACCGCCATATAGCGCCTGACCTCTGCCTTGTTCATAGACTCGAACTCGGGGTATTCGATGCTGACGGAATAAACAGAATCAGCGTAATTGCCCGTCAACTGTTTCTGATAAGTATAGATGGGTAGTAAACTATCTATCCTGACTTGCTGGGCAGTCAGGTTGATAAACTCTTGCGCCTCTGTTAGCTGACAGAGAAACAAAAGTACGATACAGGTTACTAGCCTTTTTATACGTTTCACTGTATTATAAACGTATCCGAAGGCCTTTTTATTGCATTATTTGCAATTAAACTCCAAGACTTTGCGTTCTTCAAGCCAACCCTCTAAGTGATCGTTGATATGTACGGGGCCCACTCCTGCAGGCGTGCCGGTATAGAGGATGTCGCCTGTCTTGAGGGTAAAGAACTGAGAGATGTAGGCGATAATCTCGTCTACATTGTAGAGCATATCCGCAGTACAGCCCTCCTGAACAGTCTTCCCGTTGATGTCGAGATGGAAGTGCAGGCGCTGCATACCCGATGCCCCGCAGACAGCCTCCGGATCCGTCAGCAGTTTCTCCTTCGGTATCCACTCGCCGATGGCCGCTGAGCCGTCGAAGCCCTTGCAAATCGTCCAGGGCTGACCTGCCTCCGAGGCTTTCTTCTGCAGGTCACGGGCCGTAAAGTCGATACCGATGGTCAGGGCATCATAATAACGGTGGGCAAAGCGTACGGGGATATTCTTCCCCAGACGGCAGATACGCACCACCACCTCCGTCTCATAGTCGATGCGCCCCAGATGATCAGGAATAAAGAACGGTTTCCCCTGATTCAGAATGGCAGAATCGGCCTTGGTAAATATCACGGGGTCTTCAGGGCGTTTCAGCGTCCCGTGGAGCTCTTGGTTATGGGCGGCATAGTTCATGCCAATAGCGAATATCTTCATGATGACTATTTTTGCGCAAAGATAAGCAAAATATCAGAAATAACAAAATAATTACGGCTTTTTGATGACAAACGGTTACGGTTACAGTTGTAACCATGTAACCTTTTACGATTCAAAAGGTTAATTTTGTAAATTAATTTCAAAATCGCCTATTTAAAGGTGCTATTTTGTATCCGTTTGATATACAGCCAGTTATAAGGCACTAAGTTTATCGGTAGCAAACTATGAGTTTATAGGGACTAAAAGGGTGGTTTGTCGTAATGAAACCAGTGCTTACATTACGGCAAACTCAGCGTCTTTAGGGCATAATCTTATTTTGTAAACTATTTTCATAGTTACATACCAGCAAAAGGTTACATGGTTACAACTGTAACCGTAACCAATCGAGCCATTCTATTGCCGGGCTATTTGGTCCGCTTGGGCACTTCGAAGATGAAGCGTGAACCGTTGGTATAGTCATCGTCGAGCCAGATCTTGCCGCCCAGGAGTTTTATGATAGCCTGACAGATGGTGAGGCCGAGGCCCTGCAGCTGGTGATTGTCACCAATCTCGCGGAAGGTTTCGAACACGTGCTCCCTGCGCTCTGGCGAGATGCCTCTACCGGTATCGGTGATGGTGACGCGAATGTTCTCTCCGTATTCGGTACAGCCCACGGTGATAACGCCATTGTCAGTATACCGCACGGCATTGTCGATAAGATGTTTCAGCAAGGCCTTTATCGCTTCGTAATTCGTGGGTAATTCGTAATTGTCGGGCAGTTCTGTCTCATAGTACATGCGCACACCCTCCTTACATAAGGGCCGCATGGTGTCGACCATGTGACGGCAGACGATATTGGGCGACATGGTGTAGTTCATGGGGAGCGACTTCTTGCTCTCGTAGAGTGAGAGCTCGGCCATCTCGTCGATGAGCCTGGTGATAGTCTTCGAACTGTCCTTGATCATCTTGCCCAGCTGCTCGCGCTCTTCGGGCTGCAAAGCGTATTCCTGGGTACCAAGGATCTCGGAGAAGCCCTGGATGGGGTTGAGCGGTTCACGCAGTTCGCTGGTGATATTATTGATGAACTCATTCTTCATGTCAAAGGCATGTTCAGCTTTCTTGCGGGCCTTGATGAGTTGCACTTTCTCCCGCTCCAGCCGCCTGATGCGCTGACGGTGCTGCCAGAGGAAGATGGCGAGGACGATGACAATGGCACCGGCGAGGGTATAGAAGAACAGTTGCTTCCACTTGTCGTTCTCCTCCTCCAGCAGTTTCTGCTCGAGCTTCATGCGCTCATTGTTCATTTGAACGTAACAACTGGCCACGACGTTGCCGTGGGATACGAGCACGATAGAATCATTGATCTTCTTAAACTTGGCCATATACTCATAGGCCTTGTCGTTATCCCCCATGCGGTGGTAGATGACGGCCATGCGCTCTGCAGACTTCTCGGGCGAAAGTTTCTGACACAGCCGCAAGGCTTCCTGGTAGTTGCCCTTGAGGATCTCGTAGTTCACCTCGACCACAGGCTCTATGGTGCTGATGCCATCCGACTTCTTCAATGCCATCAGTTCGTTGTAGATGCTGTCGTAGAGTTCCTTATCATTCTTATTGAAGGCAAACTGACTGAGACGGAAGAGGGCTCTGCCCTTATGGATGGGTGCCACATTGGGCTCTTCGAGAATCTGGTGGGCATACTTCAGCCCAGCTTTCTGATCCTTGCGGTGGTTGGCAATCTTCATCAGTTCCTGCAGATCAGCTCCCGCACTCTCGCCCGGAAAGTACTTATGGAAGAATTCAACGGCCTTGAGGTAGCCTTCCTCGGCGGCAGGATAATCCTGCTTCAGAAGTGCATTCTCAGCTTTGACGTGCAGACTGACATAGTTGCCCCAATGGCTGTTCTGGTCCTTGGCGTAGTCGGCTATTGCGCCGGCTATCTCGTCGGCTTTCTTATAATCTTGATGGGTAGCCTCATAAGTGGCCTGATTTCCCCAAGTGATGTAGAACAGGCGCTCGTCGCCCTCGATCTGGCTTTGGGCCTTTAACTGCTCGGTTACTTCGAAAAAACGATCTCTTTCCGGCGTACTGAGAAGCTTCAGCATTTCAGACTCGAGCTTCATCTTTTCATAACTGGAAGCCGCCATCACAGACAGGCTCAGAAGGCAGGTAATAGATAATAAGAGTAATGTTTTCTGTTTCATGTTGCAAAGATACGAAAAAAAGTGAATAATACTTGCATTTTCTGGTAAAAATGATTACCTTTGCACTATTCTTGTCAAAAAAAGCACGAAATATGTCTCATAAGATCTTTATCCTTTTACTGACATTTTATTGTCTCAGCGTCTCTGCCCAGACTGACAGCGAGCGGATCTATACAGAAGAGGACCCACTTGTGTATGAGGACTGTTGTGACTTATGGCCCTATGCCTTTCTCAACGCCGAGGGTAAGCCCGAAGGTTATAATATCGCGCTCGTCGACAGGCTGATGAGCGAACTGAATATCCCCTACGTGATCAAACTGAAACCGCGGCCGGAAACCTTCAGAGACCTGAAGGAAGGGAAGGCAGACCTGACGCTGGGCCTGGCAGCAGGCTTCCACGACGAATACGGCCGCTACGGGCGCCATGCCATCACGCTGTTTACCCAAAGCGTGGCTACCGCGAAGGGTAAGCCCGTGGAAATCAAGTCTTTCCGCGACCTGGGCAAGCCTGGTATCAAGGTGATCGTGAACGATTCGAGCCTGTGCCATCACCTGATGCTCGACTACGGATGGGAAGACCACGTGGTGGTGAGCAAGGACATGAAGGCAGCCCTCCACGAGATCAGCACGAAGCAGGACGGACAGATCGTATGGAATACGCTCTCGCTGAAATGGCTGATCCAGCATGAAAACATCGACAACGTGGTGCTTACGCCAGTAAACATGCCGCACGGCGACTATAAGTTCATCGCCAACGACCAGCACCTGCTGGATCGGCTTGACGCAGCCTACGCGGGGCTCTACACTACCGGCGAGATCACCGAACTGCAGGACAAGTGGTTCTACCCTGACTACAAGGGACGCCCGACACCTGGCTGGGTATGGATACTGACGGGAATAGCCACGCTGCTGCTGGTTGTGGCGCTCATCTACGGCATTGGCTACTGGCTGCAATACCGCAAGGTGACAAGAGCCCACAGGAAACTGAACCGCAGACTGGCCCTCATCATCGAGACAAGCAAGGTGCGCATCTGGACATACCACGTGAAAGAGCAGCACTTTGCCTGGCACAACGACAACGGCCAGATAGTACACACCTACACCATGACGGAGTTTTCCGACCGCTACCTCCCGGCTGATTTCGGTCTTTTGAGAGATGCGCTCTACAGACTCGTGAGCCAGCATAAGGACGCCAAGGGCCACGAGGAAAAGGAGATCACGCTGGATCTGAGAGCCATGGACTCGGAAGACGGCGATCACGAGCTGCGCAACTTCCACATCGTGCTCTCCGTGCTGGAACGCGACAAGCATGGCAAGCCCACGATCATCATCGGCACCAAGAAAGACGTGACGGAGAAACTGCGCCTGAAACGGCTGGAAGACAACCGCACGCTGCGCTACTGGTCGATCTTCTACAGCCAGGAGGCGGCCATCCTGCAGTTCGACAAGGACGGCTATGTGCAGGATGCGAGTCCCAAGGCCTGCGAGATCTTCCAATGTGAGAGCGACGAGCTGATCAATCGGCATGTGCATATCAACGCCATGCTGCACACCAACTTCACGGACATGCACAAGACCGACGGCTACCAAGGCGTGCAAGCCGTAGACCAAGGGAAGGTGGAGTGCAAGATGAAAACCGTGTACAACGACGAGGGCGAGCTGCTGTCGGTATTCACCTTCTGCAGGAAAGTCGTCGCCATGCTGATCCTGCTGTTCACCATACTGCCGGCGGCGGCACAGAACCTCTCGGACAGATATAACAGCCAACGGCCTGTGGTAATCGTCAGCAACCAGCAGAATCCGCCCTACGAGTTTATGAACGGCAACAGGCAGCTGGCAGGTAGCAATATCGATGTGATGAAAGCCGTGCTCGACGAGCTGGGGCTGCCTTACAGATTCATCCTGAGAGCCTGGAGCAAGCCCAAGGACGCATTTGACGGCAGTTCTGCAGACCTGATCATGGCTGATGACCGTCAGTTTACCGGGAATCACTACTTCATCTCAGATAATGTGATGAGCTATAACCGCGTGAGCGAGGACTCCATTGCTGAGATCCATTTCATCGGCAGAGACCGCCAGCTGATCGAACAGATCGACGACCAGTACTCTCGTCTGAAACAGAGCGGAGAGATTGCCGAGATAGAGAACAGCTGGATGCACCCTGAACGCGTAAAGCCCGACTACTCGAAGGTGGTGATCTACATCGCCATAGGCGTGCTGCTGTTAGCAGCCATCCTCTATCTGCTCATCTTCCTGGCACGGAGACACGTGAGAATCATGACCCGCAACTCCAAGGAGCTCAACGACATGATGTCGAAGGCGCTGCACATGGGCAACTATGACGTGATGGTGTATGACATTGCCAAGAGACACATCACCAACCTGTATGGCAACATTCTGCCGGAAGAAGGGATGACACCCGAGGAATACATCCAGCGGATACACCCTAACCAGCGCGAGGAGTTCGTCAAGAAGTCGAAAAACCTGCAGGAGGGGCGCGAGCGCCACTTCGACCTTAACAAGCGCTGGAACAGCGGCACTGAGGAGGCGCCTCGCTATCTGGACTTCCAGGGGCACTCCATCTCCGAGACCGACGAGAACGGAAGGCTTGCATACATCATCAACGCCGTAAACGACGTGACGCAGGAGGTGGCACTGTACCGTGCGGCACGTAACATCGTGCATAAATACAACGCGATACTTGACGACCCGTTTGTCGCCATGTCGTTCTATGATGACAAAGGCATCCTCATCGATCACAATGAAGCGATGAAGAAGATGCTAAGCGGTATCGAAGACAGTCTTTTCAAGGAAGTGTTCAAGCCCACAGAGCGCCACGACGTGCGCTGCACACGCCACCTGTACTATCCGGAATACGGCATCGACAAATTCGTGGAATGCCATATCCAGCCGCTCTACAATGTGAATGGCGAGATAGCCAACTATCTGGTGACCACCACCGAGCAGACAGGGGCTAACAGAACTTGAAGAGGTGGACGAATCCAGTGGTGTTGAACACGTCGAGCACTTTCTCCTGCAGACCTTTGATGAAGATGTCGCAATGATTGGCGCGACACCGTTGGTTAATGACCATCATCATGCGCAGGCCGCTAGAGGAGATATATTCTAATCGGCTGCAGTCAATCACAATTTCACAGTGCTTGTAGTTGAACAACGGTTCTATTTCCTTTTGTGTCTGCTGTGTCACTGAGGTGTCAAGGCGTCCGTCAAGGATTAGAGTTACGCGGCTGTCATCATCTTTTCTGATTGTTGCTTCCATGATTATATCGGTTTAAAAGTATTATTCAGTTTCTTTTTCATCGTCAACACATTCTGATTGTCGACGCGCTCATAGCTGATGGCGTCCATATAATGACGCATCAGATGGATACCAAGGCCTCCGACGGAACGTTCCTCGGCAGGGAGGGAGACATCCACCTCTGGGGCTGTGGTGGGATCGAAAGGAACACCATTATCGCGGAGGATAAAGGTGACTTCATCGCCTTCGGCTACCACCTCCAGAAGGATGTTGGAGCGTATACCGGCAGGATAGGCATAGTTCATCACGTTGACGACGGCCTCCTCGATGGCCAGATTAACGCCAGCCGTGGTGAGTTCGTCGAAACGCATATCCTCGCAGACGCTGCCAATGAAGATGGCCAGTGCAGGCATCTCCTGAATATCGTTGACCAACGCGATTCCTCGGCGATAGGCCTTATGGTTCTGACTGCCCCTGTACTTGATGGCCAGAAGCGAGATATCGTCGCCCTGTGGGATGCCGCCTACAAAGTGGCGTTCTGCCTGGCGGATGGTCTTGACGAAGGTGCGCGAATCGAGCCGCTGTTTCGACAGGGTAAGTGCTTCCTGGCACATCCGCTCACGGCCAAACTGGTCGTGGCCGACAGTCTCAGCCTCCGTATAGCCGTCGGTATAGAGGAACAAGGTCGAGTCCTTGTCAATGAGCGACTTCTGCTCTGAATACGACCAATCCGAGTCCAAGCCTAGCGGAATATTATTGTCTACGGTCAGGAAACGCGTGTGGGCACCACCCACCAGCACAGGAGGCTCGTGTCCGGCATTGGTGTAGGACAGGCGACCCGTAGCCAGATCGAGCACACCCATGAAGAGGGTGACGAACATGAAGGAGTCGTTGCTCTGACATACCGAGCGATTGATGGACTCAACGATGAGCTTGGGCGAGGTGTGGGTCATCGACGCACTGCGGAACATGGAGCGCGTCACGGCCATCACCAGGGCAGCAGGCACACCCTTGCCTGCCACGTCGCCGATACTGAAGAACAGTTTCTCGTCGCGGATAAAGAAGTCGAAGAGATCGCCGCCCACCTCCTTGGCCGTCACGACCTCGCCATAGATATCGATATCGGTGCGCTCAGGGAACGGCGGATAGGTCTTCGGCAGCATGCGCTGCTGGATGTCGCTGGCAATCCTCAGCTCTTGCTCGATGGCGACCTTCGAGGCCGTCGTCTCCTTCAGCTCTTCCACATATTTAGTCAGTGAGCCCTGCATGTCGCTGAAGGCATCACGCAGCGAACTGATCTCGCGACTCTTGACCTCGGGCAGCTGAATATCGAAATGACCTTGGGCTATCTGGCCTGCGGCAGAGACAAAAGGCGTAAGGGGCCTGAGACCCTTCTTGATATAGTGATGCGACAAGAGATAGACGAGTACCAACCCCAGGAAGAGTACACTCAGGATAATGCTTGCCAATACATTTCCCTCGTGATAGATAATCTCCTCGGGGACAACAATCACCACCGTCCAGTCGACATATTTTACATAGGAATAGAACACCCAGCAGTCGAACCCGTCCTTTGGTAATCGGCAGATGCCGCTTTCGTGATTCATCATCTTGCGTGCCAGACCATCATCGACGATGTCGTGATTCATAGCTGTCGTCTCCTGAAAATTCTGCTTCAGCACCTTGTTCTCATCAGGATGGATGAGGTAAGTGCCTTCACTATCGATAATGAAGCTATAAGACTGTTTCTTGAAACCTTTCTCATAACGTGCATGATTAACGGCATCTTCTTGCTTATGGCGCAGTCGTAGCCACTCCAGCGACACATCGGCACCGAGCATGCCGACCCTACGACCTTGATGGTCACAGATATGGGTGAGGTAAGTTGTAGTAAGCTGCTGCGAGGCTGCTCTATCCAGATATGGGGGTGTCCAGTCATCCTGAGCCTTATCAAAAGCGTTCTTATACCAGGAATGTACCAGGAAATCAGGATGCTCCTCATTCATCTGCTTTCCCTGAATCAGACTATTCTGGTCGCGCCAGGCATATATCTCAAAACTATGACCTTTCTGGGGGTAAAAGTCTGGCTCGAATATCAATCGGCAACTCGACATATACTTATTCAGGGAGACCATGCGCTCCAAATGCGCCTGCAGCTTATCAGGATTGTCGATATCTTGCTCAATGACGGCAACATTGTTGATGGCGGCCACATACACATCCGACAACACGCCGCGGATCTTCTCGTTTTCATTAAGGATGACACTCTCATAGCGCGACTCTGCTTCCTTGACCATGATATCTCTGGTAATAGGATAAATGACCACCATGATGACAATTGCCATCAGCATGACCACCAGCATAATCCTTAAACTCAATCGGTTAGCAAGCGCTATTTTATTCATCCGGCGATTGTTTTTATCAGGTTTTTCGGTGCAAATATACAGCTTTTTAGGAGAATATGCAAATAATGTAACAAAAAAACACCCCAAGGTATAACCTTGGAGCGTCTTTATGGTTTGACGGCACTAAAACCGTCTTGTCTCTGCTTAGTCAGCAATGAGTGTGAAGCGCTTGAAGGCGGTGATCTTCAGATCCTTGTCCTGCTTGGCGAGCCACTGAGCAACAGTAGCCTTGTCGCCGTCGCCGAACTGGAACTCCTGGTCTACCAGACAGTTCTCCTTCAGGAACTTGTTCACACGACCCTTGGCGATATTCTCAATCATAGGCATCTTCAGCTGAGCCTCGCCCTCGACCTTTGCCTCAGCAATGATCTTGCGGGCCTCGTCAGCCTGAGCCTGTGTGAGCCAGCCCTTAGCCATGTTGCTCTCGATGTGATCTTCAGAGTCAACGAGGTTGGGGTTGATGCCGGCCTTCTTGATCTTCATCTCCACGAACTTCTCGACCTGCTCCAGCTTGGTCTTCTCGAAAGAGGTCTTGTACTCCTCGTCGAGGATCTTCTGGTCAACGCTCTGAGCGTCGAGTGCTACAGGCTTCATGGCAGCCACCTGCATAGCTACGAGGTGACCCTGCTCGGCAGCGGGCTTGTTGGTCTGAACCATGGTGCACAGGGTGTGCTTACCCATGTGGTCGTAAACCTCTATGTTCTCACCTTCGAGTGTCAGGTAGCCGTCGAGCTCCATCTTCTCACCAGTGATACCAGAACGCTGGGTAACAGCCTCCTGAGCGGTCTGACCGTTGATGTCGAGTGTCTTCACAGCCTCGATGTCAGCAGCCTTGGCAGCGATAGCAGCATCGAGGATGCTCTGTGTCAGAGCGATGAAGTCGGCACCGTTGGCCACGAAGTCGGTCTCGCACTTCAGGGCGAGCATAGCTGCAAAGCCATCCACCTTCTTTACGAGTACACAACCATTAGAAGTCTCACGGTCGCTACGCTTAGCAGCGATAGCGAGGCCACGCTCACGGAGAAGCTCCTTGGCCCTATCGAAGTCGCCCTCAGCCTCTGTCAAAGCCTTCTTTACGTCAGCCAGACCAGCACCAGTCATTGCGCGAAGCTTCTTGATATCGTCAATTGAAATTGCCATTGTCTTGTTTTAATTTTTAAATTGTTAAATTGTTACATTTTACTCTGCAGCGGGAGCCTCTTCCTCAGCGGGAGCAGCGGCCTCAGCAGCAGCCTCCTTGCGGGGCTTGCGGGCACCACGCTTTGGCTTTGCCTCCTCAGCATCGTCCTGAGCCTCAGCAGCCTTCTCGTCGGCCTTCTCAGCCTTACGCTCCTCGATACCCTCGGCGATAGCGCTGCAGCAAGCATTGAGGATAACCTCTACGCTGTCCTTAGCATCGTCGTTGGCAGGGATCACGAAGTCGATATTGTTGGGATCAGAGTTGGTGTCAACGATTCCGAATACGGGGATACCCAGACGGTTGGCCTCACGAACGGCAATCTGCTCCTTCAGCACGTCGACCACGAAGAGTGCGCTCGGCAGACGAGTCAGGTCGGCGATAGAACCGAGGTTCTTCTCCAGCTTGGCACGCTGACGTGTGATCTGCAGCAGCTCACGCTTAGAGAGGTTAGAATAGGTACCATCAGCCATCAGCTTATCGATGTTCGCCATTTTCTTCACGGCCTTACGAATCGTGGGGAAGTTGGTGAGCATACCACCGGGCCAGCGCTCGATAACGTATGGCATGTTGATGCTCTTAGCCTTCTCGGCAATCACTTCCTTGGTCTGTTTTTTAGTAGCGACGAACAGAATCTTCTTGCCACTCTTGGCAATCTGCTTCAGTGCATCAGCAGCCTCGTCAATCTTGGCGGCTGTCTTGTGCAGGTCGATGATATGGATACCGTTACGCTCGGTATAGATGTAGGGAGCCATTGCGGGGTTCCACTTACGCTTCAGGTGGCCGAAGTGGCAGCCAGCCTGCAGCAACTGATCAAAATTTGTTCTTGACATTTTGCTTGAATCTTTTTAAATTGTTTACTTTCTTTTTAATTCTCCGTAGAATCAGCCCGATGGTAGTCCAAAGGAATCCAACAGGTTTAGATACTAAACGTAGTCCAGTATGTTTAACGCTTACTGAACTGGAAGCGACGACGTGCCTTGGGACGACCCGGCTTCTTACGCTCTACCTCACGGCTGTCGCGTGTCAGGAAACCTTCGTCCTTCAGCTTCTTCTTGTCTTCTTCATTGATCTTCACCAAAGCACGGGCGATAGCGAGGCGGAGAGCCTGGCTCTGACCTGTGAAGCCACCACCGTCGAGGTTAGCCTTGATGTCATACTTCTCAGCAACATCAAGCAGGTTCAGTGGCTGCTTTACCACATACTGCAGGATAGCTGAAGGGAAATAAACCTCTATATCTTTCTTATTGATCGTAATCTTGCCAGTACCCTCAGTTACATATACACGGGCTACAGAGCTCTTGCGACGACCTATTGCGTTAATTACTTCCATCTTTCCTTATTATTTATACTGGTTAATATCAATAGTCTTTGGCTGCTGAGCGGCATGGGGATGCTCGGTTCCCTCATATACATAGAGGTTGTTCAGCAGGCTGCGTCCGAGGGGACCCTTCGGCAGCATACCCTTCACGGCGTGGCGGATAAACTTCTCTACACCACCGTTGCGCTTACGCAGCTCGGCAGGAGTCTGGAAGCGCTGGCCACCAGGATAACCTGTGTAACGGGTATAAACCTTATCGGTCTCTTTCTTACCAGTGAATACTACCTTATCGGCATTGATAAGGATAACATTGTCACCACAGTCAACGTGCGGTGTGAAAGTTGGCTTGTACTTTCCACGAATCAGCTTTGCTACCTTAGAAGCGAGACGACCAACAACCTGGTCTGTGGCATCGATTACCACCCACTCCTTCTTTGCTGTTTCCTTGTTCACGGAAAGCGTCTTGTAACTTAAAGTGTTCATTTCTTTTTTAAATTTTACTACTAAAAAACAGTTTAACTTTATTTGCACACATAAACTCGCTACCGAGAGTCTAAACCCGGCTGCAAGTCTAACGAGTGCTGGAACCATACGATTCCGCGGATGAACCAGCGATTCACGAACCACTGCGCCCGGCCAAAGACGCCGCTATTCACACCCTGATTCACGGGGATTCTAAGTCTCTCCCCAATAATCGGACTGCAAAGGTACACATATTTAATTAACACGCGTGCCTTTGCAGTCCGAAAAACGTTACTTTTATATTTTTTTAACTACTTATTGTCCTTTATGCTTGCAAATTCCCCTACTTGCATTGTTCAGGATGTCATCCTTGATAACCGGAGCGGCAGCATAAAGATCGACGATACGATAGGGAATGTCATTGAGCGTCAGCACCCTGGCTGCCCCTGCTGCCTCCATCTTCTCACCAATCAGGGTCAGATCGGTTTCGAGATAGAGCTCATAGGAGCGGACGAGCATCGAATAGCTGCGGGTGGATTCGTTGCCCTCGGCATCGATATACTGACCTGTGAACGTCTTCTGGAAACGATAGGTATTCACGCCGCATATCTCTTCACAATGATGGACGAAGGTGAAGCAGTCAGTATAATGCAGATTGATAAGCACGTTCTTTCCGTGACGCTGCTCAAGATAGCCAAAGGGAGAATCGGCACCGAACGAGCTTACGTTCTCCATATCGCAAAGCAACTGCTGGTCGCGGCCCGCCACAGCAAAGGAATAGAGCGGATGCCGGGTGCGACGGAAGGCCGGATGCCTCAGCGCAACAGTACCGAGGGTACCTGTCTTACAGGGCGTCTTGTAATAGTCGAAGGCCACACCGTGACAGAAATCCCAGTTGAAAGTAGGTATCAGCAACGTACCCTCTTCGCCAAGTGTATCAAGGATGGCATCGAGAAATGCATTGCGATCGAACCGCTCGCCTTGACGCATGCTGGTGAACGTCAGCTGCATGATGTCTGACGACAACAGCACGACATCGCCCTTCTCCAGTCCCCAATGCTTGGGAAGATCCAAATAACTAATGTACGCCATATTTCTCTAAGAGGGCAATCATACTGTCAATAGAGCCGAAGTTCTCTGGAACGACATCGGTGCCGTTGATGCGGAAACCAAAGGTGATCTCCATATTCGTCACCAGTGTGACAATGTCATACGAGTCAAGCAAACCTGCCTCCATGAAGTCCACATCCTCGGTAA
>Ga0247611_10000543_pt1 | contig 76616 bp, 64 predicted proteins | sample 177DNAGHGhighgp2_FD_192422 | JGI IMG/M metagenome (GOLD analysis project Ga0247611, IMG submission 192422) | Sheep rumen microbial communities from Palmerston North, Manawatu-Wanganui, New Zealand - 1770 DNA GHGhigh gp2 | ecosystem: Host-associated > Mammals > Digestive system > Stomach > Rumen... | reverse complement strand
GCAGATATTATTGTCTCTGTTTCTCCGTCATACTGGGCAGATATTCCCGGGCAGTTCAAGGCATTCATCGACAGATGTACACCTTGGTGCAATACGCACGAGCCGCATGCAACTATTAAGCCTGGCAAGAAAGGCTTTACAATTGCTTTGAGAACCGGACCTAATATGCCGGAATGTGAGCGGATCATCGGAAGCATAGAACATTTTTATGGTCATTTGGAGATAGAGAGTGTGGGTCATCTTGGGCTGACATCTATCGAATATAAAGCGGATGTAGAATCAAGAAAGCAGGAAATCTTAGATTTCTGTAAGTGTATTTAAGGATCGTTCTGCTTAATCAGAAATTATACTTTGACTTTGAGAGGAAGAAGGAGGATTACGCGATGATTGAAAAGATGAAATGGTCAAGAACTCCGAGAGTGTTTGTTCTTAACGAGGACAGAATAGAAATCACAACAGAACCGCATACAGATCTCTGGCAAAGGACATACTATCATTTCCAAAATGATAATGCACCTGTGTTACAGATGGAGACGGAAGAGAAGTTTTTTTCATTCGTTGTGAAGACTGATTTTTCAGAGAGCCATCATCGCTTCGACCAGTGCGGGATAGTTATGTATCTTGACTCCGAGAATTGGCTGAAAGCATCCGTGGAATATGAAAATGATAAGTTTCAGCATCTGGGATCTGTTGTGACCAATCACGGATATTCAGATTGGGCAACAACTGCGATTCCAGCTGATGTGAAGAATATGTGGTATCGGTTTAGTCGCAGGGAAGATGATTATTGCATCGAGTGCTCCGAGGATGGCGTTTTTTTCTCACAAATGCGTGTTTGCCATGTGTGGGAGGGGGCAGGAAAAATCCGCTTTGGTATTTATGCCTGTAGCCCGGAGGATTCATCTTTTAAGGCGGTGTTTACTGATTTGAAGATTACTGAGTGTGCATGGAAGGCGCATGAAGGTCAGCAACCGGACTGACGGGAAGGATGATAAACCTGAATGGAACTGAAGAAAATCGAGCATAAATTGACTGTCTGCAAAGTGACAGATATAACGAATATAGATTTGACTGCGGATTTTTATTTTATTGGAAAGACAGACGAAGAGCTATCGCTTGTTTGCAAAACGGAGGACACACCAATAAAGGCATTTGAACGTGATGATGGATGGAGAGGATTTCGTATTCAGGGAGTATTGGATTTTTCGCTTATCGGGATTCTCTCAAGACTTTCAGGGATTCTTGCAGAACACAAGATAGGAATCTTCGCTGTTTCAACCTATAATACGGATTATATCCTTGTGAAAGAAGAGAACTTTGAGAGGGCATTGGAAGTGCTGGCTTCTGAAGGGTATACAGTAGCATGAAATTTCAGTCTGCAAATAAAAAGTCAAGGAAGAAATGTTGCCTATATTTTTGTATGAAAGCAAGGAAACTATAGAATAATATATTCCAGTTTTATAGACGATGACAAAATCGGGATTTGAGGAGAAAACAAAATATGCATTTTTCATTTTGTCCGCATTGCGGGACAAAACTTATAGGAAAAGAAATCGGCGATGAAGGAATCATACCCTATTGCGAGAATTGCAGTGTACCGTTATGGGATATGTTCACAACAAGTATTATTGCCGCTGTTGTGAATGAATACGGAGAAGTGGCTTTACTGCGACAAAATTATGTTTCTGAAACAAAGTATGTGTGCGTTGCAGGAATAATGAAGCTTGGTGAGTCTGCCGAAGATACAGTGGTTCGCGAGGTTAAAGAGGAAATTGGTCAAGATGTTGAAAAATTGGAGTTTGTCCGCAGTTATCCCTATGAGAAAAGAGAAATGTTAATGCTCGGATATAAGGCAATCGTGAAGAAAAAGGAGTTCAGACTGTCCCGTGAGGTTGACTCTGCGGAGTGGATAAAGTTTGAGAAAGCATTGTCCTTATTAAGAGAAGGAAGCATTGGGTGGCAGCTTGTTAAAACTATAATCGGACAATAACTTCAGATTTTTCGAGATGAATGATAGAACACAAAACCGGAATATATTTAAGTTGTAGAACCTGTCTTCGGACAGGTTCTTTTTGAAATCACACAGCATTTCCGCTTTCATTCTTGACTCATGAATATTTAAATGTTAATATTCATTATGAATAATTCAATGTAAATGTTCATAGCGATTGATTTGATAAAAATATAGTATCAGCTTTCAAAAGAAAGGGGTGTATATTATGGCTGGCGGTTTTACTGAGAAAGAGCGTGTGGAAATACGGCAAAGACTTCTGGATTCGGGCTATCAACTCAGTGCCGAAATCGGAATTAAGAAAATGACTATTGCGATGATAGCGAAGAATACCGGAGTAGCAGTCGGTACATTTTACAACTTCTTCGCTTCAAAGGAAGAATATGTAGTTGCGATGATCAGAGATACTGAGGTGAAATATGAAAAGGAAATGGCATCGCATTTCTCCAAGGATGGTACTATTGTTCTAAAAAAATTTTTGGGCGTATTCCGCGAGAACTTCAAACCCGAAAATAATTTTCTTCTACGAATAAAGCTGGATGACTGGGTATGGCTTAAGTCGCATATTTCAGACAGCGCATATCTAAATACAGCAAATGATCTTAAGAAATATGAATTCATGTTTGCAAAGATCAGAGGAATCAGGAAGGATGCTGAACCGGGCGTAGTTGTTAATTTCATTAAATCAATTTATGCCCTGTATCAGAACAGGGATACATTATTCGAGGGATCGCTTCAGACAAATGTGGATCTGATCTTTGATGCCTTATACAGATATTTAAAGGAGGGACGATAATAATGATTATACCTATGATTTTATTTGAAGGTATTGTGTTAAGCTTTATAGTACTTGTTGCCTGTGTGGTTGGAATAGCCAATGGCCCTGTGGGTCTGGTTTGTCTTTATGAGAGAGAGGTCTGGGACAGATGTATAGAAAATGGTCTGACCACCGAAGCAAAGATCAAGAAGAGTGCCAGTAACTTTAAGCTTGTCAGTATTCCGCTAATGCTCGTTGTTGTCCTGCTCTCTGTCTATGGAATAAATGGTGCGAGAACTTTTTGGGAAGGATTTATTCAGATGACGATCGTTCTCGTTATTGAAGGATTATTTGATCGTTTGTTCATCGACTGGTATTGGGTTGGAAAAACAAAGGCATGGAACATAGAAGGAACAGATGACCTAAGACCGTATATATACGGAAAAACTCTTACTATTAAATGGGCTACTACACTTGTTGGATATCTGGTGATTGCGGCTATACTGGCCGGAATAATGTCATTAATAGTCTAACAGCTTTCTATGGAAAGGAATATGAAGAAACTGAAACGAAAGAAGGGTATAGGGGATAATGAATAATAAGATGACGGTAATAGTAGATAATACGCCGAATAATGGTATAAAAGGAGAATGGGGATTATCCATTTTGGTTGAGCATGACGGAAGGAATATTCTGGTAGATGCAGGCGCATCAGATCTTTTTGTCGAGAATATGAAAGCGCTCGGGAAAAGGATCACTGATGTGGATTACGGGGTTTTGAGTCATGCGCATTACGATCATGCAAATGGCATACCCAGATTTTTCATGGAGAATAAGAAGGCAAAGTTTTACCTTAGAGAAACTACAGCCGAGAACTGTTATGCGAAGAAATTAATATTCAGGAAATATATCGGAATTCCGAAGAATATGACAATGAATTATGCGGACAGGCTTGAATATGTATCCGGCGACTATACACTTTGCGAGGGTGTATATCTTATACCTCACAAGATAAAAGGCCTTGAGAAAATAGGGAAACGTGAGATGATGTATCAAAAGACAAAAGAAGGCTGGAAACCGGATAACTTCTCCCATGAACAGAGTCTGGTTTTTGAGACCGATAAAGGACTTGTGATTATCAATAGCTGTTCACACGGTGGAGCGGTGAATATCATAAATGAAGTGAAGAAAACTTTTCCTGATAAGCATATTTACGGACTGGTCGGCGGATTCCATCTTTTCAATAAGACCGAGGGAGAGATCAGAAAAGTGTCGAGGAATATCCTTGATACGGGCATAGACTATGTATGTACAGGTCACTGTACAAAGGATAGGGCATACAGTATTATGAAAGAAGAGCTGGGAGATAAACTCGAACAGCTGCGAGTCGGTCTTGTAATAGAGTTCTGATAAGGAATAAATAATACTAATTAAAAAACATTGGAGAAAAAAATGGCACTTTACAGGATTAAAAACATAACAGAAGCAGGTCATGGGGACACTGGTTGGTGCTTTTTTCGTGTTCATGGGTTGCAAGATGATGATCAATTTACTCCGGGACCCGGATAATAATGTTGCAAGTGTGATCGTTGTATCGGGTTTCTTCATAATGATGGGGCTTGTTCTTTGGGGAGCCGTTGTGGGATCAGCACTTTACCTTAAGAAAAAGAGGGCGTTGTTCATTACGTTATTCATGACAGATGAAGCAACAAAGATCTATTCCGACCGCGAAGGTGCGGCCTATGAACTGTGGCTTTTGGTGAAGAAATTTACACAGACTGAGCCCATGTGGAGTAAATATAAACCGGTATATAATGGCTACTGGCTCCAAAAGTATGCGTTCAAGCTTGAGAAATATCGATAAGAATAAAGTAGAGTTCGGAAATAATAAGAGCTCTTGAACAACGATGATATAATTATGATACACGGCCAATGATATCTGGACGTGATAACTGGAATATATTTCAGGATAATGAAATAAGCAAATCGACGTTTGTAGGACAGGCGCAACGAATGGGAGGATAACTATGGATGCTAGAGAGTATTTGGAAATATTGCATGTTGCGGAAAGGCTAAAAGATACCCCAAGACATTGCACAACAACAAAACGCAGGACAGAAAGCGTAGCTGAACATAGTTGGCGTATTTCGCTTATGGCTTTTTTGTTAAGACACGAATTTAAAGATATAGATATAAATAAGGTAGTTGATATGTGTCTTATACATGATCTTGGCGAGTGCTTTACAGGCGATATTCCAACTTTTGTTAAGACTGACTCTGATAGAGAAGTTGAAGATTCATTATTAAATCAGTGGGTAAAAACGCTTCCTGCAGAATTATCTGAAGACATAGCGGCACTTTATAAAGAAATGGATGCACAAGAAACTAAGGAAGCTAAGCTTTATAAATCACTAGATAAACTAGAAGCCTTGATTCAGCATAATGAATCGCCACTTGATACTTGGTCTGAAAATGAGTTTGAACTCAACAAGACCTACGCATTCGATACAGTAGCGTTTTCCTCTTGGCTTACAGAATTGCGAGAGGTAATTTTAGAAGACACTATGAAAAAGATAGAATCGGGGAGTTAAACAACTCCCAGTTTGTCGAGATGAGCGATAGAACATAATATCGGAATTTATTGAAAGGTAATCCATGCAGAATCGAATAATATTGGATATTTCAAACTACATATTTGTTGCTGATGAATTGCAAAAAGTCGATGCAATGTTTCTCCCTGGCGGATCAAATCCTGAATAACCGGAATATGCCGCACAGCTTTATCATGAAGGATATGCTAAGTGGATAATACCTTCCGGCGGAGTAAGTGTTAAGAAAGAGGCATGGCCCGGAGTTCGATCTAAAGCGGAAATATATGATGGAGATTACCATTCTGATTGTGAGTTCTTCACCGATGTATTACTCAGAAATGGAGTGCCTGACTCGGCTATCATTGGCGAGAATGAATCCGGACATACACGTGATAATGCCTTTCTCTCTCGAAAAGTCCTTGATGAAAAACGTATAGAAATCAAGACTGCGATGATTGTATGCAAGGCTTTTCACGCACGCCGCTGTTTGATGCTTTATCAAATGGCTTTTCCGGATGTTTCATTTATAGTGATACCGGTTCATTGTTACAATATTACCAAGGACAATTGGTATTCCACAGAGGATGGGGAGAATCGTGTTTTGGGAGAATTGGCACGTTGTGGAAATCAATTTGTCGGAGATTATAAGAATTACTTGAAATTGAAATAATTAACAGAACGTTATCTCGGAATTTATCACGGGTACAGATAGAAACAAATGGTACTAATGCAGAGAACGAAAAGAAAAATGATTAGAGAAGTCACAAGGGACGATATTCCCGTATGTGTAGATATTATAAGAAAGAGCTTCAAAACTGTAGCTGAAGAATTTGGATTTACGATAGATAACGCTCCAAGATTCACGGCATTTGCAACTACAGAAGAGCGTTTGTATTGGCAGATGGATAATGAGCCACGTCTGATGTTTGTATATGAACAAAATGGTGTTATATGTGGATACTACTCTTTGCTGATGCAGGATAATAATGAATGTGAACTCAATAATCTTGCAGTCCTTCCTGAATATAGACACTGTGGAATTGGTAAGACATTATTGGAACATGCATATGAAACAGCAAGAAATCAAGGATGCAAGCGCGTAAACATAGGAATTGTTGAAGAGAATATACAGCTTAGAAAATGGTATGAACAAAGTGGAGCTGTGCATACCGGAACTAAAAAATTTGATTTCTTCCCATTTACGTGCGGATATATGGTGAAAGAGATTCTGTGAAGATGAATGAAAATGCAGTACCGATCTCCGAGATTGAGTGGTAATAGTATTGCAGATCTCTGAAATTGAGTGTTGCCGGTATTGCAGATCTCACTAAATAGCAAGACTGCAGCAATACCGGCAACAGATACGATACTACTCCGAAGCTTTTGCGGTTTTATATCTGAATCTCACATCATCACGATCTGTAAGGGTGTAGATTACTGTGTAAATATCGTTCGAATCTTCTTTGTTTTTTCATCCTTTAAACCATAAATATAACCTAATTCTGTCTCATTCAGTTTCTCCATATCATTGGAATACTGTTTGATCATTTCCGATGTTTTAACATACTTCATACATCCCGTTTTCACTATTTTTATCAATACACTATATCATCCACAGCTATATCACATTTCTATTCTTCCGGATAGAGTCTTCCTTCAAGGCTCCTTTTAGTATTTTTCTTTAACAGATCATCCAAAACAGATAATAGAAAAAACGTTTAGTACTAATAGTTTTGTATTTTTTTAAATCTGTTAGAGAACTGTTAGATAGTTATTTTAATATCGGGATGTATGATGAAAAGGTTTATGGCATTTGCTTATTCTTATATAATATGATCAAGTGCCGGTATAACAGAATGCAGTGAGGAATGGAGAAGGAAATGAAAAGCTTAAAGGGACTGGTATTTAGATATATTTGGAAGAATAAACTTAGGACTACGATGACGATAGTAACCATTACTATCGCTTCATTTATCATTTTTGGACTTTTTTCATTTGGATATAATATAAATTATAACATATATGCTAATGCATATGAGCTGGAAGGCAAATGGGATGCACGTTACTACGTTGATAAGGATACAGCAAAGGAATTTCTGAAGCTTAAGAATAAAGAAGGATCGGCAATTGATGATAAGGGATGCAGGATAGATACTCTTTTTGTATCGACTGTTAGTGGGGATTATATATTTGTTGATGATATGTCTATTTTTGGTAAGAAAGATCTGAAATATGGAAGATTTCCCCAGAATGAAAATGAAATCGTAGCTCCGATAGAGCTGTTAAATAGGCCGAGTTTTATCACCACCCCGAATCCAAAGGTCGGAAAGAAGTTGAAAACGAAGGTGATGGTTCCGAGTGGTATTACAGAAAAGGAATATGTATCACTGGAAAGGGAATACGAAGCAGAACTTCTTACCGCAAGACTTGAAGAATACAAAAAAAATAATAAACAAGTATATGATTCAATTATGGAGGACTCTGAAAAATTGGGTGTGCCTGTAACTGAGTGTATGTTTCTTACGAAGGAAGAAAGAGAGAAACTGACAGATTTTTATGAAAGATATCACGAAGATATAGGTGAAGAGAAGCTGTTGACCGGGGTTTACGATTATAAAACAAATTTGAAATATGATATGCCTGAAATATTATTCAAAATGGACAATCTACGTACTTATGCTAATTCTGATGAAGATAGTTCTGATGAAGATTATTACAGCCATTCAAATAATCGTATTATAAGGGACTATGGGGTATTTTTGAGCAGGCTTAACATTGACTTAGTTGACAAGGATAGTTTTGCGGTGCTCGTTAGATTCAAAGATAAAACAAATCTTGAAAAAAAGACTGAATTATTGGGGGAGAGAATTGGTTATGAAGGAGAGGTAAATGAGACTGCGGTAAATCTTTTTGATGAAGAAAACGCAGATCGGGATGTGGGTGAATTATTTATAATTGCTGTTTTTATGCTGATCTGTTCTATTTTTGGACTAGTTGTAATGGTCATCATCAGAAACTCTTTTAATATTTCAGTAAATGAAAGAGAAAGAGATTACGGAATGTACAGATGTGTTGGCCTTACGAGGCGTCAGATCATCAGGATGATCCTGCTGGAGGCTCTTATCGTGGGAGTTATTGGTACGGCTCTGGGAATTCTTTTTGGATCGTTCGCTTGTAAAGGGCTGTTCAGTATGTTGAATGATTATGATGGAAATAATAGGATTTTGCAGTCGATACTTATTGAAACAGGTTCACTCAGATTTTATTTTATAGGTAAAGCTTTCGGTATGGCTGTACTTTATATGGCGGTCATTGTGGGATACTCAATGATTTCCCCAATAGAAAAGCTTTATAAGATGTCACCGATCAACTCTCTCAGAAGTAAGGACGGGGTTGATAATAAGACATTGAAGAAGCTTTTGAAGAGGAAAAAGAAAAGTGATGCCAGAATGGGATTTTTAAAATATCCGGAGTGGTATGGATTTAAGAATATAAAGATCAGAAAGGGTCGTTTTTACCTTTTGGTCATCAGCCTTGGAGTATGCTTTGCCATAGAACTCGCGGTAGGATGTGTCATACAGACGATACTTAATACTGAGTTTAATAATCAGTTGAAACCGACATATACAGTTGACAGTTATCAGGATTATGTAGATGATCCGTTTAGTCTTGAAAAGGTGGATAATTTAGAAAAGGGACTATCTTCTAAAAGCGGTTTAGTGGATATTGAATATTCAATAAGAGATTATTACAATGCACCTGACGATCTTTCAAAAGAAAAACTTGCAGAAAACCTTGAATCGGTGTGTTTTATGGGTATAAGAGAAAAATACTATAAGCTGATAGAAGGCGAGGCTACCGAACTTGATTATACTGATAAAGAAGGCGTGATCAATGTTATCCTTTTGAAAGGCGATCTCAGGGAGAAAGATTATCTTCCTAAGATAGGAACGGGAGACGATATAGAGTTATATGGAACAAGACTTCATATAGCAGGAATTATCCCGAATGCACTTTACGAGGATCTTCTCAAAAAAAAGCTGCCTGAAACTATGGGCAGCGGAGTAGATTTCACATTTATATACCTGAGGGACTTTGACGGATCGGTGATCGATGAGGATAGAGTAGTAAGAGATGGTAATGATTACTTTTCTATATTAGAGTTCTATATCTATACCGATGTTGAGGAGGAAGACGGCTCTATACAGCGGTACCTTGAAGAGAACGGATATTATATCGATACGGAAGGACACTTTGATTATAATGGCGTGAGGATGGTTAAAAAGATAGTTTACACAATTGTAATTATAATTCTTTTTGTTATCACGCTTAATCTTGCAAATGTAAAGTCTTCAGATATTCTGCAGAGAAGGAATGAGATAAGGCTGCTTCGCAATATCGGTTTCAGTAAAAGGGAGATTCGCAGAGCTGTACTCGCGGAGGGCATACTGGTAAGCGTGGAATCAGTAATTTTTGGTGCACTTCTTGGAATATTTGTTGCCTATGGGCTTTCATGGTTTCTTTACGCAGGAAACGGTATGACCGGACTTTATCACAGTGATTTTATGAAGATAAGATTTGGTATGGACTGGGCGGTATTTATCATAACTGCTGTATCGATATTTGTAATAAATATTGCTACCAGTCTAACGGCACTCTCACTTATAAAGGATGATTATAAATAGCCGAGATGTTTTATTTACAGATTAGAGATGGATATACGAGTGAATTGATGAGAGAAAAGGAGTAAGGCACAATAAGATTATGGAAGAGCTGGGAATTAATTGATATAACGCTCAGATGAAATTTTTGGAGGGGTGCCTACTGCCGATACTTGAAAACACACATTCCCTGTGATAAATTATTCTTTGTGAAAACTCCGCAGCCCGCGGATATAATTAAAATGAACAATTTCAGAGTTCGTAACAATGTTATATAAAATACCTTTGAAAGGAGTAAATACAATGAAAATCTTATCCGTAAAAATGCGCAGATTATGTGTATTTGCCTGCCTTATGCTTCTGCCTGTTCTTGCAGCATGCGGTAAAAAAGAAAATAAGGAAAATGAGCCAAAATCCACCGAGCTTATTTCCGGCTCTTTCAAGCTGACATTGGACGGAAGTTTCTCGCAAACAAGCGGCAAGCATCAAGATGAATTCACACATTATTTTGGGAAAAACGGCGGAAATACATCTCTCATAATTCAAACGGAGTACAGAAACCACGCAAGTACTGATGCCGCCATCGATTTTCTCTGTAGTAATATCGCACAAGGCTATAAGGTTTCGAAAACAGATATTAAAAAAGAAAAAACGAATGACAACGAGTATTACTTATTCTGGAACGGTGATAAAAGCGGAAAGCTGCTTAACTGCGCGGCTTATGTCAGATTTGAAGAAGATTCCCAGCTCACCGCCTATTATGTGGACGAATCAGCCGGTACGGAGGAAATTCGCAAAGAACTCGCAAATATAGCCGAGAACGCTGTATTTACCGGGAAAAAACTTACAGTTAAAGATAATTACACTATCGCAAATACGGATTTCCGTATCAAAATCAGCAGTAATTTTGACAGTCCTCAGCTTCAGGATGCATCGTCCGTTGATCTTTCCACAGACACGATCATTACCGGTTCCGATGTGATTGCCGTTTATTACAAGGCTGCCGATTCCTATGACCGCGGTGATGCCTATTTTAAGATCACTCCTATGAAGGACCAGACAAAAGATATTGACGAGATTGCTAAAGAAAAAGCAAATCCGGTAGACGCCGAAAACGATAATCTTACCAAGGAGCTCACTGAGACAACATTCGGTGAAGTATGGCCGGAGCTGACAGACAGCACTGTTAAAAGCCTCAAGTTGTATAAGATTACTATCGTTATCAAAGATAATACATTTACTGCTGAGACTTACTATTTCAATATAAACGGCAGAAATTATTCAGCTGCGGTCCTTTATCCTTACGGCGATGATGATGCCAGAAAAGATCTGCTTAATCAGTTCTACAATATTGAATTCATATACGCTGAATAAAGGATACGCCAGCTACGGTAGAGTACGAATAAATACAAAATCCCGCAAACCCTTGTAAATAAAAGGGGTTTGCGGGATTTTTAATGAAGCCTTTGATTTATTAGACGAGTTTTTAAAAGAGTTGAAATAGTTAAGAGGGGATAAATATATAAAAACACCTTGCGTAACGATTACACGCTGCTTAATCATATAGACCATACCTCTCAAATATGATAAAATTAAAGCATATTAATGTATAAAGGGAGGGTGGTAAATGAGTGTGTTTAAAAAAATAGTTGAAAAGTATAACGGCTTCAGTCTTATTTCACGTATTTTTGTCGGAATTATCATCGGTGTAATTCTGGCTCTGACTGTCCCCGGGGCATCATGGATAGCAATTTTCGGAAAGCTTTTTGTAGGTGCCCTGAAAGCTATCGCACCGGTGCTTGTTGCCGTACTTGTAACAAGTGCGCTCTGTCAGGGCTCGGCAAAGCTCGACAAAAGATTTGGTTTGGTAATTTTCCTATATTTGATCACAACACTGATTGCCGCTTTTGTTGCAGTCATTGCAAGCTTTGCATTTCCGCAGACCATGGTGCTTGCAGAGAGTGTTGCGGAACAGAGTCCTCCCGGAGGTCTCGGTGAAGTCCTGAGTAATCTCCTGATGAACATAATCGTAAATCCTATAAATGCCATTTCCAACGCAAATTATATGGGCATTCTCTTCTGGTCTGTAGTATTTGGAATGGCCATTAAAAGGATTGCTGCTGATACTACAAAGCAGATGCTTCAGGATTTTTCGGATGCAGTGTCCCAGGGTGTAAAATGGATCATTAACCTTGCACCTTTCGGAATCTGCGGTCTTGTATTCGACTCGGTATCCGGCAATGGCGTTAACATATTCTTGGACTACGGAAAAATAGTAGCACTTCTTGTAGGGTGTATGCTGACTGTATCTCTTATTATCAATCCAATCATAGTTGCCTTTTTCCTTAGGTGCAATCCATATCCTCTTATCTGGAGATGTATTAAAGAAAGCGGATTCACTGCTTTCTTCACAAGAAGCTCCGCTGCAAATATTCCTGTAAATATGGAACTCTGCGAAAAGCTCGGGCTTGATAAGGATGTCTATTCTGTATCAATACCTTTGGGTGCAACCATCAATATGGACGGGGCAGCCATCACGATCACAATCATGACGCTTGCTGCAGCAAATACCATGGGAGTGAATGTTGACATCCCTACCGCATTTATCATGTCAGTTCTTGCGGCTGTTGCTGCCTGTGGCGCTTCCGGGGTTGCCGGCGGTTCGCTGCTTCTTATTCCAATGGCATGTTCGCTTTTCGGAATATCAAATGATGTGGCTATGCAGGTAGTTGGTGTCGGTTTCATAATCGGTGTAATTCAGGACAGTGTCGAGACTGCTCTTAATTCCTCAGGAGATGTCCTGTTTGCTGCGACGGCAGAATATTACGAATGGAGAAAAAGTGGAAGGGAACTCCCGGATTTTATAAATAAAAAGAAGAGGAAATGATATGGACAAAAAAATAACATCTAATCCTATAGCGCTTTTACCTATCGGTATATTTCTTGTGTTATATCTTGGAAATGGAATCTTTTTTGAATATATCAGCCCTGAAGAAGGACGTATGGGGTTTTATGTGGTATCGGTGGTTTTGGCATTCTCGATATCACTCATTATTGCATTTCTTCAGAACAGAAAGCTTTCATTTGATGAAAAGATTCATATTTGCGCCAAAGGTATAGGTGATGATAACATAGTAATAATGCTTTTCATTTTTCTTATGGCCGGAGCATTCAGCGGAATTGCAAGCGAGGCGGGCGGTGCATCAAGCACGGCGAATATGCTGCTGAGTGTAATTCCCGGAAAATTTGCCGTGCCCGGTCTCTTCCTGATCGCGTGCCTTATATCCATGGCCATGGGAACAAGCGTCGGAACCATTTCGGTCCTTGCCCCGATAGCCTGTGCAGTATCTAAAAATGGAGACATGTCGCTCCAGCTTTGTGTAGGAGTAGTTGTAGGCGGCGCCATGTTCGGCGACAATCTGTCTTTCATTTCCGATACAACGATCGCTGCAACAAAAACTCAGGGCGTTGAGATGAAAGATAAGTTCAGAACAAATATTAAGATTGCACTTCCTTCTGCAATCATTACATTTATCATACTCATTATATATGCGTTCATGAATAAAGGCGTAAATGTGGGAAACTTTGATTTCAGTGTCCTTCAGGCAATCCCTTATTTCATAGTGCTTGCCATGTCTATCATAGGAATTAACGTATTTATTGTTCTGATCACAGGAATTTTGCTTTTTATATGTGTCGGAATATTGACGGGTTCACTTACATATGCAACCGGACTTTCTTCCATGGGAAGCGGAATGTCAGGAATGTTTGAAACCATGATCGTAACGATACTTGTTGCATCTATTGCAGCTCTTATGAAAGAAAATGGAGGCTTCGAAACGATCCTGTCCATGATAAGAAAGAAAGCAAACGGAAAAAGGGGCGGCAGTTTCGGCATTTTTCTTCTTACTGCTTTCATGGACATTGCAACGGCGAATAATACGGTTGCCATCGTCATAGCAGCACCTATTGCAAAGAACATAAGCGATGAATATAATGTCGAGCCTAAGAAGACCGCTTCTCTTCTTGATACCAGTTCATGCATAATGCAGGGAATCATCCCATACGGCGCCCAGCTTTTGGTAGCCGCAAATATAGCAGGCATAACCAGCGTATCACTGATACCATTTCTGTTCTACCCATTCATATTACTGGTGTTTGTGATTGCATCTATTATCAGGGATAAGTAAGAATAAGGCCGGCCATCAAAAGTTAGAGTAGAGTTAATTCTAAAGGGGAAGGGGAAATCAGACGTATGAAAAAACGCAAAAAGGGTATAAGTATTAAGCTTGTGGCTGCACTGAATTCTGTTTTTACGATTATAGTACTTACAGCCGCTATCGTAATTATTGGTTACTTATTTTATCAGAAAAATGTAATGGCAAACTACAAGAAGTATGTTAAGACAGTTCTTGAATATGCCGACAGTGTTTCAAAGGATTATGCTTTCGGTGATATGATAGCTGCGCGTGAAATGCCGGAAGGCTATGAGAAATTGCGAGAAGGCTTAAACAGAATAAAGGCAAATTCTGATATTGAGTATCTTTATGCTATTTATTTTGACGATATTAATGATATTCACAGCCTGACGTATGCCATCAATGCTAAAAGTCCGGAGGATATTGCAAATGGTGGTACATTTACATATCTTGGAAAACCGTGCGAAGCGGGTAGCTTTGAAGATGAGACCATACAGGTTTTACAGGAGGCAGTGCGAAGCGGAAAGACTGAGAGTTCAGTTCTTGACGGATATTCAGAAGAATACGGACATATGCTGAACGGATACAAAGTTATCTTTGACAGTAACGGAGATCCGGTCGGACTTATGTGCATTGAGATTGATATCAATAATATCAACCATGAACTTAAAAGGTATGTACGTGATATAATTATTTTTGTTGTAATATTTACAGTTGTTATTCTGACAATCTACATCATTTCTATCGAGAGAACTTTGTTATACCCGATTACCGGAATGACGGAAGCTGCAAATGATTTTATAGAAAATATCGGTGATCAGGAAAAGATTGACGAGAGCGTACAGAAGATTGATGCCATGAATATCCAATCAAAAAATGAGATAGGAGATCTCTACAATTCCATCTGCAGGATGGAAACGGATATGGCAAAGCAGTATAAGGATATCAGACAATACGCCGATAATACGTTAAAGCTTCAAAACGGACTTATGACTCTGATGGCGGATCTGGTAAATGCCCGTGATTCAGATACCGGTGCTCATATTCAGAAGACAGCGGCTTATGTTCAGATAATTTTAAATGGTTTAAAGCGTAAAGGATATTACAGTGAAATATTGACCTCACAATATATGGAGGATGTAGTAAAATCCGCACCGCTTCATGATGTCGGCAAGATACACGTTCCTGATGCAATACTTCATAAAACGGAAAAACTCAGTGAGGAAGAATTTGAGTTTATGAAAACACATACTACCGAAGGTAAGGCGATACTCGACAGAGCGATAAGTAATGTTGAGGGAGAAAGCTTTCTTAAGGAAGCACGTAACATGGCAGCTTATCATCATGAACGCTGGGATGGAAAAGGTTATCCGGAAGGACTTCATGGAGAAGAAATACCGCTGTCAGCTAGGATTATGGCTGTGGCAGATGTTTTCGATGCTTTGATATCCCCGAGAATATACAAACCTGGTTTTCCTCTGTCTAAGGTGATCACAATGCTTGAGGAAGGAAAGGGAGTACAGTTTGATCCGAAATGCGTTGAAGTATTCATCGAATCAATGCCTGAAGTCAGAAAAGTATTGATGCAGTTCAATCCGGATTATAAAGCGTGATATTAATTATGATTCTGAACATATTGCAGGATAGACTAGAAGATTAAGGGGACAGAATTAAGTGAGCAGAATTCTTAAAGATAAACGTTATAAAGTGTTTTTTGCGGTTTTATGTGCAACAGGGTGGTCGATGGCTTATCCGCTCATCAAGGTAGGCTACCGCGTATTTGGAATAGCATCTGATGATATAGGCGGTAAGCTTCTCTTCGCCGGCGTAAGATTCTTCTTTGCAGGCGTACTGGTTTCTTTACTATGTGCAGCCAGAAAGATACCGCTTCAGATCAAGAAGAAAAAAGACTATTCCTGGCTGCTGCTTCTGGCACTTGTAAATACAACGCTTCATTATATGTTTGCCTACATCGGACTAAGTAATAATCTGAGCGGAAGATCAACGATCCTGGACTCAATGGGCGGTTTCTTCCTGATATTACTCTCAACACTTTTCTTTGCAGATGATAAGATGACAGTAAGAAAAGCGCTGGGCTGTGTCTTCGGCGTTGCAGGAATCGTACTTATAAATGTTGATCCGAACGGCGGCTTCTTCGACAATATAACATTTCTTGGAGACGGAATGATACTTCTGAATGCACTTTGTGCGGGTTTTGGCGGGATCATTACAAGGATCGTATCAAGAAAAATGAATATCATAGCGGCGACAGGGTTGAGCATGACTGCAGGCGGTGCGCTGCTCATACTTACAGGGATCATAGCCGGACCGAAGGGCGCGTGGAACCTTAAGCTTGGAGGGATCATAGTGCTTATAGCGCTTATACTCATCTCGGCAGTCTGCTTCGCGATTTATAATGCATTGCTTACATTCCACCCGATCAGTGAGATCGCAATCTATAATGCACTGATACCTGTGCTCGGAGTCCTTTTTGCGGCTCTCTTCCTGAAGGAACCGCTGAAATGGCAGTATATGCTGTCGGTACTTTTGGTAGTGATCGGAATTCATATTACGAATGTAAAGAATAAAGAACAAAATATATCTGAAAATTAAAAACATCAGATACAGTATTTTAAACTGTGGAAGATATGAAGAAAAGATAAAAAACTGATAATATGTTATAATCTTATATAATTCTTTGCGGCTGAGCCTTTAAAGTATGCCGGAAATCGTCGGAACAAATGGAGGAGAATATGTCAAAGGCTATTCTTAAAATGCCTGATGGTGAGATAAAATATGAGATAAAAGATGATGCAGTCAGTATCGCTTCATACAGCGGAAATGATGAAGAGGTCGTGATACCGGAGACAGTAGAAGGACTTTTCGTGAAAAGCATCGGTAAGAAAGCGTTTATGAACGTAAGAGGACTTAGGACGATCATCCTTCCGGATACTATCGAAGACCTTGCCGACTGGTGCTTTGCATACTGCAAGAGCCTTGTAAGGCTCGAACTCCCGAAGAAGGATATCAGGATAGGGCATTTACCATTTTTCGGTGATGAAAGGCTTCAGAGCATATATTTAAGAAATGTAAAAGGCAGTGGTGATACGGTATACGCTTCAATGCCTGAAAAGGACAGAAGTGATATCGGAGTCCTTCTTGCAGCGCTTCACAGCATGAAGAATACAGACCATCTGATCAATCTTGCTGCTGCAGGTACTCCGGAATGGTTCAAGGGCCTGGACAGAAGGCTTCTGGAATATATAGATGAGCCGGATGAGGAAGGCCATGCGGAGCTGATACTCTGCGGCGAGGAGTTCCTTAACTGCACTCAGGATGAATTTGCGTCTATGAAGCGAAAGAAGAAAGCTGCGACTGCATTTATGAGGCTGCTTCACCCGGCCGGACTTTCGGATGCGTCCGGTGAAAGATATATAAGCTATATCCGGGAGCATGCCTTCGGCTGTGAACATAACGAGGCATGGCAGTTCCTTAGAGATGATGTTGGACATTTGAAAGAGTATTATGAATATTATGTAAACTCGGGATGCCTGAACGAAGATAATTTTGTTGACACCTTACTTGATCTGGGCGATAAACAAACAGAGATGAAGGCGTACTTTTTAAGGTGGAAAGAAAACCATAAACCAAAGGAAAATGATTTCTTTGACAGCTTAAGTCTGTAGCTTCATCTCTGCCGCTTTTTACTATATGTTCTATTGACTGCTTAGTTCTTCAGAGCGGAAGAAGTTTAAGGTAAGCTTATTGAACAGCTCTGATTTTTCTATACTGCATACATGACCGCAGTTTCTGAGTATCTGCATATTAAAGTTATGAACTCTCTTGCAGACATCCTTGATACCGCTGAGGAACATAAAATCCTCACGGCCTGATATGAAGAGAGTAGGAATACCTCTTTTTGTCAGTGTATGGATGTAATCCTTAAGCTTTCTGTCAGCTTTTCCAATGCATTCTACCCAGCGTTTAAATACATTATCATCAACCTTCTTCGCTTCGCGGATAAAGATATCGCGTGAAAGCTTATGCTTTTTAGCAGGCATGATGATATGTGCAAACATGTTGTAAGCGAAGGTTTTCGGAAAATGTTTTGTTACAAAGTTTGCAACTCCGAAAACAAATCGTCTTGCATGGTCCAGATTGATGATACCGCCAGCAAGCACCATTGATTCAACCATATCAGGGTAAAGATATGAGAACTCAAGGGCTACAAGTGTTCCGAGAGACAGAGATACGATCTTCACATGGGAGATGCACTCTGTGAGGAGAATCTCATGGATCTCCTTAGCGGTTGATGTAGGTTTGTAACGGGAGAAAAGCTTCAGTCTGCTTGATTTTCCGTGTCCGTCAAGGTCTACAAGAAGTACATTGTAGTAAGGCGTGAACTGGTCTATCTGGTATTTCCAGGTCTTAAGACTTCCGCCAAGTCCGTGAATGAAGAGTACCCATTCATCGGTGTTTTCGTTAATGATTTTTTCGTAATAAAGCATAATAAGGTGTGGGGCCCTTTTTATTTTATAGTGTCCGATCATTTTTTGACAATTTCTTATTTTTGTCAGACTTTCCGGATTGTAACATATATATCAATAACGGTCAATGCGTCTGGATGTAGATTATTTACCCTTATTTTTGGTAATTATTTTTTTATGATCTCTTCGTACTTCTGTTTAAGCTCCTTGTCGGTCATTACAGTTACACGGCCGGCGTCATACTGCTCGCATACCCAGCTGTAGATTTCCTGGATCACAGGATCGGTCTTCGGGAGGGCTTCCTCTCCGTGATGCTCTCTATAGTCATTTACCCAGAAGGCAACTCCGGCAACACCGGAAGTGTTGGATATAGATACCTTCGGAGCACGGCCGAGCAGAGCTTCCGTATCAAAAATGTTGTAGATCTCAGGATTCTTCATGATTCCGTCAGCGTGTATGCCTGCTCTTGTGAGATTAAAGCTGCTGCCTACGAAAGGAGTCATCGGCGGGATCTCATAATCGGTCTCATTTTCAAGATACTCGGCAATCTCAGTGATAACCTTTGTATCCATCCCGTTCAGGGTTCCGCGAAGAGAAGCGTATTCGAATACCATGGCTTCAAGAGGGATATTTCCTGTACGTTCGCCGATTCCTAGAAGAGAGCAGTTTACAGCGCTTGCTCCGTACATCCATGCAGTCGTAGCGTTGACTACGCCCTTGTAGAAGTCGTTATGTCCGTGCCACTCAAGCATTTCCGAAGGAACATCTGCATGATGCTGAAGTCCGTAAATGATGCCTGATACGCTTCTTGGTAAGGCTGCTCCCGGATAAGGAACGCCGTAACCCATCGTATCGCATGCACGGATCTTTACAGGGATTCCGCTGTCTCTTGAAAGCTCCATCAGTCTGGCTGCAAAAGGAACAACAAAGCCGTAGAAATCAGCTCTTGTTATATCTTCAAAATGGCATCTTGGCTTAAGACCTGCGTCGATGCATTCTGAAACGATGCCCAGATATTTATCCATTGCCTGCTGTCTGGTAAGACCCATTTTCTGGAAGATATGATAGTCCGAACAGCTGACTAAGATACCGGTTTCCTTGATGCCCATGGACTTTGCAAGCTCAAAGTCCTTTTTTGATGCTCTGATCCATGTGGTGATCTCCGGAAAATCATAACCGAGCTCGAGACATTTTTCAATGGCACGTCTGTCCTTCTCGGAATATACGAAGAATTCTGTCTGGCGGATCATACCATTCGGACCACCGAGCCTGTGAAGCATTTTATATATTTCAACCATCTGCTCTGTGGTGTACGGCGCTCTTGACTGCTGACCGTCACGGAAGGAGGTATCTGTTATATAGATATCCTTCGGCATATTTTCAGGAACGCGGCGATAGTTAAATGCTATCTTCGGAGTCTCTGTATAAGGATAGATCTCCCTGAAAAGCTCAGGCTCATCTACGTCCTGAAGTCTGTAAAAGTACGGATCCTGTTCAAGTTTGTAGGTTTTGTTGCTTAGGGTTATTTCTCTCATATCTTTCCTCACTTCCTTCAGGGCAGGCTTTAAAATGCCGGCGCTGTGTTTGTTTATCTATACCGGATCCTTTGCCGGATCACGCTCACAAAAGAATTGCATTTAGTATAAGCACACTGTATACTATTTGTAAAATGAATAAATTAAATAGTAATTATTCGAATATCGAATTAATAAAGGAAAAACACTATGGATATAGAGGCGCTTAAAACATTTATGGTACTTGCAAATACCAAAAATTATACGAGGGCGGCAAGCCAGCTTTTCGTGGCTCAGTCAACTGTAACGAACAGGATCATAGAGATAGAAAAGGAGCTGGGAATAAGCCTTTTTCGCAGGACGAACAGAAAGGTTGAGCTGACCAGAGAAGGTGAGAAATTCAGGATATACGCCAGAAAAGTGATAGAACTTACAGAGGCGTCGCTTGCTGAGATATCCTCCTCAACGAGATTTGACAATCACCTTCGGATAGGCAGCGCCGATTCGATATATGAAGGTCATCTGGCGCCGATCATTTTAAAGTATCAGAGGGAAAATCCGAGAGATTCCCTAAAGATATCGATAGGTTTGACAGGCAATCTCCTTGAACAGCTTCAGGCGGATCTTCTGGACGTTGTATTTACCTATCTTCCGCTGAAAAAATCGGCATATCATTCCGAGCTTTATAAGCAGGACAAGCTGATACTGGTTACAGATATCAATAATGAAAAGCATAAAAACGGCATCACCGAGCAGCAGCTTATGGGCGTTAATTATCTGATGTGCAACTTTGCGCTTCAGGAGGTAGGACAGTATATCAGAAAGCTTTTTCCGAAGTTTTATCAGTTTGAGCTTGAGATCGATGATTGTATGAAGATCGTACCGTTTCTTCTGGGGCAGGATAATTATACCTTCCTTCCTAAGGATATGGCGGAGCATTACATCTCTCAGGGAAAGCTACGTGAGATTCCGCTTCTGGACTTTGAAACACCTGTCATCAACAGCTATATAATTTACAAAAAATCAGTCGGGGAAATGTGCCGCAGGATATTCATGTGACACATTTCACAAGCATTTCTAAAAAATACATTAAAAAACCGATATTCCCTTAGAAAATGCGTCTTAATAATAAAAGGGATAAAGGATATGCGAATATGGAAGATAAAACAGTCGAAAAAAAGATCATAGAGTTATATCAGGCGAGAGATGAGTATGCTATCGAGATGACGGATGATCATTACGGAAGCTTTTCAAGGAATCTGTCATTCAGGATCTTAAGCTCTCATGAGGATGCGGAGGAATGCGTAAATGATTCCTACATGAAGCTCTGGGATACGATCCCGCCGGTGGTTCCCGAGAGTCTTAAGGCTTATCTCGGAAGGATTGTCCGAAACATATCCTTGTCGCTTTTCAGAAAGAAAAAGGCTCAGAAAAGAGATGACGCCAGTGTGCTCCTCTCAGAACTCGAGGACTGTATCCCTGCGGATAATAATGTTGAGCAGGCTTTAGAGCATAAGCAGCTTGTACAGTATATCGAAAGGTGGCTGAAAGAGGAGAAGGAAGAGAATAAGAAGCTTTTCATACTGCGGTACTGGTACGGAGAATCTCTTGGAGAGCTTTCGGGGCGATTTCATATATCTGAGAGAAAGGCAGCAGACAGACTTTACAGAATGAGGAAACGCCTTAAGGACTATCTTCAGAGAGAGGGGGTGTCTGTATGAAAGATGAAAGAAAATCGGAAGCTGTCAACCGCCTTATGGACGCTATAACTGATCTGAGTGACGAAACTGTACTTGGTGCAGATGAAGGAAACCGGGATAAAAGTGTTAAAGAAGCAGGGCAGGAAGCTGTAACCTCAAAAAATCGTATTAAGAGATGGACGGTAACAGGCATTTCATTTGCGATGGTCATACTGGTGTGTATAGTGGCATTTAACAGTCTGATTAAACGTGGAAATGATAGAGAGCAGCCTACCGGAATGCCTCAAACTGAAAAAATATCTGAGGAATCAATGACCATAACAGAGGGCGGACCGACAGATGCAAAGGCAACGGAGGAGTTAGTAACAGAGGCGGGACCGACGGAGGCGCTGGTAACAGAGACCAGACCGACGGAGGCACTGGTAACAGAGGCCGGATCAGCGGAGATAAAACCGACAGAGGCATCTGCGATAGAGGATGCAGAGCATAAGAATATTGATAGTAAAGTAGTAAGTTATGAAAGCTTTTCAGAAATGGAAAAGGATGCAGATGTGATACTCCGGGTGAAAAGGCTGGACAGCGAGAGAACGGTAATAGATAAAGATGGCAGCAGCTTCAGATCAGGATATACCTTGTCAAGAGTCTGGATCAGCAGAATTTATAAGGATAACTCTTTTGGACTAGCTGAGGAGCAGGTGGTCACTATTCTGGAAAATGAAGTTTATGATGCTGATGAAAATATCATTTATCATATAGCCGGATACAATATGATGACACCTGGTGAAGAATACTTACTTTTCTTAAAGAAAGGAGCATTACGGAATAATGAAAACTGTTTCGTTTCATGCGGCGTAAATTATGGAACCATAGCACTTACGGAAAATGAACGTGAAATCCGCTTAGCATATCTGGAAAGTGCGGAAAATGCAGATATCAGCGTACTAAAGGATATATGGGACGAGGCACTTAAAAAGTATCAGTAGAGGCAGAGAGAGGAGGTAGTTTTATGAATAAGCAAAAATTTAAAAAGAAAGCATTAATATCATTGCTTCTGGCTTTGGCTCTTATGATGACAGCCTGTGGAAAGAAGACAGAGAAGGATGAAGAGCCAACAAAGGTTGAAGCAGTAAAGCAGGTAAGAAGCCTGACAGACGGAGTGGTACAGGAGAAAGTAGCTGTAAAAAATATAACACCTGACCACGGAAAGGCGCTGTCTGTAGGAGCTGTAAGACTTCTTTCGAAGGTTATGGAGCTGGGAGAATCAAAGGATTCAAACTATCTGATCAGTCCGGCGTCTCTGCAGATGGCATTTGGCATGCTGGCTGCCGGAGCCGATGAAGGCAGCGAGACAGAGAAAGAGCTGATGGAGCTCTTGATGCCGGGGATAAATGCTTCAGCTGAAGATATGAATCTTGAAATGGCAGCCCTGGCAGAGGGAATGCGTAAGGAGCAGGGAGTTGAGTGGAATGTTGTTAACTCTGTCTGGGTGAAGAAGGGCGGAAATGTAAAGTTTTCTGATGAATATTTATCTGATGTGGTGAGCTTTTATCAGGCAGAGCTTTTTGAGGCGCCATTTGATGATGCAACTCTTGATGAGATAAATGGATGGGTGAAGGAAAATACAAAAGAACGTATACCATCGATCTTAGATTATCTGGATCCGCAGACGGCTTATGTTCTTCTGAATGCATTGAGCTTTGACGGAGAGTGGGCAAGTCCGATAGATGACACTATGGTAAAGGAACAGGCGGACTTTACTAATTCCGACGGAACTGTATCAAAGGTAAAAATGCTGAGAACAGAAGAACGTGGATATATTGAGATAGCAGGCGGCAAGGGCTTCCTTAAGACTTATAAGGGCGGAGCATATTGCTTTATGGGACTTCTTCCGCCGGAGGGTGTCTCAACAGAGGAGTATTTACAGAAGATACTTTCGGATAAAAAAACACTTTATGATGCGGTCCGCAATATGGATATGGCACCGGAACTGCAGGTGGAATTTCCGGAGTTTAAGGCAGAATACGGTGCAGATATGGTAGAGACAGTAAGGGCTCTTGGAGTTGAGAAATCCTTCGGAGCACAAGCTGAATACGGAAAAATGATAACTGCTGACAGTGAAAGGATAGCAGTAGATCAGATAGAGCACAGGGCGATGATAGAAGTAGATCAGAGCGGTACAAAGGCCGCTGCTGCGACAGCTATTACAGCCACTGAAGCAGCTATGGAAATAGATGAACCGGAGATCATAAAGATCTGTCTGGACAGACCTTTTGTTTACGGCATCATTGATATGAAATCCAGAGTTCCGATCTTCCTGGGAGTTCAGAATACTATGGAGTAAATGTCATGAGCTTCTTTAACTAAAGACACCATAGAGTAAATGCCTTTGGGTAAGCTTCAGAAAATGGATTTAAATTTTCTCTTGAAAAAATAATAGTTTACTGATATTCTGAGACTAACGTCAGAAAGAAATGACGGATTCTACAGAAAACGGGAGGAGACCAATGAGAAGTATTTCTTGCAGATAAGAATTTAAGAGTAAGAGAAATGTCCTTTAGGGGCGGAGTCTCTTTTGATGCAAGAAATAATTCATAGTGGTTTCTCTATATATACGGCAGGGTCTGCATATGGCTGCAGATATATTATGCTTTGATTTTTACACCGCAGGATTATTATCTTGCGGTGTTTTTTTCATAAAAAGGAGGCGGTTATATGTCATTACTGCAGGTTTTGGATCTGACCTTCTGCTATGAAGGCAGCTTTGATAATATATTTGAAAATGTTTCATTTTCGGTCGATACAGACTGGAAGCTTGGATTTATAGGAAGAAATGGAAAGGGCAAGACTACATTTCTGAACCTTCTTCTCGGAAGATATGAATATTCGGGAGTGATTAAAACGGATAAGGTTTTTGACTATTTTCCTTACCGGATAAGCGAGAAGGAACTTGATAAGACAGCAGATGAGCTGTGTGAGGAGTGGAAGCCGGGGGTGGAAGGCTGGAAGGTCATCTGTGAGCTCGGAGCGCTCGGGGTTGATGCGGAGATACTTTATCGTCCGATAAAAACCCTCAGCTTTGGTGAGAGGACAAAGGTCATGCTGGCCGTACTTTTCTCAGGAGAAAATGAGTTCCTTCTGATCGATGAACCGACAAATCATCTTGATAAAGGCGGAAGAGAGAGCATCAGGAATTATCTTGCTTCGAAGAAGGGCTTTATACTTGTTTCCCACGACAGAGATCTTCTGGATGCGGTTGCGGATCATATGCTCGTATTAAACCGCGAGTCCATAGAAGTGGTTTCCGGTAATTTTACTTCATGGTGGGAGAACAAAGAGAAGGCGGATGCATTTGCAATCTCGGAGAATGAAAAGCACATGAAGGAGATAGGAAAGCTTAAGGCTTCGGCGGACAGAGCCGGCAGATGGGCGGAAAAAAATGAGAACACTAAGATCGGCTTTGATCCGGTAAAGGAAAATGACAGATGTATCTCCACAAGAAGCTATATCGGTGCAAAAACCAAGAAAATGCAGTCGAGAGTAAAAAACTTTGAGAAAAGGATAGAACGTGAGATAGAGGAGAAGGAAGGGCTTCTTAGGGATATCGAGAAGGTAGATGACCTTAAGCTGATGCCGTTGCAGCATCACAAAAAATGCCTAATCGACTGCAGGAATTTTACGCTTGGATATGAAGATAAAAGTGGTGATGCAGACAGTGCGGCATTTTCTGGCAAAAAGAGAGACAGTGCGGCGAATGCAGACAACGCTCATGCAAGTGAAGATATCATAAAGCATGCGGTTTTCAGAAACCTCAGCTTCCAGCTTATGCAGGGAGATATACTCTTCCTTGAAGGAGAGAACGGAAGCGGCAAGAGCAGCCTGATCAAGATGATACTCGGACAGAATCCGGGCGCGGTCACTTCGGGAAAGCTTGAAACCGCGAGCGGTCTTGTTATCTCATATATTGACCAGAATACAGCGCATTTAAGGGGCAGCCTCAAAGCTTACGCCGAGGCAAATTCGCTGGATTACAGCCTCTTTCTGACTCTTCTCAGAAAGCTTGATATGAGCAGGGTGCAGTTTGAGAAGAATATGGAGGATTACTCGGAAGGTCAGAAGAAGAAGGTACTGATCGCAGCGAGCCTTCTTACTCAGGCTCATATTTATATCTGGGACGAGCCGCTTAACTATATCGACGTCTTCTCAAGAATGCAGATAGAGAAGCTGATCCAAAGATACAGACCGACGATGATCATCGTAGAGCATGATGTGAGATTCAGAGAAAAAATGGCAACTAAAAATGTTTTATTACATTAGGCTTTTTGGTATAATGTACGTACTTGTATTTATTTAAAAGACAGTTAATCGTGGGGGGTATTTTGATCCACTGATTATTCGCAAAATGGGGTGAAACTTACTATGGATTTTCTTGAAGAAAGAATTAAAAAAGACGGCCATGTGTATCCGGGAAACATCCTGAAGGTAGACAGTTTTCTTAACCATCAGATTGATGTTTCACTCATGGACCAGGTCGGTGAGGCGTTTTATGAGAAATACAAGGACAGAGGCATAACCAAGATCCTTACCATTGAGGCATCAGGCATTGCGATCGCCTATGCCACAGCAAGAGCATTCGGAGTACCGCTGCTGTTTGCCAAGAAGAATCAGAGCCTTAATATCGGAAATGATGTATATGAAGCGACTGTAAGCTCCTTTACTTATAAGAAGGATTATCAGGTCGTCATTTCTAAGAAATATCTTGGCCCGGATGATCATGTAGTGATAGTGGATGATTTTCTGGCTACCGGAAATGCAATGTTCGGTCTTACGGAGATCTGTAAGATGGCAGGAGCCGCAGTTGAGGGCATCGGTATATGTATTGAGAAGGGATTCCAGAACGGAGGAAAACAGCTGCGTGAAATGGGATATTCAGTAACTTCACTTGCTATTATCGAAAGTATGTCAGATGATGGCGGTATTGTGTTTCAGAGTTAAAGTTTCCGGAGAAAATGGGAGAGCGTTAAGAGCTTGCTGTAAATGGTTGGTAAAAAGAGCTGTTCAAATAGCGGATGAAAAGCACTGTTCAATTAGTGGTTGAAGGGGCTCGCTTAAAGAAACAGTTGTGATAAAGGGTTAATAGGTTTAAAGTTAGCAGGGAGAATCAAATGAAACGCGAAACAATACTTAATATAAGATATGGTCTTAATACATATTCTTATACGCTGGAGGATTATCTTTCAGAGGGAAAGAACACTGTTACCATAGGAAGAAGTGCGGACTGTGACATAATGATCCGTAACGCCAGGGTTGCAGATACACATGCAACATTTTCTCTGGAGGATGGTAACTGGATCTACAGAGATACCGGAAGTGGGGTTGGAAGCTCCATGAACGGAGCAAAGATTGAGTGGGTTAAGGTGTTTAACGGCTCGACCATAGCGCTTGCTGCATTTCCGGATCCGGATACTCTCTGTATAGATATCACTGTTAAAACGGATGGCATTCCGGTTGTTCCGGGACAGCCGAAGGTAAGCGGATTGCAGGGTGGAGCGATGCCGGGCGGCTATACAAATGGAAGCGGTGCCGGTGCGATGCAATACGGAGGACAGCCGGGCGCAGCTCAGGCAGGTGCATATAATCAAGGCGCAGCAGGAGCATTTAACGGCGGCCAGGGTGGTCCGGGAAATCCTTCCAACCGTATAGAGAGCAGTCTTACCGGATTAAATGCATTTGGATTTGGTGCGGCGGCCGTGTGGTCTATTATTGCAGTTGTTTTTCTGGTGAATTTCTTCAAAACGATCTCAGCGTTTGGCGGAGCGAATATCTTTCGGGATTTCAGCATAGGTCTGATAACGGTAGCGCTTTTTATCATGTATCTTATGACGGCGGGGGGAATGGTACTTTTCCCAATTTCACTTTTCTCATACAGAAAGAGAAATATCTATCTTGGTATTCAGATGATAGCAGGCGGTTTCACCGGAATCGTGATAAGCTACTACCTGATACTGATGATCGGGCTTGGAAGCCTCTTCTCATATCTTTTACAGGATTCGTATTTCCTGCTGATGACAATGGTGCTTATCTTAAATCTTGCATCGCTTATAAGCCTTGCAGGTCTTTTCAAGAAGAATACCAATATGGAGAAGGTTAATTCCAACTGGTACAGACCGATCATCCTCTTCGCACTGTCGTGGGTAATGGTATTTATCATAATTGCAAAGGCATCAAATGAACTGAGCGGAGTTTACGGTTCGGGCTTCAGTCTTACCGATTCCCTTCCGATGTCGAATATCTGGATGGACATTGCATGGTTTGCAGCGATCATACTTTCGTGTGTATATATACATGTGGATGAAAATCCTGTTCTCGCTCAGAAATACGAAGTAAAGAGTCATTAACCAAAGCATTGGTTTAACATAAAGACACTGCACACAGGGTGCTTAAGCACATCAGCCTGGATGTAAAGGCCGGATCCTACGTTGCTCTTGTCGGTTCTTCGGGAGGTGGAAAGACAACTCTCTGCAGCCTGATACCAAGATTTTATGATGTTACTAAAGGCAGCATCCGTATAGACGGTAAGGATGTCAGGGATGTAACGCTGAAAAGTCTCAGGGAGAATATCGGAATAGTGTAGCAGGATGTATATCTTTTTGCAGGAACCGTTTATGAAAATATAAGATACGGTAAACCAGGTGCCTCAAGAGAAGAGATTATAGAGGCTGCAAAGCTTGCAAAGAACAGAACAACATTTGTTATAGCCCACAGACTTTCAACGATAAAAAGTGCCGAAAGGATACTCGTCCTTACGGAAAATGGTATAGAAGAAAGTGGTACGCATGACGAACTTATGAAGTTGGGAGGAGTTTACGCACAGCTTTATAAGTGGACAAAATAAAGATTTTTAAAAAGGCTTTCGGGGACTGCTGCAGGTCTTATTTTCGGCATTTTTTATATAGACATAAAATTATAAAAAAAGTAAAATAAAGATAGCATCATTTACTAAAACTAATGGGGTAAAAAGCTTTAGTGATGCCTTAGGGGTGTAATCAAGAATGGGCTGGGTGTATAAAAGGGGTGCCTATGATCAAATGGCTTATCAATGGTCTGATAATCGCAGGAAGCGCATTGATGGTTGTTAACATCAGTGGCTTTATTTGGTATGCGCACTTTATAAATACGAAAACAAAACAGGGTAAGAGACGAGCGATATTATATATACCGATAGTCCTGCTCTGTTTTTTTCTTTTGGGTTATCTTGCGGTATGGATATTCGGGTCTCCGGATATGGTCATCGCCGGAATTCTTTTCGGAGGAAGTATCTTTGTATTCATAATGCTGATACTTCTGAGTCTGATTACGAGGAGTATCATCCAGGGAGAGAGCCTGCGGGCGGAGCTTCTTGCGGCGGAGGAGAGCAACCGGACGAAGAATGCATTTCTGGCTACCATAAGCCATGAGATGCGTACTCCGGTAAATGTTATACTCGGACTCGATGAGCTTGCACTGAAGAGAACAGATCTTCCTGAAGAGACAAGAGTGCAGCTTCTTAAGATACAGAGGAGCGGAAGGCATCTTGAAGGACTCATCAATAATACCCTTTATATACAGAATGCAGAAGCTGGAAAGAAGCTCCTTAAAAATGAAGCCTTCAGATTCCGTGAGGTGACAGAACAGATAGAAGCAATGATCAGCACCATGTGTGAGGAGAAGGGGCTTAAGTATCAGCAGGAGGTCGATCCTATGATCCCGGAGGTTATTAAGGGAGATGAGCTGTTGCTTAAGCAGGCGCTTATGAATGTTCTGGATAATGCGGTAAAATACACAGCTGCGCCGGGGGACGTTATATTCTCGGCGGAAATGATAAGATCGGATAATGAAGCCTGCGTTATAATGTTCATCGTAAATGATACCGGAATCGGTATAAGCCGTGAATTTCTGCCGAAGGTTTTCGATATATTCTCGCAGGAGGACGGAAGCTTTACTAATCGTTACGGCGGAAGCGGCATGGGCCTTGCGGTAACAAAGCAGAAGGTAGAGCTTATGAACGGCGACATTACCGCAGAGAGCGAGCAGGGAGTCGGATCTACTTTTACGATAGATATACCATTTTATATTGCTGAAGAGGAAGAGGCGAAGAAGGCTTTAAACGGCGAAGCCTCAGGTGGAGAGAATGAGGCGGTTCCTGAGATATCTCTTGAGGGCTGCAGGATACTTATAGTAGAGGATCTCGATGAAAATGCAGAGATAGTGGCGGACCTTCTGGAGCTTGAGGGCGCAGAGTCGGAGCACGCCGAAAATGGATATATCGCGCTCGGCATGTTTGAGAGATCGAAGCCGGGATATTATGATGCGATACTGATGGACCTTCGTATGCCGGTCATGGACGGACTGGAATCAACGAGAAGCATCAGAAGCCTGCCGAGGGAGGATGCAAAGACTATACCTATCATCGCCCTGTCGGCAAATGCATTTGAAACTGACAGACAGAATTCGGCAGATGCGGGAATGAATGCGCATCTGGTTAAACCTATAGATTCGGACCTTTTATATCAGACATTACGGATCTGGATTGCAAAAACGAAGATAGAGAAGGGGGCGGTAACCAGTGATTAAATCAAAGCAGATACAACGACCGAAGCTGGTACTGGTGGTAGATGATCAGGAGATCAACAGAGATGCGCTTGAAGTGATCATGGAGGATGATTATGAGGTGATCACGGCAGAGAACGGAGCAGAGGCGCTGGAGAAAATGAAGGGGCATGCAGCGGATCTGTCGGTAGTTCTGCTGGACCTTATGATGCCGGTCATGAGTGGATATGAGGTGCTGAAGAAGGTGCATGAGGACGAGGTGCTTCGCAAGATACCGATCATCGTACTTACAGCTGATAAGGAAGCAGAGCTTGAGGCACTTCAGCTTGGAGCGGCTGATTTTATAACAAAACCATTTGATGTACATGAGGTAATCCAGGCCAGAGTCGGAAGGATCATTGAGCTGAGTGAAGGACGTAATCTTATCTCGGCTGCAGAGCGTGATCCGCTGACCGGGCTTTACAGCAGGAATTTCTTCCGCGAATATGCATACAGTCTGTACAAATATCATCAGGAGCTTAAGCTTGATGCGGTGGTGCTGAATATCGATCAGTTCCATTCCATAAATGCACTGAACGGCTGGGAGTTTGGAGATACGGTGCTTCGGGCGATAGGAGATATCATTTTAACATATTTAAATGATAAGGATGGCATCGCAGGACGTCTTGAGGCGGACGAGTTTCTGGTTTACTGCTCACATATAGATGATTACAGGTATATACTTGAAAGACTTCAGGAGAAGATAAGTTCTATATCTCCGAATGTCCAGATACATATCAGAATGGGCGTAAAGACATGGCAGGAAGGCGTAGAGCCGCAGATGCTCTTCGATCAGGCGAGAACAGCATGCAATATGGTAAGAGGCGATTATCAGAATCCTATCATGATCTATGATGATAAAATGCTTGAGAAGGATATGATGAACAGAAGGCTTCTGAATGATCTGAGAGCCGCCCTGGAGGAAGGACAGTTCCAGGTGTTCTATCAGCCTAAATATTGTATCCAGTGTAATCCGCCGCGGCTTCGCAGTGCAGAGGCGCTGATCAGGTGGAAGCATCCGGAGCTTGGAATGATCTCGCCGGGGGCATTTATACCGCTCTTTGAAGGAAACGGACTTATAAGCAGAGTGGACAGCTACGTCTGGAAGAAAGCTGCTGAACAGATTGCCATATGGAAAGAAAAATATAACTATACCCTGCCGGTTTCGGTGAATCTTTCGAGGGCGGATATCTTTGATCCGACACTGACAGACAGGCTGATACATCTTATAGTTGATAACGGACTTGAATATAGAGATATCAAGCTTGAGGTCACGGAGTCGGCTTATACGCAGAATGCAAAGAAGCTTCTTGAACTGATCAACAGGCTGAGAGGACTCGGCTTTGAGGTTGAAATGGATGATTTCGGCTCCGGCTACTCATCACTCAATATGCTTTCGTCAATGCCTATCGATGTATTGAAAATGGATATGTCATTTGTCAAAAATATTGAGAAGAGCGAGACAGATTTAAGACTTGTAAAGCTGATCATGGATATCGCAAGAGATCTTAAGCTGAAGGTTGTTGCCGAAGGCGTTGAAACGGAGGGGCAGATGGTCCTTCTGAAGGATGCGGGCTGTGATCTGGCGCAGGGATATTATTTCTCGCGGCCGGTGCCTGCGGAGGAATTTGAGAAGCTGATTGAGAGGGAGCTTGAGCTGGATAAACAGTAGTGTTTATAAACATGAACTGCAGAAAAATGTGAAGACCATAGAAAAGCATGAAAAGTGTAAAAATGCCAAAGTATGAAACATGACAATTTAAGGCAGACCATGAATATATATATATTTTAAGAAAAGGAGGAGCAGACTATGACTCTTCAGGAATTATATCAGGAAATCGGTGGAGATTACGATCAGGCAGTACGTGTACTCAGAATGGATAAGCTTATCGATAAGCATATACGTAAGCTGCCTTTAAATGGAGTTGTTAGTAATCTTATAGAAGCAGGTAAGGGTATGGATCCTACAGAAATATTTGAGAAAGCACATGCGATGAAGGGTGTATGTGCAAATCTTGGACTTACAAGGCTTTCATCCCTTGCATCAGAGATCGCGGAGGAGTATCGTCCGGGCAACAGCCGTACACTTTCCGACGGAGAGGTAAGTGAGAGGATAGAAAAGATCTCGGAGATTTATGAACGTACGGTTGAAGGCATCCGTAAATATGAAGGATGACATTTATGCCAAAATAAAAATGCGTTCCTTTTTACTGGGACAGAGTTTTATATTTTTAAGCTACACCATTATAACAAAAAAGGAAGTGTATGATTATGAAGGACAACTCTTCAGGTGATCGGAAGAAATATCTGGGCGTCGCGGGAGCATGGGCTCTTTCATTTGGCTGCAGCGTGGGCTGGGGTTCGTTTGTTATGCCGGGAACTACATTTCTGCCAATTGCAGGACCGATAGGTACTGCGATCGGTCTTGGACTTGGCGGAATCGTAATGCTTATCCTGGCTGTGAACTTTAATTATCTTATGAACCTTTTCCCTGACAGCGGAGGAATCTATACCTACACCAAGAAGGCCTTTGGCTATGATCATGGTTTCCTCAGTGCATGGTTTCTGATCCTTACATATATCGCCATTATCTGGGCAAATGCGACTGCGCTTCCACTCATCGCAAGAACGGTCCTCGGTGATGTTTTCAGGTTTGGGTATCTCTATGAGATAGCGGGCTATGAGATTTATCTGGGCGAGATCATTCTGGCGGTAACAGCACTTTTACTGGCAACTATAGTGTGCCTTTTTAGGAAGGGCGCAATATTTATACAGGTACTTATGGCACTGCTTCTCTTCGTGGGAGTTGTAATATGCTTCGTGGTTGCAAGCGGCAAGGCCAGATCCGGAAGCTTTACGCCGGCCTTCTCGCAGGAACACAGTGAGGTGGGCGGAGTATTTACTATATTTGCACTTGCTCCATGGGCATTTGTAGGCTTTGAGTCGATCACGCATTCTGCAGCGGAGACAAAATATAATTTAAAGCATTCTCTGCGGGTCATGATAGTTGCGGTTGTAACGGCATCTATCGCATATATACTGCTTTCACTTCTGGCTGTAACAGCGCTTCCTGAGGGCTGCGAAAGCTGGGTGGATTATATCGAAAATCTTGGTGAGTATTCTGGCAGCGCTTCACAACCGACATTTAATGCAGCGCATGAGCACCTTGGAAGCATGGGAAGCAATATTCTCGGAATTGCAGCTCTTGGAGCGATATTTACAGGACTTATCGGTAATTATATCGCACTCAGCAGACTGCTTACGTCACTTTCAGAGGACGGCTTCTTCCCGAAGTGGATCGGCAGGAAGACAGAAGGATATGTACCTAAAAATGCAATCTTATCGATCTTTGCTATCTCTATAATACTTCCGTTTTTCGGAAGAACAGCGATCAGCTGGATAGTAGATGTAACGACGGTCGGAGCAACCATAGCTTATGCACTTGCCTCTGCTTCAGCGTGGAGGATTGCCCGTCAGAACGGTGACAGTAAATATAAGGTGGTCGGACTTATAGGAATGATCATTTCGGTGCTATTTGCGCTGGAATTCCTGATACCGAACATCATTTCCATCAGTACGCTTTCTACGGAATCATACCTTATTCTTACTCTCTGGAGTATAGGCGGTTTCTTCTATTTCTGGATGCTTATACGAAGCGAAAAGGAAAAACGTATGGGCCGGTCGATCGTAGCATGGATAGTTCTCCTTGGACTTATCATTTTTACATCAACCGTGTGGATGCGCCAGACTACCGACAATGCGCTTGACCGCTCTGCAGATACGGTTCAGAGCAGGATCGCAGTTGCTCACATAAATGATCCGGAGCTGAATGAAGATCTGACATTCATTCAGGAGGAAATGGATAATGCCGAAATGTCTGTTACTGTAGCCAGCATGATCCAGATAGGACTCGTTGTAATATCGATACTTATACTTCTGCAGATCTACAGCATCATGCAGAGGCGTGAGAAACAGACGGAGGTTGAAAAGGCAATCGCGGAGGAGAGCAGCCGGGCGAAGAGCAGCTTCCTCTCAAATATGAGCCATGAGATCCGCACTCCGATGAATGCTATAATCGGTCTTGACAGAATGGCGCTGAGAGATCCGGAGCTTACTCCTAAGACGAGAGATCAGTTAGAGAAGATCGGTTCGAGTGCAAATCATCTGCTCGGACTTATAAATGATATCCTTGACATGAGCCGTATTGAGTCCGGCCGTATGGTCATGAAGGATGAGGAGTTTTATTTTAAAGAGGTCATTAATCAGATAAATATCATCATCAACGGTCAATGCCAGGACAAGGGGCTTCAGTATGAATGCATCGTAGAGGATAATCTGCATGATTACTACTACGGCGATGATATGAAGCTTAAGCAGGTGATGATCAATATTCTCGGTAATTCGGTTAAGTTTACAAATACGCCGGGAAAGGTTACATTTAAGGCAGAGCAGATAGAAGAGGCAGAAGGAAAATGCACTCTCCGCTTTACCATGAAGGATACTGGTATCGGTATGGATAAGGAATTCATACCAAAGCTTTTCGAAACGTTCTCGCAGGAGGATGCTACCACCACGAATAAATACGGCGGCAGCGGTCTCGGTATGGCTATCACCAAGAATTTCGTGGAAATGATGGGCGGCGAGATCATAGTAGAAAGTGAGAAGGGCGTTGGTTCTACATTTACGGTGACGGTCGTTCTTAAGGCTTCGGACAAGAAGGCAGAAGAGACTTACAGCAGCGTAAGTAACGGATCATTTGATGCAGAGGCTACAGGCGTTACTCTTGCAGGCAGAAGAGTTCTGATGGCGGAGGATGTGGAGCAGAATGCGGAGATCCTTTCAGACCTTCTGGAGCTTGAGGATATAGAGTCCGAGTGGGCTGTGGATGGTGAGAAGGCGTTAAAGATGTTTTCTGAAAGCGAGACCGGATATTATGACGTGATCCTTATGGATGTGCGTATGCCGGTTATGGACGGACTTACAGCCGCAAGTGAGATACGTGCACTGGATCGCCCGGATGCGAAGAAGATACCGATCATCGCTATGACTGCAAATGTATTCGATGAAGACGTGCAGAGGTCTCTGAATGCCGGAATGAATGCGCATCTTTTCAAGCCGGTAGAGCCGGACAAGCTATATGAAACTATGGCAAGACTTATTGCGGAGGTTTCTGAGGAAGGTTAAACATCCGGTGAGAAGCCTGCTAAAAAAACCGGTACGGTTTCAGAAAATTGAATAGATTAAAATATAAGGGCAGATCATTCTGCCCTTAATTTCCATTTATTTACTTTTGTTATCGGGAAGTAGGATTCCTTGGACTTTCTAAGTCCGGGAATACCGAGGTCCTCTTCGCGGTTTATAAAGCGGATGTTCGGGAATTCGTTTACCAGAACAAGCTTGTTGATCGCAGCGTATATTCCATCGAAGGAGGTGTCTGCTTTTTCAAAATGAATAAAGCCGATATCATCTCTTCCGATACTACCCACTGAAAAGGCGGCAATCCTGCCGCTTATTTTTATGGCTCCTCCGCGGGCAGAAAGGTTCTCCCAGTTGTCAAAGAGCCTTTTTATCATATAATAATCGGATTCTTCGGCGTCATTTATATCTATCTCTTTGCTGTTTACCCATGTCTTTGCAAGGTTGAGACATTCTTCAAAAATTGCCGGGCTAAGAGATTCGTAGCTATAGTCCGGATAAAGGCGAAGAAAACGGTTCCAGTGATTTCTCTTCTTAACGTATTTTTTACCGGCAAGGGTCCGGAGCGATTCTGCATCATACAGATAGTCGGAAGAATCAGCGTCGTAGCCCATAACATGCGGAAGACTTAAGTTATCGAAAAGGTCCTTCATACTTTCCTCGATCGCACGGATGCGGAAGGTCCAGCCGTTTTCATCAAAGACAGGCTTCACAGCGGACACGATGTCTTCAAGCTTTTCAGGAGAAAGCTCTCCGAGAGGCATGAGCATAAAAGGATAGGTATAACCGCCGCCATCAGAAATCTGTATCAGACAGTCATAAAGTATAGTCCATTTGATATTAAAGACATTATCCCAGGCAAATCTGCAGTGAAATGACAGGTCAGTAATATTCGAATCGACCATGGAATAGTATTTCTGATATACTGCAAGGTCGGATGGTTTCAGGGTTTGCCATGTGAGATTCATTTTTTCTTGTCTCCTTTCAAAGGCAGTGGGATGATATCGTAATACAAAGATGTCTTAAGCCCCGGCGCAGTGATGCGGAGGGAGTGGTCGCTGTCTTTACCGGTCAGGATATCTATAAGCCTCTTTACGAGACTGTTGCCGCCTAGAGAAGATACATGAATGCTTCCCATCGCACGCGGATTTATCTCAAGAAGCTTCAGCTTTCCATCGGCATCCTCTTTAAAGCTGATGCATGCAAGATATTCGAGTCCGAGCACACGGACTATACTGCGGCAGGCGGTAAGAAGCCACATATCGTCTGTGGTTTCGGTGCAGGCTGACAGTCCGCCGAACATATAATGATTCTTTCTGATAGTAGCTGAGATAATGCTGCCGTCTGTTATCAGAAGGTCAACGTCCCATTCCTGTCCGGGAAGATAAGGCATGATGAGTCTCGGAGTCGGAAGGACCAGGCTTTTATCAAGAGCTTCCAGCTGAGCCGGGCAGCTTGTACCGGAGGCTTCTCCTGCGAGAAAGCGGTCGATCCATTCGCTGTCTGAAATGATGTCCAGAAAGCCTTCCTTGTTCTCGCCGGTAACCGGCTTTGTGATGCAGTGTACATTTTTCTCCTGAAAAGAGTGTACAGCGCTGCATAGCTCTGATACCGAGGAAGCGGTTTTATATTCTGTTATATATTCTGAGGTTTCCAAGTTGCTTTTAAGAGCGCTGAAGAGGGTGGCTTTGTCATTTGCTTTAGAAATCGCTGTGAAAGGCGAAGTAACTACTAAAGCGCCGGTCTTTTCGTGAATCTCTCCGGCAACGGATGCCATATACGGGAGACTGTTCGTTACGACCGGAAATACGATATCGACATGCTCTTTTTTGATAATATCAAGAAGAAATGGCAGATATTCCGGGCTGTCCCATGCGGGTGCGACGTAGGAACTGTCAAGCATTGCGGTGTGAGCTGCATTTTCGGAAAAGCATATTCCGACGATGCGTATCTCAGGGATCTCACGCAGTGAACGTATCATCCCGGTAAATTCTCCATCTGTAAGCAGAACTGTGAGCATAATGTATCTCCATTTTATAATTTATGACCGGAAGGTGTTCCGGCGTATTTAATGCTGTGTCACATATGTATCACGAAGTGCATTGGCTGCTTTACTCTGTGTCACATAGTGCATTATATACTTTTCGGGCGGCTGTGGCCAATATAAATTTATTATATTGAGAAGCGTTGTGACACTTTTGTGACATTCTTCTTACAGTTTTAAGGGTATTATTCTCTGATGAAATGGTTATCACGATAACAGTCTTACTATCTGGAACGACGCGGAAGAGATCAGTGATGAAGAGTTAGAGCATATCTTCGACCGCTTCTATACCGGTAAAAACGGTAATACCGGCATTGGTCTTGCACTTGCCAAGGAGCTTATAGAGCTTCACGGCTGGAGTATAAGGGCTGAGAAAAAGGACGGAGGAGTTCTGTTCAGGATAAAAACCGAAAAATAGATAGTAATTATTGATAAAATATGGTACGATATTCAAGGATTGCAGGGGTTTAACAGATAATTTGCGGCAATCCGCATGTCATAATAAAAAGTTGAAAGTATAAATGACATTTGGAGGAGAAAAAGTATGGCTAAAAAAGAGGAAGATGTTGCATGGAGAGACCGTAAGAGACATCTCGGACTTCCGATATCTTTTACGATATATAAGCTTAAGGAGGACAGACTTTTCGTTCAGGAAGGCTTCTTTACGACCAAATATGAGGAGACGCTTCTTTACAGGATCAGAGATCTCTCTCTGAGAAGAACTCTCTGGCAGAAGATTTTCGGTGTTGGAAGTATAGTTGTGACTTCTTCAGATAAGTCAAATCCTTATCTTGAGCTTAAGAATATCAAGAATACCATGGAAGTGAAGGAGCTCCTTCATGCCAAGGTAGAGGAAATGAAGAACAAGAAGAGAATGCGTGTTAACGAGATGATCGACAGTCCGTTTGATGCAGATGGCGACGGTGATATCGATTTTGATGATAACACATTCTAAGGTGATCCCGGGATAATTCTGCACGGATCATTTGATCATATTGATAAATTGAAAGGAAAATACTAAAAATGAAGGCAGCGATAATAATGGGTTCAACCAGCGATCTTGCAAAGGTAGAGCCTGCAGTTGAAATACTTAAAAGCTACGGAGTTGAAGTGAAGGTCAGATGTCTGTCTGCCCACAGAGCTCACGCAGCACTTTCTGATTTTATCGAGGAGATAAACGGTGACGGAACAGAAGCAATCATAGCAGCAGCCGGAATGGCAGCGGCTCTTCCGGGAGTAGTTGCATCGCAGACTGTTATTCCTGTTATAGGCGTTCCGCTCTCAGGTTCAAATCTTGAGGGAATGGATGCACTTCTTTCAATCGTTCAGATGCCGCCGGGAATCCCAGTTGCAACCGTTGCGATAAACGGAAGCAAGAATGCGGCACATCTCGCACTTCAGATCATGGCTGTAAAGCATCCGGAGCTTCAGGAAAGACTCCGACAGGACAGAAAGGCCATGGAGGAAGCTGCTGAGAAGGCAAATGCAGAGGTAATCGCCAAGTTCAACAGCTAGGTTTATTTTAAGTTTAAATCACATTGGGAGAGGCACTGAATGCGCTTCTCCCTTTAAATGTTAGATTATTATTTTAAGATACCGCCATAGATGGAGAGAACAGGTAAATGAGTGATAGTGCAAGAACAAACAGAAAAAAGAGAATATTCGATATCATTCAGATCGGCTCCAGAGAGGATCTTCCCAGCAGGGCGTTCGACATTTTTATCGTAATAGTCATACTGCTCAATATCCTCACACTGATCCTTGAAACCTTTACTGAGCTTGAGGGATATATGACTATCTTCAAGGTGGTAGAGGCGGTTACTATCATGATATTCTGCGTGGAATATGTACTGAGGATCTGGACTGCCGAATATCTGTATCCAAAGCTTTCGAAGAAGAAGGCGGTACTGAGATTTCTGATTTCATATGATGGTATCGTTGATCTTCTTACGATACTTCCGTTTTTCTTCCTGTCAGGCTTTGCAGTATTCAGACTTCTCCGTGTTGTAAGAATATTCCATCTCTTCAGGATAAATGCGCATGACGACTCGTTCAGTGTTATCACAAGAGTTTTAATGGATAAGAAGAATCAGATATTTTCGTCAGTATTTATAATACTTGTACTTATGCTCGCATCATCACTATGTATGTATAGTGTTGAGCAGACGGCCCAGCCGGAGGCATTTGAAAATGCGCTTTCGGGACTCTGGTGGACGGTTGCAACGATCTTTACGGTCGGCTACGGAGACATATATCCGATAACCTTCCTGGGAAGATTTCTTGCAGTAGTCATAACCTTTCTCGGTGTCGGTGCAGTTGCAATCCCGACAGGTATCATTTCTGCCGGTTTCGTTGAGCAGTATACCAAGGCTCAGAAGGAGAGCGAGAGGGAAGGGCTTGAAGGCCGCAGGAGAAGTACTGAAAATGTCATAGTTGACGAATCATCGCCTTATATCGGACGTACAGTTCGTGAGGTTGAAGAGGAGAAGAGAGTTTCAATAGCTATCATTTTAAGAAATGATATTCTGGTCCTTCCGGAAGATAATGTAAAGATTGAGCCGGGAGATACGATAGTTTACCAGAATAATATATGATCAGGATATGAAAGATAAAAAAGATTTAAAAGATATAAAAAAGAACAAGAAGGACGGCTCCAAGACAAAGCTTAAGTCGGCGCAGCTTATACCGCTCAGCTTTCTGGGAGTCATACTTATCGGAACCCTGCTTCTTATGCTGCCGGCTGCAAAGGCAGGAGAAGGAAGCGCGGATCTGACTACTGCATTTTTTACATCAACCACATCCACCTGCGTTACAGGACTTGTGGTGCAGGATACATTTTCCTACTGGAGTCTTTTCGGTAAGATAGTGATACTGATACTTATACAGCTCGGAGGACTCGGAGTTATAGCTGTAACCTCCATCCTCATGCTGATGATCCACAAGAAGTTTTCACTGTCTCAGTCGATAATGCTTCATGATGCATTTAATCTGAATTCAATGACCGGTCTGAAGAGATTTCTGAAGGCGGTTTTCACGGGAACCTTTGCGGTGGAAATGTTTGGTGCGTTCATCTATATGATCGTTTTCATCCCGGAATTCGGCGTGGACAGGGGCATCTGGTATTCTGTTTTTACGGCGATCTCGGCGTTCTGTAATGCCGGTATCGATATACTGGGACCTGACAGCCTGATCCGCTACCAGAGTGATCCGCTTATACTTTTTAATACTATGTTTCTCATAGTTATGGGCGGTCTCGGATATGTTGTCTGGATCGACATCAACAGAGGAATACGAGAGAAGAGACAGAAGGGCTTTACATACAGAAAGATGTTCTCACGTCTTTCGGAGCATACAAAGCTGGTTTTACTGGTTACCTTCCTGCTGATACTTGTAGGTGCGATATCAATCTTCTGTATGGAATATGATAATCCGGAAACTCTTGGAAAGATGTCGCTCGGAGAGAAGGCGATGAATTCGCTGTTCCAGTCCATAACCTTCAGAACGGCCGGCTTTGCGGCTATTCCACAGCAGTGTCTTTCGGACGGAAGCTGTACTGTCGGTGCACTTCTCATGTTTATCGGAGGATCGCCGGTCGGTACCGCGGGCGGTGTAAAGACTATCACATTTTTCGCAGTACTGCTTAATACGATAGCATTTATAAGAAACAGAAATGAAAATGTTGTCTTCGGACGTAAGTTCACGTCTGATCTCATCCGTAAGGCGTCTGCCATTGTTGCAGTGAGCTTTATGGTAACATTTTTCTTCCTGGTGCTCCTTATAGTATCAAATGGAGTAACACTTGTTGACGGAATGTACGAAATGTTCAGTGCAACAGCTACTGTAGGCTTATCGAGAGCGCTCACGCCGACTCTGAATATTTTTGGAAAATGGCTTATAATAGTCGCAATGTATCTTGGACGTATCGGTCCTATCTCGATGGCGCTGTTCTTTAATTACAGCAGCTCGGAGAAAAATCAGGTAAGTTATGCAAAGGGCAATTTCTTTGTAGGATAAATGATGGAGGTTTTATATGGGTAAATCATTTGCGGTTCTGGGACTCGGACGTTTCGGCAAGCGTCTCGCTCTCAGTCTTTACGAAATGGGCGAGGAGGTTATGGCTGTTGACAAGAGACCGGAGCTTGTTGAGGCGGTTGCTGACAGTGTGACTTATGCAGTCGAGGCGGATGTTTCAAATGCAGAAGCGCTTAAGGGCATAAATATCGGAAATATAGATACTGTAGTTGTTGCCATGGGTTCTGACCTTACGGCAAGTATTATGGCAGTCATGGTTTCAAAGGAAGAGGGCGTTCCGTGCGTTATCGCCAAGGCTGCTGATGAGAGAATGGGCGATATCCTGAAGAAGGTAGGAGCTGACCGTATCATCTTCCCTGAGGAAGAGACCGGAATTAGAACAGCGAGAAAGCTGGTATCGGATTCCTTCCTGGAATTCTTTGATATCGACGATAATCTGTGCCTTGTTGAGATAAAGCCGAAGCCGGAGTGGATAGGAAAGAACCTTATCGAGCTTCAGCTTCGTGATAAATATCATGTAAATGTTGTTGCTATTAAGGACGAAAGCGAGATGCGTTCATTTATCGATCCGAAGAGACCGCTTGAGGATGATACGCAGCTTTTGGTCATAGTTGAGAAGGAAGATTTAAAGTTCTTGAAATAATGATCCGGAGAGATCATTTTATGGAGGTTTTTATGATCTTTGACAAGCTTGTGTCTATAATGGCTGAGCAGCTTGGTGTTCAGCCGCAGGATATTTCCATGGATACCCTGCTTCGTGATGATCTGGCAGTTGATTCCCTGGATCTCTATAATCTGGGAATGATATTGGAGGACGAATTCAATATTGAGCTTCCGCAGGATGAAATGAATGATATCGAATCCGTTGCGGATGTGGTAAAGATGCTTAAGGAATCAGGAGTAGAGGAATAACTAAGAAAACTATGTATGAATTTGAGTCAAGGGTAAGATACAGTGAGATTGCTGAGGATAAGAAGCTCAGCCTTGTTTCTGTGATAAACTATTTTCAGGACTGCTGCAGCTTCGAAGCTGAGGAAAGAGGCGTGGGCCTGAAATCACATGACATAAATCACACCGCGTGGATGCTTATAAACTGGCACATCCGGATAAACAGACGTCCGGAATATATGGAGAACATTCATGTAAAGACCTGGGCGTGCGGGTTCAGACATTTCATAGGAGACCGGAATTTCACGATCAAAGGCAAAGATGATGAAATGCTGATATATGCATTTTCAAGGTGGGCCTTTGTGAATACGGAGAAGGGTGCTCCGGAGAAGAGTATTCCGCAGAGCGAGCTGGATGCGTATGGCATCACTGAGCCGCTGAAGGCGGATTTTAAGAAGGGAAAGATTGCTATTCCGGAAGAGATGACTGCGGTTGATAAGATAACTGTAACTGCAGGAAATCTGGACACGAATCATCATGTAAATAATGCAGAATATATGGAACTTGCGCTGTCTGCGATAAGTTCATTTTTAAATGATAAGTACGGTTCGCCAGCAGGGGACAGAGAGGAAGCCGGCTTTTCACTTAATGATATAAAGGAGATACGCGCGGAGTATAAGCTTCAGTCGGTGCTTGGTGATGTGATATATCCGTATGTTGCGAAAGAGGGAAATGTCATCACCGCAGTGCTGAAGGATCCGGAGGGAAATCCGAAGCTGATAGTTGAATTAAGCTGAAGTAAAATAAAAATTACAGCTAATAGATAGAAATTATAGGGTTTACAAATTATCAGACATAATTTAAAATCGTTATGAAGGTTTGAAGGTTGAGAAAGTAGCTTAACAAAATAGTATTTATATGAAAGGTAGAAAGGAAAAATGATTGAAAAGAAACCAACCAGAGAGTTTGTTGCAATGATACTTCATTGGGTTACAATGATGATGATATGCTTTGCAAGCGTATTTATCCAGTATCTTTTTGTGACATATACGAGAAATGAAACTGAACTTGGTTCAAGTACGACAGAACTCTATAAGATTAATTATGCAGTTTACATAATCGGAGTGGTTGTGGGTCTTATCGGATTCCTGGGAATCTGGGTGGCACTTATTAACAAGGATTGGAAAAAGCTCGCTTCGATCAATACAAAGTGGAGAGTTGGATGTATAATAGTACAGCTTGGAGCAGCATTTTTATCATTACTTGTTTCATGTTCTGCAATGCTCTTCTCAGCAAGCTTTGGTAAGATAAAGTGGTACGATATCATCAGTGAGCCTAGAGTACTCTGCTTGACAAGTATCTTTATGTTTCCGGCAATGATAATAATATTCCTGATATATGAAGAGATCGTAAGACCATTTGCAAAGAACGATAATTCTGAAGATAGCGAAAACGAATAATACTCTAAAAAATATGGCCTGTTCAAATGCAGTTATGCAGATGAACAGGCTTTTTTATTGTTTCAACAACGTTCTGCACATGCGCGGAGAATATATCTTGCATTTACCAGAAGTGTTGCGATTTTTTTCATATTGATCCTTTCCGTGCGCGTGTAAATCGGCATTGCCGGTGCGGAACTAGTGTGAAAGTGTATGACTGCAGCGCCGGTACAAAATAAAGTGGCATGTGCAGGACCTTATGTTCCGGTGCGGAATGTGCGCATTGATTCATATTGTCAGTATCGCATGTTTTGCGGTATAAATAAAGATTTTTATTTTATTTGGGGCGTGGTATAATTGACACGCTGAACCTGCGGGGAACGGCATTTTTTAGAAATGGGAGTCGCAAATGAAAAAGTATTTTTCTCTGGTCATTAAATATATTCTTGCCTTTATCATAACGGCAGCCGTGCTTCTCGGACTGCTTGCGGCAGCGGCTGCTATTCCAAGGAATAAAATACGTGAAAATGTAAAACGCTCTGCAAAGTATTTCTGTGAACGCGATATATTTGAGTATAAGGCTGAAGGGCAGAAACGCAGCGTTATAGATCATTATGCCGATGCAATACTGCTGAATATTGCTTTTCAGTATGATGATAAGGATATCTTAAAGTCGGTGATGTGGTCTTCGTATTACAGAAATGAGCGTCAGGAGGAAAGTAAAAATCTTCTTGATGCTGTAGAAGGGGACTATAAAGCAAACCAGCAGTATCTCAGATATTGGCACGGATCAAATGCAGTGGTAAGGCCGCTTCTGGTATTCTTCAGCATTAAAGGGATTTATATATTAAATGCTGTGATCCTTTTAATACTTTTTGCAGTGCTGGTATTTCTTCTGGCCAGGAGAGGGGCAGTGCAGCTGATAGTAAGTCTTGCAGTGGGGCTGTTTGCCGTGTCGGTATGGTTTGTGCCGATGTCACTGGAATATACATGGACATTTTATATAATGCTTGTCATGTCGATAGTTGTGGTATTACGTGAGGGCAGACGCGGCAGCGGGCATGAAGGGGAGCACGGAAACATACATGAAGGCGAACTTGACAGTAAGAGCAATAACCTTGGTATTTTGTTTATGATATGCGGAATGGTCACCTGCTTTATGGATTTTCTAACAACGGAGCTTCTGACTCTTCTTGTACCGCTTATGATAGTTATATGGTTCAGACATCACGGAAGCCCGGCTGAAGCTGCGATTTTAGAAAAAGACGGAGAGAAATATAGGCCTTTAGGACTGAAACAGGCTGCTGTCCTTACATTCAGCTGGGGAGCAGGATATGCCTTTATGTGGCTTACAAAATGGATCATGGCGGCAGTTGTGCTTGGTGAAAATGTTTCCGGCTATATTAAGGAAAATCTTGAAGAAAGGATCAGCGGAGACCTCGGACTAAGCTTCGGAAGCTATCTCGGAGGCGCCTTAAAGAATAATCTTGGTAATCTTCTGCCGGGAGCCATCGGAAACACAGGTAAGATCATTACGATCATTCTGGTCTTTGCTGCATTTTATCTTTGCTTCGTATATAAGAAGGAGAAGGTGAACAGGACTGCCGCAGTATTATATCTGATCATTGTTTTTATACCACTTATAAGGTATTCGGTTCTGATGAATCATTCCTATCTGCATTCATTTTTTACATTCAGGGCGCTTCTTGCGTCGGTTATGGCTGTATTTCTTATAATATGTGAGCTTGTTGACTGGAGGGCTTTTGGACATGCGAATAAGAAAAAAAGAAGAAATTGATCTGTCCATCGTCATGCCCTGCCTGAATGAGGAGAAAACGGTTGGGAAATGTATAGATGAAGCGCTTGGGTTCATTTCCGCAAATGGACTCTGCGGAGAGGTTATAGTGGTTGATAACGGTTCGACAGATGATTCGGCCGGGATTTCCGCAAGGCATGGAGCTGTTGTCATTAAAGAAACAAGAAGAGGCTACGGAAGAGCTCTCAGGACCGGTTTTGCCGAAACGAGAGGAAGAGTTGTGATAATGGCGGATTGCGACACAACCTATGAGCTTAATGATCTGTCCGGAATCTATAAGAGACTTTCTTCCGGGAGATATGACATGGTGATAGGCGACAGATTTGCCGGTGGCATCGAGAGAAATGCTATGCCTTTATCGCATAAGATCGGAGTGCGGGCTTTGTCATTTATCGCCGGAAAGGTCTATAAAACAAATGTAAAGGATTTTCACTGCGGACTCAGGGGCTTTACCAGAAAGGCACTTATGAAGATGAAGCTCAGGACTACCGGTATGGAATTTGCCACGGAAACGGTTGCCGAGGCGGTGAGGAAGGGACTAAAGATTGGGCAGCTGCCGGTGCGTCTCAGAAGGTGCAGGTATGACAGAAGATCAAAGCTCAGAGCTGTTCGTGATGGAATGAGGCATTTAAGGTATATATTCAAAAAATAGACACAGAAGGCTTTTTTGTTTCTTGCGGATGGAAGATCGATGTGATATTATGTAGATTACGCAAATAGCGGATAAAGAAAAAACAGTTAAAAGTATTTTTATAATTCTATTTAGGGAGAAGGGATAAAAGTGGACAAAAAAAGACTAAGAGGCAGACGGAAGAGATTCATGGCACTCTGCCTTGCGATAGCGATGATATTCTGCTATCAGCTGCCGGCATTTGCTAAGGATTATACGCTGAATCCGGACTATAATTCTGACGAACCGACTTCAAATCCGTCATATGATGAAGATATAGTCGGAAAGACGGTAAAGGCTGGAGATACGCTTACCTTTAAGCATCAGACGGGTTCTGATGATACAGTGGTGCTCTATTATAAAGATGATACAAATACTCTTATAGAAGAAGTGGACCGTAATGAGACTAAAAAGGATATAGTTGAAGAAATTCCGGTAGCACTTAATGGACAATTGTATTTTTCGGATGATGACGGATATGCTGATGCAATTTCTGATCCGGATGCTATAAGAGCGTGGGAAGTAAATAAAATTGCACCGAGTTATGCTTCCGGACTTGTTAAATATCTTTATGTTACTCTTACACCGGTTGATTCATATGTTATTACCTATCATGTCGATGGTGAATCATACTATGGTGGTTTTTATCTTGATAACGAGGGAAAGGCGCTGCTTTCTGCAAGTGAACTTTCAGCTAACGGAATCACTCTTTCTGAGGGAACAAACTTTATAGGATGGTACACGGATGCAGATTTATCGGGAACAGCGGTAACTGCTGTTGCTGAAAATGAAACCGGTAATAAGGACTTTTATGCTAAGCTTTCTTATGATATTACCTTTGTAACAAATGGTGGACAGTTCGATGATTCTTACGTTGTACCGGAAACCTATACTTCAGAGGATGAGATCATTCTTCCTGAAGAGGATGTAATCGGCAAGGAAGGATATCAGTTTGAAGGCTGGTATGATAATGCAAATCTTCTCGGTGAGAAGGTAACGATAATCAATACCGGTTCAAAAGGGGCAAAAACATTTTACGCAAAGTATAATACTGTAGAATATGATATCACCTTCGTGACAAATGACGGAGTGTTTGATGAAGCTTATGAGGTTCCTGCACATTACACTGTTAATGATGAAGTAATCCTTCCTACAAAGAATAATATCAGCAAATTCGGAACAAGATTCTATGGCTGGTACGATAATAAGGATTTCAAAGGCAAAGCGATAACTAAGATAGAAACCGGTTCTACCGGCAACAAGACCTTCTACGGAAAGTTTGCACCATACATTTATACTATCGAAGCAGAGGCTCAGTATGAGAAGGGCTCCGGTAAAAAGTATGTCCTTCATGTTTTAGAAGCGGATAAAGATAAGCTTTATAATGTTGTGGTAAATGGAAAAACTGTTGTTGCTCCAAAGAATTATACTGTAACAGATGGTTCAACAGTAATCACTCTCAGTTCAAAGTATATGAAAGGCTTTGATCTCGGAAGTGTTGAATTTACAGTTAATTTCACAGATGGTTACGGAACTCATACGGTTAAAGTGATCGAGAAGCAGGATGATCCGGACAATCCAGATGATCCAGACAATCCAGATGATCCGGACAATCCAGATGATCCAGACAATCCAGATGACCCGGATGACCCGGACGATCCAGACAATCCAGATGACCCGGATGACCCGGACGATCCAGACAATCCAGATGACCCGGATGACCCGGACGATCCAGACAATCCAGATGACCCGGATGACCCGGACGATCCAGACAATCCAGATGATCCAGATGATCCAGATGATCCGGTAGATCCTTCTAATCCGGATAATCCAGGTGATGGCGAAGGAACTGATGTGAAGACTGATGGTGACCAGGAGGACGTTGCAGATGGTGGAGATACCGGAAGTAATGATCCGAAGGTTACAACAGATAATACGGATGATAATGTAAAGACCGGAGAGGATTCATTATTAGGATTCTCAATCATGATGATGGTTGTGAGTGCTGCCGGACTTATGATGGTTTATTTCAGAAAGAAAAAACTGGATAGATAATTAATGATAGTTTTCGGCCGCTCTTAAATGGGCGGCCTTTTTTAGTGCATTTTACGAAAGAATAATGTAAAATAATAGTGTATGAAAAGTGTTGATCCGTTATATCGCTAGTTTGGGGGATAAAAAAATGAAGAAAAGGATTTTCAACAGGATAATTGCAGGATTTATGGCATCAACTGTCATTTTATCATCATTTGGAGGTATGGATTGTTATTCTGAAGCGGCAGCTGATGATTATGGCAGAGAGGTAGAAATTGCCGTAAGAGAGGTTGATTTTGAGGACTGGGGTTCCGCTTATCTTCAGTACATTCAGGATAATTATGGAGACTGGGGAGCGTATGATAAGGATCGTACATTTGACCTTATTTATGTGGATGGAGATGATATACCGGAGGTTGCAGTAAGCGGCAGTTCGGAAGTAGAAGGAACTACGATCATTTATTATTCAGATGGCGAAGCGTTTTCTAGAAATTATTATAGACATGGGCTTTTCTATATTGAGAAATCCGGAATGCTTGCGGCGGACTGCGGTCATACCGGATATTACTGGACAGATATAGATAAGCTTTGGAATGGCACGATCATTGATGTGGCAAATGGTGAATATTCTGAAAGCTTGGGAGCCGATAATAATATTTCATATACATATACCTGGGAAGGCAAGGATGTTACGGAGGATGAGTATAACAGGCTTAAAACTAGCTGCTTTGATTTTTCTAAGGCTAAGTATATAAATTACACTCTTCCTATGAGTGTCACGAAGATTCAGGATGAAATAAGAAAGAGATGTTACAGGAAGGCTGAGGCAGGCTGGGCAAGGGATTATCAGGAGTTTCTAGCCGGAGAAAAATATCTGTCAATGGGGCAGGATTATAATACTGAGTATGAAGTGACCGGAAAATTTTTTGATTTGGATCATGATGGTATTCCGGAGCTTATAATGAATAATGGATACTGGAATGAAATGAGCTCGGGATACATATATGCGTGGGACAACGGACAGATAAAATATCTGGATAACGGGCCGAATTATGCATATCTTGACTATGATAAGCTCGAGGATGGATATCTTTATGGTTATTTTAATTCCAGCGGATATCTAAGCGTATATAAAAAAGAAGGTCTGAATATAAATAGGGAGAAGATTAAGGAGTATGATTCTCAAAACAGATGGGGCGTTGATGATGAATACTCATATTTAAACAGTATTTCTATCGGCGGACTTTTGGCAGAGCTATATACATATGGTCAGTTAAAGGACAGCTTTAATAATCCTGTTGGTGAGGTAAATGCTATCAATGAGGTTATAGGTGATATTCCGTGGACTTGCTGGGACTATGATTACCGTAAGGGTATATTTAAAGATAATCCGATAATGTTTATTCATGGCTATGTATATGATTTTAATAGATTCAGATATGGCATAGAAACAATATATAAAACTGAAAATGGTGTTGCACCGCCGGCGGATCCTAAAGGGAATTTCAGCTGGGGCTACAGGAAGCTTGATGGTTCAGGAGTAGACTGGATATTAAAGAATATTTATAACGAAAGCAATGATTCGATAGATGAATTGCATGATAATAATGAGTACGGATTTTATTATTATGACGGTAATTATTATACGGATTTTGGAGGAGTAGGCGGTGGTTATGCCTCATATCTTAACCGCGTCGACGAAATCGGAGAAGTAAAAGGAATTGGAAAAGTATATCATATAACATATACGCAGGTAGTCTATCCGGATGGAGGATGGGCTAATTGTTATTGTAAAAAATATGCTCTGGCAGCAAGAAAGCATTTTGATGGCAAGGATTACTGGTCGGTGTATATGACAAGTGATAAGCCGCTTTATGAGGAGGCTGAGGGAATTGATGCGACACCATGGGCATATTTTAATTATAAGCCGTATAAAACCATAGCTTTAAGATCAAAGTCAAATGGATGCTATGTTACCTGTGATATCGGCAGTAAAAATGACAAGGATGAATATGAGCATTTCGATGAGCCGGAACTTCATATGAATGCAACGAAGATAGATGCTTATGAAATGTTTGAACTTGTACCTTGCACTGATGGAAGCTATGCTCTGAGATCTGTGATGAACAGGCAGTTTCTTACTAAGGACAAAAGCCGCGGATGGTCTACCGGAGCCGGAGTACTTGTTCATTCATACGTTTATGATGATTTTATAGGAGATAATACCAAGCTTACTTTGGATCTAAACAGTAAGTATACAAAGATTAAATTTAAGAATTCAAACAACTGGCTTAGTTATGAGAGCGGATTTCTTGAACCGAATTCAAATGAATCAAAGGCAGAAGAGTTTGAGATTATCTATCTTGATGACAACGAGTATACAGAAGGAGAGAAGAACATCCTTTCCAGTGGTGAATGGTTTAATATTGATGGAAAGGGAAAAGGATACTGGGATATTCAGAATGAAATAGGAGAAGGAAAAACAGACGCTCTTGAGACATTGGGATATACATTGATGCATCTTGAAGGGGAAGACAAAAAGTATATTCAATATGATAATATGCAGTGTGCTGTTGGTATCAAAAAATCAGATGGTATATATGATGTGGTCGTGACCTTTCAGGGTACAGGGGGCTTTTCCGGTGATAAATGGAGCCTGATAGATATGGGAGAAGATCTGCTTGCAAGTTTGCTTCACAATCCATTCAAGGATGTTAAGGCCCATGAAGGATATTGTATCATGACTGCCTATTTTTGGAGGTTAGAAAATAAAATCATTGCCGAGATAGATGGTAATAAAATAAAATATAGTGATCTGTTTCTGCCGAAAAACAGAGAAAAGGTACGATTTACTATTCTTGGACATAGCATGGGCGGGGCTATGGCTCAATTATATGCTATGATTTTAGAGGCATCCGGAATAAATCCGTTATATATCAAAGGAAGAACATTTAATTCTGCTCTGGCTGTTACAAAAGATGATAATGGAAATATCTTTAATGACTGGTACAACATCTGCGTAAGTACTGATACGGTTACAAACGGCCTTGTCACAAATTCTATTGTATATCATGGTGTTCACAGAATAGGAAAGACCATATGGCTATATGATAATGAACCGGATCAGAATACCGGAGGAGCAGGCAATATTTCCGAACCTAAGCATAATATGGATCAAAAGCTTTTTGAGATAATGAATACCTTCTCAGCTGCTGAGGGTCATTATAAAATTAACAGGGTAAATAATAAAAACTGGATCTATATAACACTTAAAAATAATGTGCCTATATATACTGAACCAAGAAAAACATCTGAAAAGATGGGGGCAATAATTAAAAAACATACACCGGTTGAGATAGACGGATATCTGTATAATGAACTCGGAAATAGATGGTATCGCACTTCAGATGGCGGATACATTTATATGGAGAATATTATAGGAGTTATGAAGCTTAAGGTGCTGGATGATCAGAGATATTCGATTCGTTGTTCAAGACCGAATGCACCGGTATATAATATGTGTTATGAAGATGCTGAACAAACGGGGCAGCTGCCATACCAGCAGAAGGTAAATCCTAAATATGCCGTAAGGAATACCAGAAATGAGATATGGGTACAGATTGACGAGGGATGGGTTCGCTTGGAGCATCTGAGTATGTTTGATGATTTTACAGGAACGCGTATTGTAGTAGATTGTCCGGTTGATACTGAACTGTATGATAAAGCGGGAAATCTTGTGGCAAAGATAACGATGGAAGGAGAGCTTGAAAGTACAGATTACAGTAAGGTTGTTCCGTATATGCTCGGAAACATCAAGGTTTTCGATATTTCCGGAAGTGAAGAGTATGATCTTAAGATAAACGGCAGGTCTATCGGTAAGATGGATTATACATTTTATACCGGCTATGATAAGGAAAAAGGAGAGTTTAAAGCTAAAAAGATTTTTGCAGCTGTTGATCTGGAAGAAGGAAAACACTTTGAGAGTAATATTTCTGCTGAGGTGGAAGAGGTTAAGTTAAATGTTATCGACGGAAACGGAAATGTAACAGAAGAGATTGAGGAAAGTATTGCAGCTGAACCGGAAAGTGATATTCTGCAGGATGAACCCGGAGAAAATGATGGACCGGATGGTGGCTCAGGCGGTTCAGGCGGAGGCAGCAGTGAAGAAAGCAAAACCTGGCTGATCTTTGTTTTCATCGGTGTATTGGTGATTATTGCAGCTGCGGTACTTATCATTATTGTTGCGAGAAAGAAGAAACCTATTGAGCAGTCTGCTGAGAAGAATATCGATAAAAAAACCGGCCTGCAATCTGCCGGTCAGCAGAATAGTCAGCTGCAGTCACAATCGTACGAGCAGAATATAAGACCGCAGTATCATGGACCTGATGCACAGCAATATCAGCAGCCGACAGTTTCGCAACCGAAACAGCAGCGGCCAACAATGTCACAGCAACAACCGACAGCACCACAGCAGCCACAGCAGTACATCAGTATGTACTGTCCGAATTGCGGGGCACCGCTCGGCGGAGACCAGAGCTTCTGCGGAGTCTGCGGAACCAAGAGAGTTTAGACAGTTTTGGAAAAAAACAATTGAGCCGATTGTATGAATGATGTTATAATACATGCGATTGACAGCAAACAGAAAGCATTTTAAGGAATAAAACGGAGGTATTTAGTATTATGGGATTTTTTGACAAGATTGCGGGGGCATTTGAGAAAAAGCAGTGTGATATCTGCGGCGGCGAGATCGGCTTGCTGGGAAACAAAAAGCTTGAAAATGGTAACTGCTGCAAGGAGTGCGTTAAGAAGCTTTCACCATGGTTTACTGACAGAAAGCACAGTACCGTTGAGGAGATCAGAGAGCAGATCGAATATAGAGAGCAGAACAGAGAAGAACTTAAGGATTTCCACGAGACAGTAACAATGGGAGAGGACAGCTCGCTTTTCCTGATAGATCAGCAGAACAGAAGATTTGTTGTGCTTCCTCGCAGTAATGTGGATCTTTATGCACAGAATCCGGATATCATTTATTTTGATCAGGTAAATGAAATGAAGCTTGATATTTCGTACTCATCTAGTGAAGAGAAGATGATGAGGGATGGTCAGAGAGTTTCTTATGATCCGCCGAGATATGAGCATTCATTTACATTCTATGTAAAGATAGTTACAAATCATCCTTACGCACATGAACACAGATGCCAGCTGAATGGCAGAAGTCTGAAGGTTCATACTGCAGGACCGAAAATGGACAGAAGCTACAGACTTGACGCATTAGAGGATTTAAGTCGTTTCCTTGATTATTATCCACCTCTCAACTATCGTGACAGAGTTCAGGTTGACAGAGAAATGGATGACTGCTATTATTTTGCAAATATGGGAGACGAAATCTGCAGAACTATCATGCGTGGGTAGTATAACAGGCAGTATTACAGAATTATTTAACAGATAATATGGAAACTAAAGGCATTTCACTTGAAGAATTTAACAAACTGGATAAAGCGGGAGTTCAGCTTATCGATATAAGAGGAGTTGAATCCGCAGAGTACGGGCTGATCCCGGGCGCAGTAAATATCCCGAAGGAGCTGATCATTCGGGAAATGATGCTTGTGGAAAGCTGCGAAATCTCGATAAGAGGCATACACCTTGACCGCTCAAAGAAGCAGATCGTTTACTGCACAAGAGGAGCGGAGAGTCCGGAGGCAGCGGAAGCGCTTTGTGAAAGAGGATATGATGCATATTTTCTTGTCGGTGGCTATCACAACTGGCTTGTAAATTCAGTGGTTGAAGAGGAAAATGCCGGAAATGCGGCAGAACGCCGCGAGGAGATTGAGAAGAGCATACGGAAGAAATTCCATAAGCAGCTTTTCACTCCATTTGCAAGGGCTATTAATACTTATGATATGCTGCAGCCGGGAGATCATGTGGCGGTTTGTATCTCCGGAGGCAAGGATTCCATGCTCATGGCCAAGCTTTTCCAGGAGCTGAAGAGACATGGAAAGATACCTTTCGAGCTGTCATTTCTTGTTATGGATCCGGGATATTCGGAGGTTAACAGGAAGCTGATAGAGAGCAATGCGAGAATGATGGGCATTCCGATAAGGGTATTTGCTTCCGACATATTCAATAGTGTATTTACTGTTGAAAAATCACCGTGTTATCTCTGTGCAAGGATGCGCAGGGGATATCTCTACAGCAACGCAAAGGAGCTGGGCTGCAACAAGATAGCTCTCGGCCATCATTATGATGATGTTATCGAGACGATACTTATGGGAATGCTGTACGGCGGACAGATACAGACTATGATGCCAAAGCTGCACAGCACGAATTTTCCGGGTATGGAGCTGATAAGACCGATGTATCTCATCAGAGAAGATAATATCAAATGGTGGAGAGATTATAATAAGCTTCATTTTCTTCAGTGCGCCTGCAGATTTACGGAAATGAGTAAGAATCAGAGTGAGAACGATCCTCATTATTCCAAGAGGCAGGAGATTAAAGAGCTTATCGCGGATATGAAGAAGGTTAATCCGTTTGTTGAGGGGAATATTTTCAAAAGCGTGGAGAATGTAAATCTGAACACCGTGATCGGATACAAGAAGGATGGTGTGAAGCATTTCTTCACGGATGATTATAATATGTAAGGACAACGAGAAAATGAGTGAATTTAAGGAAGGCCTGAAGTCCGGCATTCCGATAGGTCTTGGTTATCTTTCGGTTTCGACGGGCTTCGGCATTTTTGCTGTTGCGAGAGGTCTGTACTGGTGGCAGGCCGTGATTATTTCAATGCTTGTGGTTACATCGGCCGGACAGCTGGCAGGAGTTAACATAATGTCAGCGGGCGGCTCGATCTTCTCAACACTTTTGTCACAGTTAACCATCAATATCAGATATTCATTTATGTCCATTTCGTTATCACAGAAGCTGGACAGCAGATTTAATACAACTAAAAAACTCGGTCTGGGATTCTTTATGACAGATGAGATATTCGCTGTTGCATCAACCAGAGAAAGCGTTACTGCTGCATTTTTCTGCGGACTCTCAGTCATACCTTATATAGGCTGGACGCTGGGAACCCTTGCGGGAGCCCTGCTGGGAAATGTCCTGAATGCGGCTGTAATGAGTGCCATGGGACTTGCGATCTATGGTATGTTTGTTGCGATTGTTGTTCCGGAGGCAAAGAAGAGCAGAAATGTTCTCTGGGCTTCTCTGATAGCTGTACTGATAAGCTGTCTCTTCTATTATGTGCCGGTACTTAAGAAGGTTTCTGCCGGTATTGCGATAAGTGTTTCTGCAGTTGCTGCGGCGCTTATCATGGCCATATTAAAACCGATCGGGGATGAAGAATAATGGAGATAAATACATTTTTAATATACCTTGCTGTGATAGCCGGATCGACATACCTGATCAGGGTTGTGCCTTTCGTTCTGGTAAACAGAAAACTGACGAATAAATACGTCAGATCATTTTTATACTATATACCTTATGCAGTGCTCGCTGCCATGACAGTTCCTGCGGCGTTCTACGCGACCAGAGATGTGATATCTGGAGTGGTTGGTATAGCAGCGGCTGCACTCGTTTCACTTAAATATAAATCGCTCCTTGTTGTAGCGGCAGTTGCGTGTATAGCTGTCTTTGTGACAGAGCTTATCATTTTGTGATTAACCAAGTCCTCTAGAAAAATGACTGTAGAGCTCAGGGTTGACGAACATTACTGAGTCCGGATCATTTTCTCTTCGTATTGCCACACGAGGCTTTGCTATCGCAACGCTTTCACGCTTTATGAATTCCGGTCGGAGAAGACTCTTACTGATCGGAACTCCATTTATAAGAGAATATAATGTAAAGTATGCGCATTTGCCGAGACCGGTCCTGCTCTGCCTGATAGTTGTAAGGGCAGGAGTGATGAGGCTTGCGAGAGGTATGTCATCAAAACCGATGACGCTTATATCCTCCGGAACCGACAGACCGTATTCTGTGCAGGATTTTATAACGCCTGAGGCGATAAGGTCATTTCCACAGAGGATGGCTGTGGCGCCGCGCTCGATAAAGCCCGGAACATGGTAAGGTGCACAGTCTGCAACAAAATATCCATAAACCGCAAGGTTTGGATCAACGGTAAGCTTATATCTTGCCATACTGTTAAGATAGGCAGCCATACGGTTGTCCGAGATGACCGAGCCGGCAGAGCCGTTCAGAAATGCAATCTTCTCGTGACCGAGAGATGCAAGATATCGGATCGCTTCATCTATACCATCGTCGGAATCGGTGCCAACATAGCTTACCGATGGATTCTTTTCTATAGAATTGTCAAGCAGTACCGTTGGGATGCTTGTAGTCTTAAGCTGTTCGGTCCATGGATCGTCAAGAGACAGCCCGATGAAGAATGCACCGCTGTAGCCCTCCTGCAGCATCCAGTTCTCATATTTATTCTCTGTCTGGAACTGATGAGTAAGGGCAATGACCGAAAAGTTCCATTTCTCACTGAATGAAGCCTTCTGAAATCCCATTACTATATCATATCCGAAGGAGTCCTTCTCCTCGTAATCCATATTTTCAACGAAGAGAGCAATCTTTCTGCGGTTTATCTTAAGTGCTTTTCTGTTGGTGTAACCCATCTCAACGGCAGTATCAAGTATTGTCTTTCTCAGCTCATCGCTGATGTCTTTACCGTCATTCAGTCCCTTGCTGACGGTTCCGAGAGATATTCCGAGCCGGTCGGCTATATCCTTCATAGTAGCCATATTATCAGTCCTTTCTGGATTCTGTATGTATCCTGATGTTTAATTCCGGAAAAATGAAATATATTACCGGTCATTTCTATTATATATATGTTCAATTTAAATTACAAGAGAAAAACGAAAGAAAACGAAATATTAAGAAAGACAGCGAAAACAATCAAAAAAATATTTATTATATATTGACAAAAAAACAATAATGTTTTATCTTTATAGCAGAAATACGAAAGTTTACGAAAATGAATATCGAAACAATCGAAAAAGTTCTGATATATAAATAGAAGGTAAACGTTATTTTCAGGGGGGCTGGTAAAACGTTTATGAGCGTGACAGCTGCAGGCGGTGCAGCAGTAAGGCGGGGTTATGAAAAAGAAGACAAGGATCAGGATAACTGCACTTTTTACGTCTTTAATGTTTCTTTTTTCCGGATGCGGCAAGAAAGAAGACAGTAATAAATCTCAAATGGAGGAGCTGAACGGAAAGCTTACTTCCTATGAAAAACTGACTGATGAGGATAATAACATTAGAACCTGTTACGAGGTATTTGTATATTCCTTCAGCGACAGTGATGGCGACGGCATCGGAGATCTTAACGGTCTGACAGAAAGGCTGGATTACATAAATGATGGTGATCCTTCCACGAAGACAGACCTTGAATGTACGGAGATCTGGACTATGCCGATCTTTCCGTCTCCAACATATCATAAATACGATTCCACTGATTATAAAGCGATAGATCCTCAGTATGGAACTATGGAAGACTTTGAAAAGCTGGTTGCAGAGTGCCATAAGAGAGGAATCAAGCTTATCATAGATCTGGCAGTGAACCACACATCAAATGCACATCCGTGGTTCAGGGAAGCTTCTGAATATATGAAGAAGCTTCCGGAAAATGAAGAGCCGGATATCTCAGAATGTAAATACGTCGGATATTATAATTTCACAAAACAGGCCCATTCAGGCTATGAAATGCTTGGAAACGACTGGTACTACGAAGCACGTTTCTGGTCAGGCATGCCGGATCTTAATCTTGACAACGAAGAAGTAAGAAATGAGATAAAGGATATCATGTATTTCTGGCTTGATAAAGGAGTTGACGGTTTCAGACTGGATGCAGTCACTTCATATTATACAGATGAAAAGCAGAAAAACATTGAGTTTCTCGAATGGCTGAATAAAACAGTTAAGGAGAAGAAGTCAAATGCTTATATAGTCGGCGAGTGCTGGGCGGATATGTCGACCTACAGTGATTATTATAAGAGCGGTGCGGATTCCTTCTTCGATTTCGGATTCTCCGGTCAGGACGGTGTTATCGCATCTGTTGCAAGAGGAAGCAAGAAGGCTTCGTATTACGGCGAAATGCTTGTAAGAGAAGAAACTCTTCTCAATGATGTTTCGGACGGCAAAGCGATAAATGCTCCATTTTATACGAATCATGACATGGCGAGAAGCGCAGGCTACTATGTAAATGATGATGGCAGCAAGGTTAAGCTTGCGGGTGCACTCAATCTTCTCGGTTCCGGAAACGCCTTCATTTATTACGGTGAGGAAATCGGACTCAGAGGATCTGGCAAGGATGAGAATAAGAGAATAGCTTATCCGTGGACGGCTTCGGATGCTTCGATACTTAAGAAATACATCTGCAAGGGTCCGGATGGTGCGACAACCCAGATGCTTACATTTGGAAGCTACGAGGACCAGAAGGATGATGAGTATTCGGTATATAATTACTTCAGAAATGCAATAAGGATCAGAAATGCGTTCCCGGCTCTTTCAATGGGACGTACAGATTATAAGGAAGAGCTTTCTGGCGAAAATACATGCGTATTTATCAGAAGGATCGAGGATCTTTCAGAGGAGGAAGTGTTAGTCGCAATCAACAGCAGCGGTGAGACGCAGGAGATCGACCTTTCCTCATTATCGGAATATAAGAACCTTAAAGCGGTACTTACAGTATCAAAGGATAAAGTAAAACTTGGTTCCGGAAAATTAACGCTTCCGCCTTACGGAATAGCGTTTATCACAAAATAGAAATATACTACAGATCAGCCATCAAGGGCAAAAGGAGTTAGCGTGAAAAAGACAGCTGTGCTTTGGAAAAAATATTATAAAGAGAATAAGAATACCCCTGAATTTAACTACACCGGTCAGCTTGGAGCGAGAGTAGTAGAAGGCGGTACGATGGTAAGACTCTGGAGCCCGGTAGCTGAGGAAGTAAGGCTTAACCTTTATTCGGACGGCGGAGAAGGAAAAGTCAGAAGAGATGGCTACGGAGTGCTTGTAAGAGATGAGTCAGCTGATGAAAATGCAGGACTTGTTATGACAGTTCCGATGACCTACGACAGAAAAAACGGCATCTGGGTATATATGACAGAAGAGAATCTGGCAGGAGCTTATTATGATTTTGATATCACCATCGAGGGTGTTACCAGAAAATCTTCCGATCCTTATGCGGTAGCTGCAGGGGTAAATGGTCAGAGATCCATGATACTTCCGAGAGAGATGTCCAATCCTGAGGGCTGGAAGGAAGATAAGGCACCGGAAAGAACCGGAACAAATGTCATTTACGAGATAAATGTAAGAGAGTTCTCGTATCAGCTTGAAATGGGTGAGGACGCAGGAAGATACACAGCATTTAAGAGATTCTTATCAGGTGAGAACTTCGGTATCAAGGGTACTTCGTACAGTATAAATCCATTTGAACATATGAAAAAACTCGGAGTAACCCATGTACAGTTAATGCCGGCATATGATTTTGGCTCGGTAGATGAGAGAATGACTACTGAAGAATTTAACTGGGGCTATGATCCGATGAACTATAACGTTCCTGAGGGAAGCTTTTCAACAGATCCTTTCTCAGGTGAAACAAGAGTAAGAGAATTCAAGGAAATGGTGCAGGCGCTTCACACAGCGGGCTTCAGGGTTATCATGGATGTGGTTTATAACCATACCTACAATCTTGAGAATTCATTTCAGAAGACAGTTCCATGGTATTACTACAGAGTCGGTGAGAACGGCGAGACATCAAACGGTTCAAGATGCGGAAATGATGTTGCCAGCGAAAGACTCATGGTTGGAAGATTTATCCTTAACTCCATAATGTACTGGGCTGAGGAATATCATATAGACGGTTTCAGATTCGATCTTATGGGACTTCTTGATACGGAGCTTATGAATGAGATCAGAAGAAACCTTGATGAGAGATTCGGAAAAGGCGAGAAGCTTATATACGGAGAGCCTTGGGCAGCCGGCGATACGGAAATGGAAGACGGCTTTACTCCGGCACTTAAGAAAAATGCAAATGACTTCCTTGATAAAAATGTAGGCTTCTTCAGTGATGACATAAGAGACGACATAAAGGGCTCTGTATTTGATCCGAAGAGCATGGGCTTTGTAAACGGAGGCTGCATCGATCAGGAGATGGTGGATGCGATAAATGCAAAGCTTGCTGAAACCGGAGAATTAAAAACAGAGGATATTCCTGAGAAGCGTATCGAGGAGAAGATAGCAGCGGCTGTTACAGCTTATCATGAGAGAGGCTTCAGTCCTTCGCAGATCGTAAGATATGTAAGCTCACATGATGATCTCACACTTTGGGACAAGCTTACTATCACCACTCCGGATGAGGAGCTTAGGAAGAAGCAGAACATTCTCGCTGCAGCAGCTTATATACTCGGACAGGGACATATCTTCATGCTTTCGGGTGAAGAATTCCTTCGAACCAAGGGCGGAGAGGATAATTCCTATAACCTTCCGATCACAGTCAACAGACTGGATTGGGCGGAATGCATCAGAAATAAAGATATTGTGGAGCTTTACAGTGAGCTTATATATATCAGGAAGAACTGCGAGGCACTTGCGGATCTGGGACCTAAAGCTTACAAAAGAGTAAAGATAATGAAAGCAGAGAACGGAGTTGTGGCATTTCAGGCAGAAGACATCTTCGTAGTGCTTAACAGTAATGAGACTAAGGCTTACTCACCAGTTCCTGAAGGAAGCTGGGAGATGATCATAGGAAATATCGATGACAGAGTAAGCAGTGAAAAATGGAACGAAAGAGTAAGAAGCTTTGATCAGGTTTCGGTAACAGTCTACAAAAGGATAAATATTCCTATGGGCAACAGCATTGTAGATATATATATGGACGATAACAAGGTGATCCGTGACTGACCGTATAGAGAAGATTTTGGAGGACTTATGAATCTTGCTGCGATTTATCACAGAACAACAGACAAATATGCGTATCAGCTTTCAGACAATGAGCTGATCATAAATATTGAGACCGGATATGATGTGGACAAGGTATACATACATCATGGCGATCCTTATCTTGCCGGAATAATGGGAGGCAAGGAACAGTGGCAGGGCCGCAAGGAAGAAATATTCTTCAAGAAGAGAGAGAAGACTCACATATGGTGGACAACGACACTTTTCCCGGAATTTAAGCGCTGCAAATACTATTTTGAGATAGTCAGCGGTGATGAGACAGTGTTCCTCTTCGAGGACGGATTTTATACCGAAGAAGAGATGCATCGTCCGGGCAAGGTTCTTTCATACTTTATCTATCCGTGGATGAATCCGGTGGATACCTTCAGGACACCTGCCTGGGTAAATGAAACCATCTGGTATCAGATATTTCCGGAACGCTTCTGCAACGGTGATCCTTCGAACGACAACGAAGGAACAAAACCGTGGAAATGCGAGAAGATCACAGGCTACAACGATTATTACGGCGGAGACCTTCAGGGTATCATAAACCGTTTTGACCATATAAAGAATCTTGGAATAACCGGTATCTACCTTACGCCGGTATTCGAGGCGGATTCGAATCATAAATATAATACAACGAATTATAAGAAGGTGGATCCTCATTTCGGAACGAATGAGAAGCTTAAGGAGCTGGTTAAGCTTTGCCATGACAATGGCATCAGAGTAATGCTCGATGCGGTATTCAATCATACCGGTACGGACATTTCGATGTGGCAGGATGTACTGACCAACGGAGAGATGTCAAAGTATAAGGACTGGTACATGATAAATGAATGGCCGGTCGACAAGAAGAGGGATACAAAGGATAAGAGATTTTATTCATTTGCCTTCACGGAGATGATGCCGAAGCTTAACACCAACAATCCTGAGGTAAGAGAGTACCTGAAGGATATCGTAAGATTCTGGATGAAGGAGTTCGATATCGACGGACTCAGATTTGACGTCGGAAATGAGATCTCTCACAGACTGCTTCAGGAGCTCAGGATAATGTGCAAGGACATCAAGCCTGATTTTTATCTTCTCGGAGAGATATGGCATGATGCAACACCATGGCTCCTTGGAAATGAATATGATGCAGTAATGAATTATCCGCTTTCAACCGCCATCTCAAACTATTGGATATATCCTGAATGGGACAGCGTGGAATTTGAATACGGCGTGAACCGGAGCTTCACGATGTATATGCAGCAGGCAAATGATGTTATGTTCAATCTTCTTGATTCACATGACACCAACAGACTTATCGATAAGGTGCAGGACAAAGACATTTTCTATCAGCAGCTGGCAGTCCTCTACACGATGCCGGGAAGCCCTTGCGTATATTACGGAACTGAGATCGTGATGCCGGGAAGTTACGATCCGGACTGCAGAAGATGCATGCCGTGGGATGATATAGACGCCGGAAAATATGACGAAGAGATAGAAGAACTGAAAAAGCTGATAAGGCTTCGCAAGAATCACAAGGCAGCGAGAAGCAGGAATTTCCATTTTCCTGGAAATGTAGGCGACTCGAGAACGGTAGAGTATATCAAGCTCTGGGGAGACAGCTGCATAAGCGTTATCCTTAACTGCGGTGATAAGCCGGTGGAGATACCGCCGGAGATCTGCTACAAGAATATCCTCTACAGCAGACATTATGAAGCGGGCGTTTTACAGCCAAAGGGCATACTTATAAACGCAATGACGTAATAAATGTCATGAAAATAATATAAATATCACAGAGTTATCAATAAAATGAGATTGAAAAAAAGGAGAGAACAATGCGAAGATCAGGAATACTGCTTCCGATATTCAGCCTTCCGGGTAAATACGGAATAGGAAGCTTTTCGGAGAATTCATACAAATTCATAGATTTTCTTAAGAATGCAGGCCAGAAATACTGGCAGATACTTCCGGTCGGACCTACCGGATACGGTGATTCGCCTTATCAGACCTTCTGCAGCTTTGCAGGAAATCCATATTTTATCAGCCTTGAGAAGCTCATCAAGGAAGGGCTTCTGAAGGAAAAAGAGGTGGATGAGGTTTACAGCGGAACCAATCAGCCGGATGATAAAAAGGTTGATTATGAAATGCTTTATAACACAAGGTTCGGACTTCTCAGAAAGGCTTATGAAAAGGCTCTCAGCAAGAAGCTTCTTGAAAAGCCTGCATTTAAGAAGTTCTGCAGTGAGAATGAGGAATGGCTTCAGGATTACTGCCTTTTCATGGCTATAAAGACAGAGATGGGCGGAGCAAGCTTTACCACATGGCCTAAGGCTCTCAGAACAAGAAATGAAGCAGAGCTTAAGAAGGCAGAGGAAAGACTTAAGGATGATATCGGATTCTACAAATTCATCCAGTTTAAGTTCTACGAACAGTGGTATGCAGTCAAGAAATACGCAAATGACAAGGGAATAGAGATAATAGGCGACCTTCCGATATATGTTGCACCTGACAGTGCAGATGTATGGGCACATCCGGAGCTCTTCCAGCTTACAAAGGATGCGGTTCCGAAGAGGGTTGCAGGATGTCCGCCGGACGGTTTCACACCGCTCGGACAGCTCTGGGGCAATCCGCTTTATGACTGGGATTATCATGAGAAAACCGGTTACGCATGGTGGATCAGCCGTCTTGATAAATGCAGAGGACTTTACGACATCATAAGGATCGATCATTTCAGAGGCTTTGATGAATATTATTCGGTTCCAGGTCAAGACACGGATGCAACCCGCGGAAAATGGGTGAAGGGTCCTGGAATGAAGCTGTTTAATGCGATAAAGGAAAGTCTCGGTGAGATAAGGATCATTGCAGAGGATCTCGGTTATACGACCGATTCGGTAAGACAGCTTGTTAAGGATTCAGGCTTCCCGAACATGAAGATCATGGAGTTCGCATTTTACGAGAGCGAGGACGGAGGCAATTCCGAATTCCTTCCTTTCAACCATTACAGCAACTGTGTAGTCTATACAGGAACTCATGATAATGAGACCCTTATAGGATGGCTTAAGAATACCGATGACAACACCTTCAGGAGAATGACAGAATACATCGGATACGGCAATATTGCACGTACAGACTACAATATGAAGAAGATTGCGCAAACAATTATACGCGTTGCGCAGAATTCGGTGGCAGATTACTGTATTATTCCACTTCAGGATTATCTGTACCTTGGAAATGAAGCTCGTATAAATTCTCCTTCAGTTCTGGGAGGAAACTGGAGCTGGAGAGTTGACAAGTCAGTTCTCAATAAGAGAACAGCTTCGAGAATACGCCATTTTGCCGAGGTTTACGGCAGAATTTAGTGATTTGGTCCGGATTATGATCCGGCTTCATTTCATAAATTTTAATCTTTAAAAAAACTTTAAAAATAAGTTGACAAGAGGTGATGTCGGTGGTACAGTAGAGACATGAACAACCGGTTGCGCAAGAGAGAAGAAATTGACCGGTAAAAAAACCATTTATTTATTATGTGTTAACAAAGTCACTTTAAGAAATGATCCGCACAGGATCGAATCTAAGAGAGGATCCGGAACGGATCAAAAGAGGAGGAAAACATAATATGAAAAAGAAATTAGTTGCAGGAATGCTTGCGACAGCAATGGTAGCATCCGTATTTACAGGATGCGGCAAGAAGGATGATGAGAAGAGTACAAGCGCTGAGAACAAGACCAGCGTAGAAGTTACAGCTGATGATAAGGGCGAGATCAAGCTCTGGGTAGCTGATAACACAGTTGATTTCACAAAGGCTCAGGTTGATAAGTTCCTTGAAGCAAATCCTAACTACAAGGGATTCTCAGTAACAATCGAAGCAGTTGGTGAAGGCGATGCAGCTACAAACATGATCACAGACGTTACAGCAGGTGCTGATATCTATGGTTTCGCACAGGATCAGCTTGCAAGACTTGTTTCAGCTGGAGCAATCGCACCAGTAAATGCATGTGCTGACTGGATCAAGGAGAACAACGATGCAGGTGCTGCAGGAGCAGCTACAATCGGTGGAACAACATATGCATTCCCACTTACATCTGATAACGGATACTTCTTATACTATGATAAGAGCGTTATCTCAGATCCTTCAACACTTGAAGGCATCCTCGCTGATTGCGAGAAGGCTGGTAAGGGTTACTACATGCAGATCAACTCAGGATGGTATGACACAGCATTCTTCTTCGCTACAGGATGTAAGCTTGAGTACGGTGTCGATTCAGAAGGAAAGCTTAATTCTTCAAATATCACATATGCATCAGACGAAGGTGTTGCAGCTATGAAGGCTATGATCAACCTTCACAAGTCAAAGGCATTCTACAACGGTTCAAAAGTTGGTGATGCAGCAAACGCAGCAGCAGTTGTTTCAGGTACATGGGATTCAGGAGCAGCTCAGGATATGTTCGGTGCAAACTATGCATGTGCTAAGCTTCCTACATTCAACGTAGATGGTAAGGATTACCAGATGAGCGGTTTCGGTGGATTCAAGCTCCTTGGTATCAAGCCACAGACAGATTCTAAGAAGTTCATCGTTTGCCAGGATCTTGCTAAGTTCCTTTCAAATGAAGAGACACAGCTTGCTAGATTTGAAGCAGTAGGTTGGGGACCATCAAACAAGGCAGCTCAGCAGAGCGATAAGGTAAAGGCTGATCCAGCACTTTCAGCACTTGCAGAGCAGCTTGCATTCACAATCCCACAGGGCCAGTATCCAAATGAGTACTGGGATCTTGCAACGGGACTTGGTGATTCTATAATCGCAGGCGACTATGACAGCGCTTCAGATGAGGATCTTAAGAAGGCACTTCAGGATTTCCAGACAACATGTGAGAGCTACGCTAAATAATCACTGAAAGATAATCTTATAGATCAGATGCAGCAGTAGGGTGCTGCACAGTATTTAAAGTGAACAGGGCGGGATTATAATGATTCCCGCCCTTTTTATCCCAAAAAACAGTTATATAAACATTACAGCTACAAAAAATATTATTTAAACCGGAGGGGACTATGGAAAAGTCAATTGCATCAACTTCACAAAAGAAGCGTAAAAGCAAGATAGGAACCTTCTTTGGAACAATCGGATCAGAATTTAAAGAAATAGGTACAACATTTACACAGGGCACATGGTTTACAAGAATTTCATACTTAGTACCAGGCCTTGGACAGATACTCAGAGGACAGTTTGCAAGAGGAATTATGTTCCTTCTTGTTGAAGCAGGACTTCTCTTCTATATCTTTGGTATAGGTATGCCGTATCTCGAAGATTTCGGAACACTCGGTACCAAGGGAAGCGGATATAACGATCTTGGTGTTATCACATATGGTGACAACAGCTTCTTTATCCTCCTGTATGGTCTTCTTGCTATTACAGCTATTTTCTTAGTCATTCTTGTCTGGAGAATCAATCTCAAGCAGAACAAGAAGACAGATGATCTGTTGAGACAGGGAAGAACGGTTCCTACAAATATGCAGGATCTGCATTCACTTATCGACAGTAACTTTGACAAAACACTTCTTGCACTTCCAGTGCTTGGAATTTTCTTATTTACAGTTTTACCAATCATTTTCATGATCTGTGTTGCATTTACAAACTATGACATGGATCACACACCACCTGGAAAGCTCTTTACATGGGTAGGACTTGATAACTTCAAGGAAATCTTCCATTTCGGCGGAGCAGGATTCGGTTCAACCTTCTTCAAGGTTCTTGCATGGACACTTGTATGGGCATTCTTCGCAACATTCCTTAACTACTTCCTTGGACTTGCAATGGCTATGCTCATCAACAAGAAGGGTATTAAGTTTAAGAAAATGTGGAGAACTATTCTCATCATGACAATAGCAGTTCCACAGTTCGTTTCACTTCTTTACGTAGGAAAAATGTTCGCTGCAGACGGACTTGTTAATACTTACCTTATCAAATGGGGTTGGATCAGCAGGGCTATACCGTTCTGGACGAACCCAACATATGCACAGATACTCGTTATCGTGATCAACCTCTGGATAGGTATCCCTTACCTGGTACTTATCGCTACAGGTCTTCTCATGAACATACCTGCAGATCTTTATGAATCAGCTAAGATCGACGGCGCTACAAACTTCCAGATGTTCTTCAAGATAACACTTCCGTACATGCTGTTTGTAACAGGACCTTTCCTTCTTACACAGTTTATCGGAAATATCAACAACTTCAACGTCATCTACCTTCTTACACAGGGTCAGCCGCTTTCGACAAAGCTTTCGAACAACGCAGGTTATACAGACCTCCTTGTAACATGGCTGTATAAGATGACAGTTAACAGTTCAAACTATAAGATGGCAGCAGTTATCGGTATCATGGTATTCGTAGTCGTAGCAGTTATTTCACTCATCGTTTACAACATGATGCCATCAGTTAAGGATGAGGAGGGATTCCAGTAATGAAAGCAAAAAGAAGAGCAAATCTTGCAGTATCATATCTGGTACTCGTCATTATAAGTATTATCTGGTTATTCCCATTCGTATGTCTCGTATTACAGAGCTTCAGAGGATATTCTCCTGAGGACGGCGGCGGTGGAATGGTTAATTACCTCCTTCCTAAGAGATGGACGCTTGATTCGTACAAGTTCCTTTTCTCAGGCGAGAGCAAGTTCTTAAGATGGTATCTTAATACACTTATCATCGCTATAGCAGTTACAATCGTACAGTCATTTGTTGTAGTGTGCGTAAGCTACGCACTTTCAAGAATGAGATTCAAGGGAAGAAAACTTCTCATGAACATTTGGCTTGTACTCGGAATGTTCCCAGGATTCCTTACAATGATCTGTCTGTATTTCCTGCTTAAGTCTATCGGACTTACACAGCAGGGAGCTATACCGGGACTTATCCTTATATCGGCAGCAGGTTCAGGAATGGGTTATTACGTATGTAAGGGATACTTTGATACGATCCCTAGATCACTTGATGAGGCAGCCAGAATAGACGGAGCTACAAGAATGCAGATACTTAATATTCTTATAGCACCTCTTTCAAAACCAATCATTATCTATCAGCTCCTGGTAGCATTCATGGCTCCATGGTGCGATTACATCTTTGCATCATACGTTGCTTTTGGTCACAGCGACAGCTACAACGTAGCAGTTGCTCTCCAGAGATGGGTATGGACAAACGACTATCAGGGCTATTTCACAAGATTCTGCGCGGGTGGTATTCTCGTAGCAGTTCCGGTAACAATACTCTTCATGAGCTTACAGAGATACTATGTTGAAGGTGTTACAGGCGGTGCTGTTAAGGGTTAATCCCAAAAGTATTCGATCTGTTTCAATACCGGGTTGTAGCTTTAGTTTATAAAAGCGTGATTTTAGGGGCCGGTTCAGTTTTCACGAACTGGATCGGTCCCATTTTTTAACCAGCGGGGTCATTATGGAAGAGAAGATTACAATTGATGATATAGCTGAAGCACTTGGAGTTTCCAAGACTACAGTTTCGAGAGCTGTATCCGGCAAGGGCAGGATAAGCGATGGAACAAGGTCGAGAGTGCTCGCATATATTGATAAACACAATTACAGACCGAATCCTATGGCTCGTGGACTTGCTAAGAGGAAAACCTATAATATTGCAGTTGTATGGCCGGAGGATTATGAGGCCGTTGATCTGCCATTTTTCCACAGATGTGTTCTTGGAGTTAACAGAGTAGTGGCAGAAGCCGGATATGATATAATCATTTCCATGGTTGATAGTGAGAATTATACGAATCTTAAACGTGTAGTTGAAAACAAGAAGATAGACGGAGTTATTCTTACAAGAACTCTTATAGATGACAAGCCGGCAAAATACCTGAAGGAATCAGGCATTCCGTTTGTTGCTATAGGAAGCAGTGATGATCCGGAGATCATTCAGATAGATAACAACAATTTTGAAGCTTGCAGAGAGCTTACAAATATACTTATTTCCAAAGGAAGCAAAAGGGTTGCCATCATTGGTGGTGACAGTAATCATGTTATCACAAGAACAAGATTCAGAGGCTTTGCGGAGGCCTTTAAGGATAACGGACTCAGCTATGATCCTGAACTTGTATTTCTTGATTCGGACGATCCAATCAAGATAATGAGCATTATTGATGAGATTATAGACAAGAAGGTTGATACCGTGATATGCATGGATGACGCCATAGCAGGTCAGGTTATCACAAAATGCCGAAATGAAATGATCAGGGTTCCTGATGATATCAAGGTAGCATCATTTTATAACAGTACTATACTTAACAATATGACTCCGTCGATAACATCACTTAATTTCGATGATACCAATCTTGGTGCTGTTGCAGCAAAGACCCTTATGGACGTTATAAATGGCAAAAAGGTTAAGAACCGTACAGAATCATCATACGAGATAATTCTTAAGGACAGTACTAAGTAGCGGGGACGAAAAAATGATAAAAAGACTTTTTAAGAAAACTGCCGCATGCTTTATTACGGCAGTTTTTATTTTGGCAGGAACGCCGGGAAATGCTGCTAAGGTGCAGGCAGACACAGAAGTTATCGAAAAGCCGACAGAGGCAGAAGCTGCGGATGAAAAGGAAGAGAACACAGCAGATGGTGAGGCAGCAGAGGACGCAGTGCTTTTAACAGCTGACGGAGCAGAAGACGCGGCAGAAGGGATCTATGCCGAGAAGCTTGATATTCCGGAGGATTTTTACACCGGAGTAGATATATCTTCTTATCTTTCAGAGGTTGAAAGCGGCGTAAAATACTATGGTTATGACGGAAATGAGCTTGATGACGCAGGGTTCTTCAAGCTGCTTAAGGATTCAGGCATCAATTCTGTAAGAATAAGAGTGTGGAATGATCCATACGATGCATCAGGTCATGGCTATGGCGGCGGAAACTGCGACATAGACAGAGCAATCATCATGGGCAAGGCTGCAACGGATGCAGGACTTAAGGTACTTATTGATTTCCACTATTCGGATTTCTGGGCTGATCCGGGCAAGCAGAAGGCGCCTAAGGCCTGGGAAGGAATGAGCGTGGAGGACAAGGCTAAGGCACTTCATGATTATACAGCAGACTGCATGAAACGTCTCAAGGATGCAGGTGTAAATGTAACCATGGTGCAGCTGGGAAATGAGACCACCACAGGAATGTGCGGAGAGAAGAGCTGGACTGACATCTGTACGCTTATGAAGGCAGGAAGCGAGGCTGTTCACGAGGTTTCACCTGAGGTGGAGAGAGTTGTTCATTTTACTGACGCTCATACAAGCAACTACTACGGCTTTGCGAGATATCTTGACAATAACGGCGTGGAATATGAGATATTTGCATCATCATATTATCCTTACTGGCACGGTACTCTTGAGAATCTCAGAACACAGCTTGGCTATGTAATCGATAATTTCGACAAGAAGGTTATGGTCGTTGAGACCTCTTATGTATATACGCTTGACGACGGCGACGGTTCCGGAAATACCATCGGCGAAGGTACTTCGGGCGTTGATATGGATTATCAGGTTTCCGAGCAGGGCCAGGTCAATCTTATCCATGATATCACAGAAACCGTTCTTTCCTGCGATGGCAAGGGAGTCGGTGTATTCTGGTGGGAGCCTGCATGGATACCGGTTGGCGTTGTAGATGGTAGCGGAAGTGCAAGCTATGACAGTAATTCAAAGCTTTGGGAACAGTATGGTTCCGGCTGGGCAAATGCAGAAAGCGGCGACTATGATTCAGATGCCGCAGAGTGGTACGGCGGTTCCGCTGTAGATAATCAGGCACTCTTCGACTTTTACGGACATCCGCTTCAGTCGCTTAAGGTATTTGATCTTCTCAGAAATGGTTCCGAGGCCCCTTATAAGATCACAGGTATCAACAGTGAAACGGTTACCTTCGGTATAAATGATGAGATAGTTCTTCCTGAAACCGTTCAGGTTATATTTACAGATGATAAGAAGATTGATGCTGCAGTTACCTGGAATGAGGCTGAGATTAAAAAGGCACAGGAAACAGGAAGCGGTATATATACCATAAACGGTAAGGCCGAGGTTGACGGACAGCTTGTTGATGTAAGCTGTGAGCTTAGACTCAACGAGGATAATCTCCTTAAGAATCCGGGCTTTGAGGAAGACAGCATGAACTGCTGGACTATCGTTGATGACAACAATGGCGGCATGCCTTGTGCCTCACGAAAGGACGACAGCAGTAATGTAAGAACAGGCAGCTTCTGTCTTCATTTCTGGAGTAAGGATGAGATATCATATAAGGTTTCTCAGACGGTTTATCTGAAGAAGGGTACATATAAGGTCGGTGCCTGGGTTGAAGGCGGAGATACCGGTAAGGATGCTGATATAAAGCTTTTCGCAAAAACAGCTTCAGATGATTATGATGCGGCTGTAGAGCTTACAGGCTGGCAGCAGTACAAGAATCCTGAGATAAATGATATCGTCATCGCAGAGGACGGAACAGCCCTTACAATCGGCGTATCGGTAAAATGTGCAGGCAACGGATGGGGTGCATGGGATGATTTCTATCTCTACAGCACAGCTCCGGGCGGCGGTATCATGGAAGGCATGGAAAATGTCACAGAGGCACCTGTGGAAGCTCCTACAGAGGCTGTAACCGAGGCAAAAACTACTTCTTCTGACGATAAGAAGACAGAGGCGGCAGACGATGAGGAAGAGGATGACAGCAAGTCCGGAAAGGGTGCTATCATCGCTATAGTTCTTGCATCACTCGCAATAGTGATACTTGCGGTATTTATCATCATTTCCAAGGCAAGGCCTGATGATAATACTTCAGATGATAAAGGCAGCAAGGGCAAAAAAGAATAAAATTTCGGTTTATAAAGAAGAGCATTTATGATAAAATGATGGAAGGGCAGTAGTAAGTTCTTCCATCATTTTTTTGTTTGATAAATCCAAATTCACTGGGGTGAAATTACAGGTTGTAATGACATGACGGATAATGGAAGATGCACTAGCTTAGTAATAATAAGGAGGACTATGTAGTATGGCAAAGTACAGATGTAAAATTTGTGGGGAGGTTTTTGAAGTTCCGGATGGTGAGACACCGGTATGTCCAAAGTGCAAGATGACAGGTGACAAGTTAGAGCTTATAGAGGAGGGACCGGCAAAGATGAATAAGTATGCGGGAACACAGACAGAGAAGAATCTTCAGGCTGCATTTGCAGGTGAGTCGCAGGCAAGAAACAAATATACATATTTTGCTTCAGTAGCCAAGAAGGAAGGCTATGAGCAGATTTCAGCTATCTTCCTTAAGACAGCAGACAATGAGAAGGAGCATGCAAAGCTCTGGTTCAAGGAGCTTGGAGGAATCGGAGATACAATAGCTAACCTTAATGCTGCTGCTGACGGAGAGAACTTCGAGTGGACAGATATGTATGAGGATTTTGCAAAGACAGCTGAAGCAGAAGGCTTCACTGAGCTTGCTGCAAAGTTCAGAGGCGTTGGCGAGATCGAGAAGCATCATGAGGAGAGATATCGTGCGCTTCTTAAGAATATTGAGACTGCACAGGTATTTGAGAAGAGTACAGTTAAGGTTTGGGAGTGCAGGAACTGCGGACATATCGTTGTAGGTACAAAGGCACCGGATGTATGTCCTGTATGTAATCATCCACAGAGCTTCTTCGAAGTACATGAGGAGAATTATTAATCTTCCATAGATCATAATTTTATATGGTTATATAACGAACGTCCGGCTGCAATAGCCATTTCGCTCAGGAACCGCTCGCGCTTTGTCCTTGAATATTTGGGCGTATTGTGATATAAAAACATTTGGTATAAAACCATGAGATATAAAATGAAAAGAGGAATACCAGATGAAAAAGAGTTATATCATTTCTGCAGTTTCTGCGGCACTGTTTCTGCTTATGATCATATTGATCAAGACAGTTGATGTTGCGGATATAGGACCGGAAGGAACAAAGATCGGGCTTTCGTCTATAAATAAGGCGTTTCATGAGCTGACAGGTCTGAATGATTCCTGGGATAAGATTGCAGATTATACAATGCTGCTTGCATTTGCCGCAGGACTTGCCTTTGCTGTGCTTGGACTGGTTCAGCTGATACAGAGAAAGAGCCTTTTAAAGGTTGACAGAGAGATACTTCTTCTTGGAGGACTGTATGTGGTTCTGGGAATCTTTTACGTGATATTCGAGAAGGTTGTTATCAACTACAGACCTGAGATACTTTCTGATGAGACGAAGCCGGAGGCTTCATTTCCGTCATCGCATGTAATGATGGCCTGCGTGGTTGCAGGAAGTGTAATCGTTATACTTGGCAGGTATATTAAGAAGGCGGAGCAGAGAGTTGCTGCAAGGATAATACTTAGTGTTGTGATGCTGATCTCTGTAGCGGCAAGACTTGTTTCTGGAGTTCACTGGTTAACAGATATCATTGCCGGAGTTCTTCTCAGCTGCGCGCTTGTATTCTTATACAAGGGGCTCATTGAGAACGGCACAGAAGAGTAATTTATAAAAATGCTCATTTGAGAACAGCACAGAAAATAATATATATAAAAAGCCGGTGGAGCAGCATTTAATAATGTACTCCATCGGCTTTTAATTGATTTATTCTGATTTATATGATTACAGAAGGTCTGCAAGCTCGAGAACCATCTTCTCAGTCTTCTCCCAGCCAAGGCATGGATCTGTGATAGACTTTCCGTAGCATGTGCCTGTTGGCGGCTGATTGCCGTCCTCGATGTATGACTCAACCATAAGACCCTTAACCATCTTGTGGAGGTCTGAAGAAAGTCTCATGCTGTGAAGGACTTCCTTAGCAATACGGGGCTGCTCGATGAACTGCTTGTTTGAGTTAGCGTGGTTTGTATCAACGATGACTGCAGGATTTGCAAGTCCGCTATTCTCATAGAGTTCATGAACGTACATAAGATCTTCGTAATGGTAGTTTGGTGCAGAATGACCATTCTTGTGTGTGTAACCACGGAGGATAGCGTGTGCAAGAGGGTTACCCTTACTCTTAACCTCCCAGCCTGAGTATACGAAGGTGTGTGGGTGCTGAGCAGCAGTGATAGAGTTCATCATTACTGAAAGCATACCACTTGTAGGGTTCTTCATACCTACAGGGATATCAAGACCGCTGGCTGTAAGACGGTGTGTCTGGTTCTCAACCGATCTTGCACCAACTGCAACGTATGAGAGAACATCTGAAAGATATGGATGATTGCTTGGGTAAAGCATTTCATCTGCGCAGGAGAAGCCGGTCTCTTCAAGAGCTCTGAGGTGTACACGACGGATAGCGATGATACCCTTAAGCATATCAGGAGCAGCTTCAGGGTCAGGCTGGTGGAGCATTCCCTTGTAGCCTTCACCGGTTGTACGTGGTTTATTTGTGTAGATTCTAGGTACGATAACAATCTTGTCAGAAACCTTATCCTGAAGGCCTCTGAGTCTTGTGATGTATTCGATCACCGAATCCTCACGGTCTGCTGAACATGGTCCGATTACGAGGAGGAATTTGTCGCTCTCTCCTCTGAGTACGGCTCTTATAGCTGCATCATTTTTAGCCTTAACTGCAGCTGCGCTTTCTGTTATTGGGTACATTTCCTTTACAACCTTTGCTGCAGGAAGTTCTCTTTTAAATTCAAGATTCATAGTGGTAATTCCTTTCTTAGATAAATGAATTAAAAATTTTTATACTTAACACATATGCTGCTTTTCATCTTTATGTAAAATCTTTTAGCACATGTGAATGCTTTTATGTTACAGGTTCTTAAATATAATTAGTGGAAGGTTCCTACAAGCTTAAGGTCAGCACAGATGGCTGAAAGCTCACGGAGCATATCCTTTCCGTCTCTTGAGTTGATATTTCCTTCTGCTTCAATATAGAAGTAGTAGCTCCATGGAAGGCTCTTCAGAGGACGGCTTCTGAGGCTTCTCATGTTATATCCGTGTGCGCCGATTATGTTGAGTGTTGAAGCAAGCGCGCCGGCTTCATTTTTAACTGTGAAGGTTATGATGAACTGCTCGTTGTCCCTGCCCTTTGAATCAGCGGTGTTGAGGCTTCTTGTAAATGCAGCATAACGTGTTGTATTAACAGCGCCTTCATTTCCGACTGCCTCCTCAGTGTCAGAATAAATCTGATTGATGCTGAGGCTGCCCTGGTACATAAGATCCATAACCTTTCCAACCTCGCCGCTCAGGCTGTTCTCCAGAGGAAGTACTGCGCAGTTATATTCGCCGCTCTCAACGCCCTCATAAGCTGTCTTATAATCATTTAAAGCTGCAAATGAAGCGTCCGGGAACATTTTCTTCGCTGCCCTGTAGGAGCCTGTGCTCTCATCGCCGATGTAAGCAACCTTCATACCGTTAAGGAGCATTTCCTGGAATGAAGAAGAAATGTCCATGGTTGAACGAATGAAGTTAACATAATACGGACGGATCTCATCATCCTTGATAAGCTCCTTCTGCTTTGAAACCTTTAAATCTTCAACCTTTTGGTCACGGATCGAAAGGCTGTTGTCCTGCTTATATGCAGCAATCTTTCTGCAAAGCTGAAGTCTTTCTTCGAAGAGCTCGGCCATCTTGGTGTCGATCTCATTTATTCCGTTTCGATAATCGTTTAAATCACTCATTTTTCCACCTCCATAAAAAAATGGTTCCCTTATTCATCTAAGGAAACCATAAAAGTCTAAATCTCTTGAAATGTAATATTGGGAAATACTTAAAACGCTTCCTTATGAAGCCCTATTCATTTGCCATCACAAAAACGATACGAAAAAAATCGTACCTCGTTTGAATAGCTATAATAATAAAGGTTCATAAGTGAAGACATATCAGTACCTCAAAGAAAATTAAAATTCTCTTAGACTATAAAACCTTAGAACACGATTGTCAAGTTTTTTTTATTCTTGAGTTTCCGTCCTTTCGACGGTCACTCATCAACATTCTCGTTTGGTTATCCACAAAATGCAGAAAAATAAGGAATCTTCTCTCTTGCTGTAGTAGAATTTAAGTGCAAAATCAAAATCTACGCT
>Ga0247611_10000542_pt1 | contig 76908 bp, 63 predicted proteins | sample 177DNAGHGhighgp2_FD_192422 | JGI IMG/M metagenome (GOLD analysis project Ga0247611, IMG submission 192422) | Sheep rumen microbial communities from Palmerston North, Manawatu-Wanganui, New Zealand - 1770 DNA GHGhigh gp2 | ecosystem: Host-associated > Mammals > Digestive system > Stomach > Rumen... | reverse complement strand
TCAGCTGCGCGACAAAGATAGCAACATGGAATAAACGTCTGACATCAAGCCATAAATTTTCAGCCTGCAAAATGACCCATTGAACTACAACTCGTTTTTTTCAGCCTGCATTTTGACCTATACGCCGATTTTTTCTGCATAGATTGTCGGATTTTCCAGAACAATCTGATAGTTCTCATACAATGATGAAAAGGTGGCAATTTCGTTCATATTATTGAATTGTTCAATTAGAATCCTGTTCGCTAATTGGATGCTCGTCAGCCCACCTTACCCCGGCAAGGAAGGCCTGTCCGTATTTGGAGTATATTGGATGTGGTGCTATTGCATCGCACACCTCCAATATGCGCTTGTCTATTTTTAACATGTCACATATTGTTTCATCACTAACGTCTTTGCCGTTCAATTTGAAATGCCCCAAATACCAAGTAACAATGTCTGTTCCTTTTTCATATCTGTTTCCCGCCATAAATTGATGATACATCACCCAGCCTTCTCTCGTAAATGCTTCGTTGATCATTTTATAATCCAGTGTTTTCATTTTTATCCATTTTTCGTTTTTTACATCATCTCTCAAGATTACAAAGATTCTTTTAACAACTTCCAATAATCTTCTGAAATAGTCGTCAGATAGTACGCCTTTGTGCCGCGAGGGATGATGATGCTCCTGAGCGAGTCGCAGGAGAGGAAGGCATAGTCGCCGAATGTCTTTACTTTGCCCTCAAGTCGTATGCTCTTAAGCGAATGGCAGTTGCTGAAGGCGCGGCTGCCAATTTTGGTTACGGAGGCTGAGACAACCAGTTTCTTCAAGGCCTCGCAACGGCTGAAGGCCCATTCCCCGATACGGGTCACCGTGTCGGGGAGTGTGACCTGTTGCAGACAGTCGCAGTTTTCGAAAGCGGAGTCGTCAATGCTCAGGGTGCCGGGCTTGACATTGTATTTTTGCAGCCCCGCATTGTCGCATTTGACAAGGTGCTTGCCGTTAACTGTATATTCAACGCCGTTCTTGTCGTGGAATGTTCTTCCGTTCTGTTGCATGCAAAGAGTCATTTTCATATCTGGTTTCCTCAACATAAACGTGGTGGTTAATGGTTGAATCCTATCGGCTTGTGATTGTTGTGGCGACCCGCAATAAGTTCTTGCGAGCATAGTTTTTCGATATTGACAATGCCGGGTTTGTCACCGAAGAGGAGGTGGTCAACCATTACCTTGCGGGCGATGTTCTCAATCTGTCCGCCGCTGAAGTCGTAGGCACTGGCCAGCTTGGTGGCGTCGCTGTCGTTCAAGTCGGGGATAAAGCTTTGCCAAATGCTGGTTTTGGCCTCAATGCTGGGTTGGTGGAACTCCACCTTGTATAGGAAACGACGTTCAAAGGCGCTGTCGAGGTTGCAGGTGAGGTTGGTGGTGGCAATCATTATGCCGTCGATGTTCTCCATTGCCTCGAGGAGTATGTTCTGAATGGCGTTCTCCGTCTTCTCGAGGGTGGGGTTGTTTCCGCCCACGGTGGTTCGTACCGAAAGCACGGCGTCGGCCTCGTTGATGAGCAGTATGGGTATGCGTTTCGATTTTTTCACGCGCTGGGCGTAATTGTCGAATATGCCTCGCACTATTTTCTCGGTCTCGCCGTACCACTTGTCGCGGATCGACGAGATGTCAACCTGCATAATGTCGCGGCCTGTCATGCGTGCCAGCTGCAATGCTGTTTCGGTCTTGCCGGTGCCGGGGGTGCCGTAGAAGAGGCAGTTGAAGCCCTTGCGGAGGTTGGCTTTTTCCAAACGTTCACGGATTGCTTGCAACTGTTCGTCCTCAAGCAGGTGTTGCAAGGTGTTGATTTGGCCTTGGTCCTCGGCGGAATAGAACATGGACTTGGGCTTTATGCTGTCGCATTTGATAATGTTGCTGTGGTCGTCATCCTCCATATCGTCAACATCCTCTGTAATCTGATATTCTTTGAGGAAAAGTTTACGGGCTTTTTCGGTGAGTTGGTAGACGTCGCGTGACATAAGGTTGTCCTGGCCTGCAGGAACAATCAGTTCCTCCTTGATATAAGGGTGACGTCCGGTGTTCATCAGAATAGGGAATTCGTCGTTGATGTCGTCTTCTGCGATAAACTCCAGTTGTCCAAGGGGGACGCGGACTTGATGGTCAACGACAAGACGTTTGCAGAAGTAGAGCAGATACACCTTGTCGGCGTCAGGCACGTTCAGGCTGGTGATGCTTTTGGCGATTGACAGTTGCTGGTTGTCGTTGAGCAGTTCCATTGTCTCATAATGAAATTCTCCTTCGTCGATTTGACCTTTGCGACCCGCTTCGCGCAACAGTGTGGTGAAGTGTTTCATGAACTCGTCGGCCGTCAGATTGGCAGTGTTTACGATTGGCAGAGATTTGCTGTTGCAAAAGGCCTCCTTGGCTTTTTCGGTCAACTGGTAGGACGGAGTGTTGCTGTATCTGTTTATCCTGATGTAGCGACGGTGAATCAGATTCTTTAATGTTGATGCCCTGCGCATGATGGTGATGGATGAGCAGGAGAAGAAGTTTTTTATGTCGTTTGTGTTCACTAAACACTCTGAGTCGGAGATGAAGGGGCAGAGCATTACCACCTCCTCGGGGGTCAACTCCGTGTCGGCGGCAGTCGAAGCGATGAGGTCTTTGTGGCGTGTGAAGAACTTGTCGTCCAGCATACAGTCGTTGGCAAGCTCGACAAGTGTGTCAAGTTTGTCAAGCAGTGACATTTTTTTTAGACGTGTCTTGCTAATGGGTGTGGCGTTAAGATACTTGGGAGTGCGGCTTATCGGCTCCAAATCGATGTCGTATTCGTCTCTTTTCATATGGTGTTTTTTATGGTTTTTAATTGAATTACGTTCGTTCTACTTACACATATAGTATGACGAACGCGGTTTTTCAACCGGACGCGAAAAAAAATATTTCAGGCGCACAAACAGTATGAAGAACTGTTGTCAATGACAAGCCTGTAGAGCTTGTCGTTGGCCTTTTTCAATTGTTTGGAAACGGCTTGCAGAGTTATGCCTTTGGGCTTGGCCAACTCCTTAAGTGTGGCCTCATTGCCATAAAAGCCGTGGCGTTGTTTGATTAAGAATTGTTCCTCGGGCTCAAGCATAGCTATGGATTTTCTGAGTGTGTCTATAAGCTCGCCTTGTTCCTCGTCCCAGTTGCTGAAATACATTGTCATGTCGAATTCGTCGAAGACCGACTTGTGCTTTTTCTCCTCCGAATAGTTAGTGTCGTCGTGAAAAATGCGGACAGTGTTTCTTTGCCTCTCAGAGACGTTAATAGGGAAGAGTTCGTTTATCTCTTTTGTCATATCGCGCCAGATACACCTTGCTGCATATGTCGTGAAAGTAGCTGTCTTTCTTAAAGGGTCATAGCTGTTGGCGGCGCGTAAGAGAGACTCGTAGCCTGCACTTTCAAGGTCGCTTTCTGTTATCCACCAGCAGCTATTATACTTTGAAGATACCTTTCTTGCAAGAAACTCAACTAGTTTGCAGTGTGACGAGATAATCTTGACCGGTTGTTGGTTGATGGTTTCACTGATTGAAGAACCTTTTTTACAATTACAAGTGTCTTTCATGGTTTTAAGTTTTATATTATTGATTGACAATGATTTATCTCGTTTAACACCACTCAAAACAAGAGAATGGCATTTCTTGCCGTCCTAATTGTTAGTATGTGTATGTATGGGTTGATCTTACGATAGATGTTTGTAGCAATAATCGTGCCAAATTTTTAAGATTTTTATTTAAGGAATAAAATTTCTTGAAAAAAATGACACGTGACACGAAATTGCATGTCTCGCAGTCAGGTGTGTTTTGTCCAAATTTTATACCGCTTATGGACGAAAATGCCTAGGTGCCGTTATCTTCTTTATGTATAAAGGTGCAAATCTTGTACCGCTACTCCTTATCAATTTTCTTTTATAACTTCCCCTATAACTTCATTTTAATTACTCCCAGCCGCAATATTTTGCGGCTCTACTCCTCTTTAACTTCCCTTTTAACTTCCTTCTATAACTCCATTTTTTAACTTCTATATCAAAATCACTGATTCCTAATCTTGTTTCCCAAAATAAAACCAAAAATACCTGTCAGCAGTATGCCGATGGTGGTCTGCACGAGGTTGAGCATATCGACGAGGGGAGAGATGTTCTGCAGCTCCTCCGAGTCCATGCTGGCCATGTTTTTGAGGCTTACGGCCAGGGCATCGACATATTGGGGCAGGGAGACTTTCGAGTAATAGAAGAAGGAGAAGAGCAGCACGGTGAAGATATAGGTCAGTATCATTTTCGTCATGCTCTCGCCGTAGCCGAAGAAGAGGTCGGAGAGGGCGTTGGTGGTGATGCGCCAGATGTTGGCCAGTTTGGTGGTGGTTTTCACGTCTTTGTCGCTCATTTCGCTTATCATGCGGTGGCGTTCCATGCGGCGGCCCTGCACGTAGGCCCAGTTGGCGTCAGCGATGAAGCCTTTGCCGGCCCACAGTCCGTTGAGTGTCTTATAGATGTCCTCGGCATCGGCCCATCGTGCCTTGACGGAGGCGTCGGGACTCCAGTCCGACACCTCGTGGCGGTTGTTGGTGCGTACGCCAGTGCCGTAGTTGTGCCAGTCGGTGAGGAACTTGGTGTAGGCTTTCTTGTCCTGCTGTATTATTCTGTCGTCAACGAGGTTCTCGCGGCGTATGTTGGCGGCGTCGCCGAAATATGTGTTGTAGAGGCTTGAGTTGCTTATCCTAGCGTGTTTGAAGAGCACGACACCCTCGAGAAAACAGCGGTAGAAGTCGCAGAAGTCTATTTTCGAGTCCTCGAAGGTGGCCTGGTTGATGCGGGCGTAGCGGAAGTCGCTCCAGGCAATGTTGGCATAGCGGAAGCGGCAGTTGTCGAGGTTGGTCTTTTTGAACGAGACGCTGACGATGGTGGGCTCGTCGGTGGCGCCGCTGTGGTCGAAGTCGCAGTCGGTGAGGGTGGCCTCGTCGAAGCGGCAGTGGCGCAGGGTGGCGTTTTTGAAATTCACGTCGGTGAGGGTGCAGCCGCTGAAGTCGATGTCTTCGAGTGCTTGTCCGCTCAAGTCAAGTGATGTTATCTGTTTTGTCGCAATAAGCGATTTGAGTTCGTCAAGGGTCATAACTTATGGTTTTGTGTTTGTCGGATTGTGAATATATTGAATTAAGGTGTCATGCAGAGGAAAGGCTTATGGAAGTATGCCTTTTAGTTTCATCCATTGGACAAAGAATTTGTCGCAAGCTGAGTATTCGTTTTTATCCACTGTGATGAAGTCCTTTTCGAGCAGTCCTTTTATGGCGGAGGTGACGCTGCTGGCCGATGGCAGCCTGTATTTTTTTAGGAAAGCCGCGCTGTTCACTTCTTTGGCTTTGCCTTCGCATGCTATGGCGGTGAAGACCGAACGCTGTTTTTCGGGCATCTGGTAAAGAAGTGCTTCGTAGGTGTCGGACGACAGTCTTAGTATGTACTCTATGGCATGGTCAACCATCTCAACGGTGCATGTCTCTCCTGGTTGTGTTCTTGTGAAAAGAACGTTCAGAATTCTGTGCATATAGCTTGTGACTGCATCGAATCGCGTATATAGTTCACTTACAACGGCAGGATCCAATGTTTTTCCGGCTTCTTTGAATTTGCTTTCCGCAAACTCAGTGTAAACAGGGAGGCGGAGCGGCTGAAGGTTGATGATGGTGACAGATTGGTAAAAAGGCCGTGCAGGGGAGGTGAACATCCCATTCATCAGGTGGCGTTGCGAACCGGAGAAGATGAAGTGGACGTTGGTGCAGCGTTGAACGTATGTCCGCAGGGTGGCCTCAACAGTTTGTTCGTTGTATTTGGTGATTTGCTGGAACTCGTCGATGGCTACGAGGCAAGGCTTGTCGGAATTGTTCAGATAGGTGAAGATTTCGTCCAATGTAATGGAGGGGTTTGCAATCTCACCTAGTCCCACGCCCCATACGGGTTGACCGTTCATGTCGAATGTAATCTCCGATCGTAGTGATGTGATGATGTTCAAGAAGCGGCTCCATACGGTTTTGCCTTTCGGACGCAACTCGTCAATGACAGCCTTGCCGAGCATGTTCACGAAATCGCTCAGGTTTTTTGTTGCATATACATCCACAACGAAGCAGTGATAGGCTTTTTTGATTGACTCATCATCAAACACATGGTAAATCAAATCTGTCTTACCCAATCGTCTTGGTGATATTAGGGCTATATTGTTCTCGTTTAGAAGCAATTCCTTGATGCTTTCCGTTTCTTCGACGCGGTCGCAAAAATATTCCCGACCTGCATATCCTGTGGTGACAAAGGGGTTTCTCATAACTGTGATTTTGCGCAAAAATACAAAAAATATCCATTACACAAAAATAATTATCATAAAATGATGATTATTTTATAGTAATGACTGCTAATTGCTGTTTTTTCAGCGAGTTAGAGGTTGCTGATAGCAGATGGCTGACAGCTGATAGCCGATAGCTGACAGCCGATAGCTGACAGCTGACAGCTGACAGCCCACTTAATCATTCTTTATCAATCGTCCTCGCAATCTTCTCAATATTCAAGCTGCGTGCCGATGCGTCGATGATTTCCTTGTAGATGCCGCCTTTCTTGTAAATCTCGTCCGGGTCGCCTGACTCTTCCACGCGTCCGTCCTTGAGGGCGTAGATGACGTCGGCGTCGATGATCTGCGAGATGCTGTGCGATATGATGATGACGGTGCGGTCTTTCTTTATGGCGTCGATGCTGTTCTTTATCTGTTCGGTCGAGATGGCGTCGAGGCTGGCGGTGGGTTCGTCGAGGAAGATGATGGGCGGGTTCTTGAGGAACATACGGGCAATGGCGATGCGCTGCTGCTGTCCGCCCGAGAGTTGGTCGGCTTTGCTCTCAAACTGCTTGGGCAGTGCCATTATCTGGTCGTAGATGTAGGCTTTCTTTGCCGCTTCGACCACTTCTTCGTGTGTGGCGTTTGGGTTGCCGTAGAGAATGTTTTCCTCTATCGAGCCGTCGAAGATGTGGTTCTTTTGCAGCACCAGGCCGATGTTCTCGCGCAGGAAGTGTGTGTCGTAGTCTTTCAGGTCGATGCCGTCGAGGGTGATGCTGCCGCAGTCGGGCTCGTAGAACTTGTCGAGCAGGTTCACTATGGTGCTCTTGCCGGCTCCCGATAGTCCCACGAAGGCGGTTATCTTGCCTGGCTTTATGTCCATGTTGATGTTGTGCAGTGCCTTGGTGCCGTTGGGGTAGGTGAAATCGACGTTTTTGATGACGAACTCGCCTCTTATCTTGTCGGTGGTGTAGTCTCCGCTGGGCTCAACATCGCTGTCGGAGTGTATGATGCCGAAGAAGCCCTCGGCGTAGATGAGGGCGTCGTTCATGTCGTCGAAGATGCGTTGCAGCTGGGTGATGGGGGCCACCACGTTGCTGAAAAGCATGACGTGATACATTATCTTTCCTATCGTCATCCCAGGATAGTCGATGAGCACGAGGTAGGCGGTGAGTATGATGACGAGGACGGTGCCTATTTGGCGCACAAAGCTCTTGAGTCCGTCGAAGGCGAAGCTCACGCGGCGTGTCTCCATCTGGTTCATGGTGACCTTGTTCTGTATGTCAAGTTGCTTGTCGCCCTCTATGCGCTCGCGGTTGAACGACTTTATCACGTTTATCGACTCGATGATGCTCATGATGCCGTGGCTCTTGGTCTCAAGATGGTGCCTCATGTTGCGTCGCCAACCTTTCAGGCGTTTTGCTTGGCGGTAGGTGATGAAAAAGTAGATTGGCACTATGCCGAGAGCCACCAGTCCCACGTAAACATTGGCCGCGAACATAAGTATCAAAGCTAGGATGGCGCTAGTGAAGAGCGGCAACAGGTCGATGAAGAAGTTCTGCACGGTGCGCGACAGGCTGCTAACGCCTTGGTCGATGCGGGTTTGGAGTTTGCCGGTCTCGTTGTCGTCGCGCGAGAAGAAAGCCATGCGGAATGTCAGCACCTTCTCTATCACGCTTTGTGCCAGGTCTTTAGATACGAAGATGCGCATTCGCTCGCCGAAGTAATGCTGCGCAAAGGTTATCAACACCGACAGTATCTCCTTGCCTAGCAGTACTGCCGAGATGATTATGACGATGTGTGCCGCCTGCTGACCCCATTTGGTGCCTTTGGTGACTAGGTCGTTGATCTCATCGACAGTCCAGTCAAGCACTATGGCGTTGACCTGTGCCATTATTGAGCCGATGAGGGTGAGAAGCAGGGTGAGGAAGACCAGCCATTTGTAAGGCTTGACGTAGGGCCTGATATTTTTGAAAAGCTGAAAGATGTTCATTGGTATGGTTTTAGACTGCAAAGGTAGTTTTTTTTGACAAAGACAAAGACTTTTTTTGACTTGAAACTGCGAGACGCGTGTCACGTGTCACGAAGTCTCGTGTCATTAATTATTCAACAAATTTTTCTATCTTTGCGGCATAAATAAATAAGGTACAGATATGAAAGTTGAACGTAGCACATTGAACTGGTGGCTGTTCATCGTCAGCGGGGCGATAGCCATCGTTTACGGTATTTTTGCCATGGCGGTTCCCGCCGAAACCATGGGAGTGGTGATGAAATGGTCGGGTGTGGTGCTTGCCATAATAGGCGTCGGCTCTCTGTCGGTGGCTCTGTGGAGGCATCGCAACATGTATCCGTATGCCACTTTGCTGTTCTATTCTATTGTCATGCTTCTGTTGGGCGTAGCCGTAATAATATGGTGGCGTTCGGCCGTCAAGGTTCTTGTCATGGCCTTGGGGGTGTGGGCGGTAGTCTCCGGACTTTTGCAGTTTTTCTCCGTCTTCAAGTTCAAGAACATGCCAGGCAAATGGTTTTATATCACTAGCTCGTTGCTGAGCATCGTTTTTGGTGTGCTGTTGCTTTTCAATCCGTTCGAGTCGGTCGAGATTTTTGTTGTTCTAACGGGATGCATAGCTCTGCTTTTCGGTGCCATAATGATAGTTTTCGGCATACATTTATATCGTTTGGCACACTCTGTCGAGATGGTTGAAGACGAATCTATGGAAAGTTGATGCTTATAACTTGTTAATAATCAATATATTTGTGGAATAAATATTTTTTATTTAAAAAAATAAGAAAAAAATAGTTGTGCATATATAAAAAAGCTGTATCTTTGCATCCGCAAAAACGATGAGACGTTCATTGAAATAATGCCTCCTTAGCTCAGTTGGTTAGAGCATCTGACTGTTAATCAGGGGGTCTCAGGTTCAAGTCCTGAAGGGGGCGCATTTGGTAGATTATGAAGGAGATGGTTTTACCAATGTGATTTTATGTTTCATTGTGATAAAGCAGACGATTTAATCGCCTGCTTTTTTGTTATGTGTAGTTTTTTTTCAAGAATTCAGAATAAAGGAGTTAAAAACTGAAGTTACAATGGAAGTTGAAGGGTATGACCTGTAGTGTCGTAGCGCGCTACGACACCACTAATTTCCCCCTCCCCCAAAAATAAACATTTCAACAAACCAACAATCCGCCATTTCGATGGTTCGACTTTGCTCATCAACCACAGGCTCAATGAGCGGGATAAAACAAATAAACAAATCAACACCAAACAAATCAACAAAAACATTACCTTTGCACCATGATACCGCGCGAAAAAATTGACGAGATAATGCAGACGGCCCGCATCGAAGAGGTGGTGGGCGAGTTTGTCTCATTGCGCAAGCGTGGCTCTAATATGTGGGGCAACTGTCCTTTCCATAACGAGAAGACACCTTCTTTCAGTGTGAATCCTGCCCGCAACATCTTCAAGTGTTTCGGCTGCGGCAAGGCAGGCAACTCCGTGACTTTCCTCATGGAGCACGAGCATTTCACCTATCAAGAGGCTTTGCGTTATCTTGCCAAGAAATATCGCATTACCATTGAGGAACAAGAACTTACGCCCGAGCAGATAACAGAACGTTCGAAGCGCGAGAGCATGTTCAACCTCAGCAATTTCGCCCAGACTTTTTTTGTCGATAACCTTTGGAACACCGACGAAGGCAAGTCGATAGGACTGAGCTATTTCCGCGAGCGCGGCTATTTTGACCCCATCATCGAGAGGTTCGGCTTGGGTTACAGTCCTCAGCAGTGGGAGGCTTTCTCGAAATATGCCATCCAGAACGGCTATAACAAGGAACTCCTTGTGGAGTTGGGACTTTCCATAGAGGGCAAACAGGGTCCATACGACCGCTTCCACGGACGTGTGATCTTTCCCGTGCACGATGTCAGCGGACGTGTCATCGGCTTCGGTGGACGCATCCTCACCAACAAGGACAAAAAAGACCCGAAATATCAGAACTCGCCTGAGTCGGAGATTTACGACAAGAAAAAAACGCTTTATGGCATCTATTTCGCCAAGAATGCCATCATCAAGGCCGATGAGTGCATCCTTGTGGAAGGCTACTTCGACGTGCTGAGAATGCATCAGTCTGGAATAGAGAACGTGGTGGCCAGTTCGGGTACCTCACTCACCGAAGAGCAGATAAAACTCATAAACCGTTACACCAAGAATATCACCATACTTTACGACGGCGATGCTGCTGGACAGAAGGCCTCGCTGCGCGGAACGGACATGATTCTTGCGGCGGGAATGAACGTCCGTGTGGTGTCGTTACCGCCTGAGCATGACCCCGACACTTTCGCCAAAGACTATCCTATCGAAGAGGTGCAACACTACCTCAAGGAGCATGCCCGCAACTTCATCCGCTTCAAAACGGAGCTGTTGATGCGTGATGCCGCCAATGATCCCATTAAACGCGCCGAGGCCATCCGCGACATAGTGCAGTCTATCTCAGTGGTGCCCGACCCCATCTTCCGCTCGACATACGTTCGCGAGTGCAGCACCTTGTTAAATATTAAGGAGGAGATACTCGTTAGCGAGTTGAACAAGATATTGGTCAAGGACTTCCGAAAAAAGCTCGGCATAGACCAGAATGTGTTGCCAGAAGAGAAGCCTGATACTACCATCCAACAGCAGGAAGAGCAGATTGACGATGGCAGTAAGGCACTGCTGCTTCAGGAACATGACTTGGTGCGAATGATGTTGGCTTATGGTCAAAACATAATCAGTGAGGAGGTTACTGATGCTGATGGTAATACTGTCACTGATGAGTTTTCACTTGCTGTTTATATCATTGATGACCTCAAGGCCGATGGCATAGTGTTCGAGGATCCTGTCTGTAAGAAGATATTTGACATCTTCGACAAGGAAATCGACAACGGCAGTGTGCCTCCCGATTCGTTTTTCGTTGCCAACGAGGACACTGAGATTTCGCAGCTTGCTGCCTCATTGCTCAGTACACCCTATAAACTCGACAACTGGGGCAAACATGGCATAGAGATAAAAGTGGAGACCGATGACTTGAAATCATCGGCAATGTCATCATTGGTGAGATATAAGGAGTTGGTGCTGACAGAACGGCGCCGTCTTCTCGAGAAGGAACTTGCCACAGCTGGCGAAGACGACCAGCTCATCATCATGAAGCAGCTCAAGGATATTGACGATGTGAGGGTGAGACTTAACAAATATACGGGCACTGTGGTGACGAGATAGATCTTAAAGGATTGCAGCGATTTCCTTCAGTTTCTTTACCTCAAACGTCCTTTCTCCCTCTATATTCTTTCCACTGTTGTTAAAGAATATCTGGTCTATGCCGGTGGCTCGCGCTCCGTCTATGTCGACGGCCATCTCGTCACCTATAACGATACTTCTTGAGGCTGTGGCGTTGGCTTTTTTCAAGGCATAGCGGAAAAACTCCGGGTTGGGTTTCTTCACGCCAACCTCTTCTGAGATGGTTATTGTGTCGAAATAATCTCTTATTCCTGCACCATTCAGTTTTATCATCTGCACTTCGCTGAAACCGTTGGTGATGATGTGTAGGTGATATTTTGGTTTCAGGTAGTCGAGCAGTTCACGAGCTCCTTCGACGAGTCTCACCATGCGGGGCGAGATCTGGATATAATCGTCGCTTAGCCTTTGTGCGAGGGCGGTGTCATCTATTCCGTAGTGCAGTAGTGGCTTGACAAAGCGTGTCAGACTTAGCTCTTCTTTCGTGATGCGGTCGGCGCGGTATAACACCCACAGGGCCTCATTCATGGGATGGTAAACAGCGTAGAATTCCTTTGCCGACGGGATGCCTTTCCTGCGCAGGTCGTGCAGATCCATGAGTTTCTCGAAGGCAGCCTCGGCGGCAGCGTCGAAATCCCACAATGTGCGGTCAAAGTCGAAAAACACGTCTCTGTATTTATGGTTTTGGTCGGTGTTTTGGCCCAAGCTATTATTCTTCATCTGTCTTTGCCATTCAAACAAAGCTACTGCTGCTGCGTGGCTAACGTTGAGCGAGCGTGTCGGTCCGGGAACGGGAATGTATACCGCCATGTCGCATTGGGCAAGAATCTCATTGCGCATGCCTCTGCTCTCGTTTCCCACGACAAAGGCGGCATTTTCGGGTAGTTTGGTGTCGTATATGCAGGTGGCGTCGGAGGCGGTCTCTATAGCGATTATTTTCTTGTCGTTTCCAACAAGTTTGCGTAAGTCTGTGTCGGTGCTGAAGTGCCATTTTATGTTGTCGCGGCTGCTGGCTGCGGCACGTCTTACTTTCTTTAAATCGACGTCATCAGTCTTGCCTAAAAAGACGATTTCGCTGGCTCCGATGTTGTCCGACAGGCGTATCAAGGCTCCCATGTTGTCGGGCGAGCTTATGTTGTCGGCAATGACGATGGGGCGTTGTATGTGTTCGTATATGCTCTCGGCATGGATGCCGGCGAATAATGTGTTCGATTTGATGTGTTCCATAGTCTTCTTTAATGCTGCAAAGGTATAGGTTTTTTCCAAAGTCGTCCCTGAAAGGTCTCGCGTTCCTCCATGCGTTGTGTTATCTTCACGAAAACGGAGTCGTAGCGCAGTCCGGTCCATGTTGTGACGGCAAGAAAGCGCGGTGGCACTTCCCCTGCAAACCGTTCTATCACGATGTCGGGGTTGAGCCTTTCTACGAAGTCGATGATGAAATCAATGTATTCGTCCAACGCAAAAAGATGGAAGTCGTCAGGATGCTGCCGAAACTCCTCTTCCATTGGCGTGTTTTTAAATATTTGGAGTTGATGGAATTTCACCGTCGTCAGAGGGAGTGTCGAGATGATGTCGGCAGCAGCAATCATCATTTCTTTTGTCTCGCCTGGCAAGCCTAAGATGAAGTGTCCTCCACATGGTATTCCTGCCTGCGCAGTCATGTTCACGGCACGTTGCGCAGTAGCAAAGTCGTGGCCGCGGTTGACACGGCTCAGAGTGTCGTCGTAGACGCTTTCAATACCATATTCAACCATAACATAATGGGTCTGTTGTATCTCCTTCAGCAGTGAGATGATGTCATCGTCCATTAAATCAGGGCGTGTGCCGATGACGATGCCGGCTATTTTTTCATGGTTTATGGCTTCCGTATACAGTCGGCGTAGTTCGTCAATGGGCTTGTAGGTGTTCGAATAGGGTTGAAAATAGGCAAGATACTGGCTCGCACGGCGGTAACGGCGGCTGTGGAATTCAATACCCTCTTCAATCTGTTGAGTGACGGTTTTTTCAGGACGACAGTAGGATGGGTTGAAGGCATCGTTGCTGCAGAAAGAGCATCCTCCATGGCTGATGCTGCCGTCGCGGTTGGGACACGTGAAACCGGCATCGATGCTTATTTTTTGCACACGACTTCCGAAGAGGCGCTTGAAATAGGCGCTGTAGCTGTTAAAACGGTGGTTGTCGTTCCACGGGTAAAGCATATATTACGCTTTCTTCAGTTTGCGAAACTTGAGGTTTGATGGCATGGGGCGACAATAAGATGATTCAATTGCCAGCTCGTGCATTTCTGCGGCTTCAAGTATGTTACCTTCGATTTTTGTGACAATTTTGCGCATATTGGGGCTGACGTCAGATTTTATCAAATAAGTGTTGAGCCCTTGGGAACTTGACATTTTCGATTTTATTTTTTCCGCCATCTCGTCGGTGGCATCGTCGCCGCGAATAATAAGCAAATAGTCAATCCTTATGGATAAAGGCCCTAACCAACTCTTGTTCAGAGCTTTGTTGTTTAGTGCGATGAGGTTGCAGCTTGTCTGACTGTTCGAGAATTTATAAAGATAGAAAGAGTAGGGGACTCCGTTGTCGTCGCAGATGTCGGCCTTTTTGTCTAACCTTATACCTGCGGCACGGTCAAAGGCGATGGCTATTTTATAGTCAATCAGAGGAGAGGTGATGCCTATCATCCTGACATCATCAAAGATGCTATCTTGCTCTATTATAACCCTTTTCGTCTTCATCTTGAATTGTGTTTCCCTATCATATTAAAGTGTCCCAAAGGTAGTGTTTTTTGGGAAACGAATCCTTGACTGAAGGAAAAAAATCACCGTTAATTTGAGGATTTCTTGACAGAGTCGAAAATACCTTCGCTCTCAAGCTGTTGTATGGTTATTTGTGCGGCTTTTTGTTCGGCGCCTTTGATGGAGCGGTCGGTGGCGTTGGCATAATGTTTCCCGTTGATGGTCAACTCGACGTCATAAGTTTTGTCGGGACATTTGCCATGCTCGCCTATTAGATTGAATTTAAGTGTTTTTTTGTTTTTCTGCGACCACTCAAGTATTCTGCTCTTGAAGTTCGTCTCGGTGTTTTCCAGGTTCTTTACGTCGATGTGTTTTTTTACGACGTTTTCTATCAAGGCGGTGTAGGTTTTTTTATAGCCTTGGTCGATGAAGATGGCTCCGGCAACGGCTTCAAGAGCGTTTCCTCCCAGGCTGTTGGCCATTTTGTGGGCAGTGTCGGAACGGTCGATAAGATTTTCGAACTCGAGTATCTGCGACAACCTGTTCAACGATTTGCGGCTTACTATCCGCGAACGCATCTCGGTCAGAAATCCTTCGGGCTTGGTGGGGTAGATTTTGAAAAGATATTCGGCCACTATGGTGTTAAGTACGGCATCGCCCAGATATTCAAGCCTCTCGTTGTTAAGCCTCATGTCCTTGAACTTGCCGTTTCCTGCGGAGCGGTGCCTTAGTGCTAATTTGAAGAGGTTGATGTTGTTGGGGTAAAAGCCAAATGTCTTTTTGACGTAGCTTGACAGTTTCTTGTTGCTTGAAAAAAGGTGTGTGAAAAAACTCATTGGCCTTGTTGGTACTTTTTGAAAATGATGGAGGTGTTATGTCCACCGAAGCCGAATGCGTTCGACAATGCAAAGTTGATGTCGCGTTTCTTTTTTTCGTTAAAGGTGAAATCAAGTTTGTTGTCTATTTGCGGGTCGTCGTCAAAATGGTTGATGGTGGGAGGGATGACTCCGGTTTTCACCGACAGAATGGCGGCTATCGATTCAACTGCGCCTGCGCCGCCCAGGAGGTGTCCTGTCATCGATTTTGTCGAGTTGATGCTTATGTTGTAGGCGTGTTCGCCAAAGACGTTCTTGATGGCTAGCACTTCGGCTATGTCGCCCAAGGTTGTTGAGGTGCCATGCGTGTTGATGTGGTCTATCTCTTCGGGAGTTATGCCCGCGTCGTTGATGGCGCGTCTCATGCTCAACGATGCTCCTTTCCCTTCAGGATGGGGCTGGGTCATGTGGTAAGCATCGGCTGAAAGACCGGCGCCGACTATCTCGGCATATATTTTCGCTCCTCGTCTAACAGCGTGCTCATACTCTTCGAGCACGAGTCCTCCGCTGCCCTCGCCCATCACGAAGCCGTCGCGATTCAGGTCGAACGGGCGTGATGCTGTCGCAGGGTCGTCGTTGCGCGTCGAGAGTGCTTTCATCGAGTTGAATCCTCCGATGCCGCATACGCCTATTGCAGCTTCGGCTCCACCTGCCAGCATGACGGGGTATGTGCCGTTGCGCACATAGTTGAATGCCTCAATGATGGCGTTGGCCGACGATGCACAAGCTGAAATGGTGGCGAAGTTGGCTCCGCCGAAACCGTTGCGTATGGATATAAGACCTGCAGGCATGTTCACTATCATACGCGGGATGAAGAAAGGACTCAAACGAGGCATGCTCTCGTCCTCAAAATACTCTTTCAGGTCGTTGAAGAGGCTGTTGATGCCGCCTATGCCTGAAGTCCATATCACGCCCACCTCTTCATAATTGGTGTTTTCGGGCGTCAGACCCGCGTCGGCAATGGCTTCGTCGGCGGCTACGATGCTGAATTGTGCGAAGAGGTCTAATTTCCTCGCTTCTTTCGGGTCGAACTTGCTCAAAGGGTCATATCCTTTGACCTCGCAGGCAATGTGCGTTTTGAAGTTTGTGGAATCGAAACGGGTTATCTCGCCAGCTCCGCTCCTGCCTTCAGTGAGGCCGAGCCAGAACTCCTCGACGTTGTTCCCAATGGGCGTTATGGCACCCATGCCAGTGATGACAACCCGTTTCATTTCCTTTTTAAAATTAAGTAGATTAAATGATTGATAATCAATTATTCATCTTTTCTTTGATGTAATTGATCGCATCACCGACAGTGACTATCTTTTCGGTTTCGTCGTCAGGAATGTTAACGCCAAAAGCTTTTTCAAAAGCCATCATCAGCTCAACGGTGTCTAATGAATCGGCACCAAGGTCGTTGGTGAAACTTGACTCAAGTGTTACACCTGCTGGATCAATTGCCAATTTTTCAGCAATCATTTGTTTTACTTGTTCTTCGATGTTCATTTTTCTCAGTTTTTAAGTTCAACATCACACACTACTCCCTTGCTTGAAATCATTATGCCGCATTGAACGGTGCTGAAATCTTACAAAGAACGCAATGTGCAAAAAATTCTCTCGTTTTCAATTAAAACGTGCAAAATTACTATAAATTTTCTTAATGCCAAGTTTTTTTTGTGATACATTTCTCTCTGCTTTTATAAAATGCTATGGATGTGGGAATTAGTATTTTGCTTTTATGGACCTAAACATCGATTTTGTTGTAATTTTTGGCTTTATGGTTGATAAAATAGCGGGTTTTGTTGAAGCAAAATGAAATTATTGATTTAAAAAGCTTATCTTTGTTTCTTTAAAATGACCGTTTTATGGAAGAGAAAAATTTGTATCTGCTTGATGCATACGCTTTGATATATCGAGCTTTTTTCGCTCTCAATAAAAACCCCAGGCTTAACTCAAAAGGTTTGAACACTTCTGCTGTAATGGGTTTTTTGAATACTTTGTACGAGGTTCTGAAAAACCGTAAGCCGACGCATATCGGTGTGGCGTTCGACGTGTCGGCTCCCACACAACGCCAGATGGAATTCACCGAATACAAGGCCAACCGTGAGAAGATGCCCGATGACCTTCGTGCTGCTATACCTTATATTATTGAGATTATCGAAGGGTTCAACATTCCCATTTTCGGCGTGGAAGGCTACGAGGCCGATGATGTTATAGGCACTTTGGCAAAAAAAGCTGAGAAACAAGGCTTTATCACTTATATGATGACGCCTGACAAAGATTTCGGCCAGCTCGTCACCGACCGGGTATTCATGTACAAGCCCGCCAAGTTCAACGAACCTGCCAAAGTGTGGGGTCCGAAAGAGGTGTGTGAGCGATATGGTATCTCTGAACCCAAGCAACTGATTGATATTCTTGGTCTGTGGGGCGATGCTTCCGACAATATACCTGGGATACCTGGCATAGGCGAGAAGACCGCCGCACAACTCGTGGCGCGTTTCGGTTCTGTCGAGAATGTGATTGCCAATGCCGCAGAGCTGAAAGGCAAACAACGCGAGAATGTCGAGAACTTCGCTGAGCAAGGCATGATGTCGAAGATGCTTGCCACCATCAATACCGATGTGCCTATTGAGTTTGACGAGGAGCAGCTTCGTCTGAAACAGCCCGATGTGAAAAGACTTCTGAAGGTTTTCGATGAACTTGAGTTCAGGACTTTCGCCAAACGTTTCTTGACCGACCAGTCGCTGCAAGCCGAAAACAAGGCACAGGCGACAAGTCTGGCACAAAACCAGCAGCCCGACTTGTTTAGCCAGACTAATGAGACGCAGGGCGACAATCTTGAGTTGAGTCTGTTTTCCACTAAACAATCTATTGAAACGGTTGGGCACAGCTATAAGACCATTGCCGGCTACGACGAACTTAACAGCTTTGCTGATAAGGTTTTGACCTCCAAACGTTTGGCTTTTGATTTTCTGGAACAAGATGGTGTTGTCAAAGGCGTGGCTTTTTCAGTTGAGCCGCACAAGGCTTTCTATTTGGGTTTGGAAGGCTCTCCAGAGGAAACAAAATCCACCTTAAGCAATATAAGGGCTTTCTTCGAAAGTCCCTCCATATTGAAAATAGGCCATGACTTGAAACCCGCTGTCACTTTGCTTGCCAAGTATGGCATTGAGCTTAAAAGTCCTTTTTTCGACACGATGATAGCGCATTATGTCATCGACCCCGAACAACGACATTTTATTGATTATCTTGCCGAGACGCTGCTGGATTATTCTGTCATCCAGCCTATTGCTGTAAAAAATAGTACTTTGGCCGATGTCTCCAAGCTGCGTGATACTGTATGTGAGGGTGTCGATGTCGCACTTCAGTTGTATGAGTGTCTTGAACCTAAATTGATTGAAAATGGGGTAAAGAAACTTTTCGATGAAATTGAGATGCCACTCGTCCCCGTTTTGAGCCAGATGGAACGCAACGGAGTGAAGATCGACAGTGCAAACTTACACCAAATCAGCACAGATTTCGGCGTCACGATAGGAGAAATAGAGAACAGAATTTACGGTATGGCGGGCGAGAAGTTCAACATAGGGTCGCCGCGACAACTTGGTGAGGTGCTTTTCGATAAGTTGAAGATAAAGGACAAGGCCAAGAAAACCAAGACCGGGCAGTATGCTACAGGCGAGGATGTCTTGCTGAAGCTGGCTCCGGAGCATCCTATCATAGGCGAGATACTCAATTACCGCTCCTTGACCAAACTCAAATCTACTTATTTGGACGCGCTGCCCGCTCTCATCAATCCTGCCGATGGGCTCGTACACACCTCGTTCAACCAAGCTGTCACTGCCACGGGACGTTTGAGTTCAACCAACCCTAATCTACAGAACATACCTGTCCGTACCGAGCAGGGTCGCGAAATCAGGCGTGCTTTTGTGCCGCGTGGCGAAGAATACACACTTCTTGCCGCCGACTATTCGCAGATAGAGCTACGCATAATTGCCCATCTTAGCGGAGACCCTGTCATGGTCAATGACTTCAGACTTGGTCATGATATTCACGCTGCTACTGCCGCAAAAGTCTATCATGTTGATATACAAGATGTCACAAAACAACAGCGCAGCAAGGCAAAGGCGGTGAATTTTGGCATCATTTATGGAATGTCGGCTTTCGGACTGGCAGAGAGACTTGAGATTTCGCGCAGCGAGGCGGCTGAGATAATAAAGAATTATTTTGCCGAATATGCAGGCATCAAGGAATACCTAGAGAAGAGCGTCGCTATTGCGCGTGAGAAAGGCTATGCCGAGACCATAACAGGCCGTCGTCGCTACCTTCGCGACATCAACGCCACCAACAGCGTGGTGCGTGGCTTCGCCGAGCGCAATGCTGTCAACGCACCCATACAAGGCAGTTCTGCCGATATGATAAAGATGGCTATGATAGCCATACACAAGGAGATGCAGCAACGCTCAATGAAATCGAAAATGATTCTCCAGGTGCACGATGAGCTTGTTTTTGATGCTCATTTAAGCGAGCTTGACGAGTTGAAAGCCATTGTGGAAGACAAGATGGTGAACGCCATGCCACTCTCAGTACCTGTTGTGGTTGAGATAAATACAGGATCTAATTGGCTGGAGGCGCATTGAGGTTGGAAACAGGAGGTGTAGCCTTTTCGCAAAAGACACACACTTTTACCGACTTTGTGGGTGTTGACCTGGTGCTACGCATCGCCGCCAACGACAGCTATCTTTCGTGGAGCATAGAAAAAGTGCCACTGCCATTTGGAAACTATGAAACGGCTCTCTCTATGAACAGTGTAAACTATGTCATGCTTTTCTGTGACATTATCTTATGGAAGTATTGGTGTCTTGGCAATACCAGGGTGCTCTAGGCTTGCGTTGTGGAGTGTTATTGTTGTGTTTTATTTGTTCTCACGTACAAGAACAAGCATTATGTCGCCTTTTTGTAGTTCGGTGCTGCCTTTGGGCACTATGAACTCGTCACCGCGTTTTATCATCATCACGCGCTCGTAGTCAGGAAGAGCCAACTCTTTAAGGGTGTATCCTTGGTATGGGGTGTTGTCTCCCACAATGCGTTCGATGAGTGTTCCCATCTCATCGGGCATCTCGATACCCATAGTGTCAACCTCTTCATCGTCTTTTTCGCCCACTTTCAGTAGCCTTGCGACAAAGGTAATGGTCGTTCCTTGGAAAAGCAGTGAAAGCAAGGTGATGAAAAACACTATGTTGAACATGTGTTTAGCCTCTGGTATGTCGGCCACGACAGGGTATATGGAGAAGAGAATAGGAGCCGCTCCTTTAAGTCCAACCCACGAGATGAAACTCTTGTCGCGCCATGTCATTTTCCTGAATGGGGCCATAAGCGTGAAGACACTTAGCGGGCGCGCCACTATCGACATGAATATTGCTATTAGTATGGCTGGAACGGCTGCCGACGGCAACTCACTCGGATTTACCAAAAGACCTAAGAGCAAGAACATCAGTATCTGAGCTAACCATGTGATGCCATCAAGAAATTTTAGCACGTCTTTCTTGAAAGGCAGCTTCTTCTCGTTACCTATGATGATGGCGGCGATGTAGATGGCTAATAGGCCGTTGCCTTTCAGTGTGGCGGCTAATGCGTTTGTCAGGAAGCCAATGCTCAGGATGAGGATGGCATATAAAGAGCTGCTGTTGAGTCTGGTTTTCTTTATCATCCATCGGCCTAAGGATCCCATCCCTATGCCTATCCCGGCACCCATGACTATCTGGACGGCAAAGGTGAGTGAGAGGACGGCGGCCACTACAGTAGGAGTTTCGGCACCTGCCGTTTCGGTGTCGGGAGCGTTGACGGCACCGATGACCTGTACCAAGATGATGGTTAGGACGTAGGCCACAGGGTCGTTGCTCCCCGATTCGAGCTCAAGAATGGAGTTGATGTTGTTTTTGAGTTTCAGCTTGCTTCCGCGCAGTATCGAGAAGACCGATGCCGAGTCGGTTGACGACATGGCGGCGGCAAGGAGGAAGCACCCAAGCACTCCGAAAGGGAGCGCCTGGGGCATCCTTGTGGAGAGAAACCAAATGAAACATCCCGTGAATGCCACCGTAAGTATGACACCTAAAGTGGAAAGGATGACACCTTGCCGCATCACTGGCTTGATGCTGCTGATGCTCGTCTCCATACCGCCAGTCAGCAATATGACTGTCAGGGCGATGTTTCCTACCGATTGAGCTATATCGAAGTTGTCGAACCTTATGCCAACACCGTCTTGTCCGAATGCCATGCCTACAGCAAGGAAAAGCAGCAATGATGGCACTCCATATTTATAGCCTGCTTGACTGACGTATATGGCGGTGATGATGACAAACGACAACACAAGCAGGAGGTTGTCGGAAAAAAGGTTGATTGGGAAGATCGATAATAGCATTTCGGTCGTTTTTTAGATGTTCATCAGTTGGTTTATCTGTTCTTCATCGAGTTTTCTCATCTCATCATACTCTTTCCAGTTGTAATCGACGAAGGTGTAGAGCTGCCCGTAGCCTTTCTTGTTGTCGGAGCTGTGATAGATGTAGAGCATGAGCCCGTTGCCGGGAATGTACTCGAATTTTTTTGTCTCACCTTTTAGGAATGAGACGGTGTTGTCGAGGCGCAGCGATGGCAGGTTTATCGTCTTGCGTTGGTAAGTGGTGTCGTCGCCTTCGACTTTATAGCTTGTCTTTAGCGCGAAGAACGCGGCTATACCGCATACGGCTAACAAAACACCGCAAATCACTAACGTCTCGTCGCTGCTGAAGCACATTGCGGCACCGGCTGCCAGCAGTACTAATGATATGATAAGGTCTTTCTTCGACCTTTTTTTCTTTATTTTGTCTTGCATGATTCTATTTTTTTTGGTTATAACAGGTTTTAGGGGAACCCGTAAAAAGCCCCATTTGATATTTTCAAGTGCAAGGCAAAATCCTACAATCGGAGATTGCAGTTTGAATAGATATGGTTCTCTGAGAAATGGTATGGCGCAGGGAAATTTGTCGTTTTTGACGTCGTGTGGGGCGAATAATGTTTTGCCCTCTCGTAGTTGCCTGTAGCGTTTTGTCCGTTTTGAAGCCTTGAACAGGTGAGATTGCTTGAGCGTTGCGAATGGCGTAGGAGACGTACTGGCAGGTTGAGCGAATTGGTGTTTGAGAGTTGGCTTGGTGTTGGACAAGGTGTCTCGAAATTGATGTCGCGGTAGCCAGGCGGCTCGTTGAGTTTGTCTTCGGTGGCTGTTTCACTTGGGGTATTGGCATGGGCAATGTTGTTGATGAGTCCGTGCGCGAAGACAACGCACAAAACCGCAATGATGTATGATATGTATCTCAAGTTTTTCATCGTTGCAAAGATATGAAAAACTTTGTGATAGTGGTGTATGATGTGAGTGGAAATTAATAAAAAACGCGCGACTTTATAGTATATTAGTATATATGTCAGCTCTGTGGAAGTTTGGGCGGAAAAAAAACACTGGTGCGAACAATCTGTTGTTACATTGAAGTTAAAAGATGGATGTTTTTAACTTAGAGTCACGCTAACAAGCAAGGGAGGGCATTTGCCCTCCCTTGCTTATGTCATGCACAGAGTTCATTCATGTGCAAGTCTTCTGTTAAGCTCTTCGCTTTGGGCCTCGTAGCCTTTCTTGCCTAATAGGGCGAACATGTTCTTCTTGTATGCCTCCACTCCTGGTTGGTCAAAGGGGTTCACGTTGAGCATGTATCCGCTTATGGCACAGGCCATCTCGAAGAAATAGATCATCTCACCTATGCTGTCGGGGCTGATTTTGTCGATGACGAGACGTATGTTAGGCACGCCGCCGTCCTCATGCGCCATGATGGTGCCGAGCTCTGCCTTGTGGTTGATGTCGGAGATGCGGCGTTTGGCAATGTAGTTCAATTGGTCAAGGTCGTTGTCTTGCAGGGGTATGCGCACTTCGTGGCAGGAGTTCTCTACCGAGATGACGGTCTCGAACAGGTTGCGGAGGCCGTCTTGTATGTATTGCCCCATGGAGTGCAGGTCGGTGCTGAAGCTGACCGAGGCCGGGAAGATGCCTTTGTGTTGTTTGCCGTGGCTTTCGCCGTAAAGCTGTTTCCACCATTCCGAGAAGTAGCAGAGGCGTGTCTCGTAGTTCACCATAATCTCGTTGGTGAGTCCTTTAAGGTAGAGCAGATGCCTCATGGCGGCGTATTGTGCCACGGGGTTGCTGCCGGTTCTGTCGTCACGGCAAAGTCTCTCGATGCGTCTCGCTCCTTCGACGAGTTCTCTGATGTCGATGCCGGCGGCTGCTATGGGCAGCAGTCCCACGGGGGTGAGTACCGAGAACCGTCCGCCCACGTCGTCAGGGACGATGTAGGTCTTGTAGCCGTTGATGTCGGCCATGTTGCGCAGTGCGCCTTTGGCCTTGTCGGTGATGGCCACGATGCGTTTGGCGGTCTCGCTCTCTCCATATTTGGCGGTGAGGTGGTTCTTCAGTATGCGGAAGGCAATGGCGGGTTCGGTCGTTGTGCCCGATTTTGAAATCACTATTACGGAGTAGTCGCGCTTGTCGAGCAGGGCGATGAGGTCGTGCATATAGTCTTCGCTCATATTGTGTCCTGCATAAACGACATAGGGTTTCTTGCCTTCAAGCTGGTCGAAGTGTCCCGAGAGGGCTTCTATCACGGCACGAGCACCGAGGTAGGACCCTCCGATGCCCACCACTACTATTATATCTGACTTCGAGCGGAGCCCGTTGGCTGTGTTGTTTATGTCGGCCAGGTCAGCATCGCTTATGGAGGATGGGAGGTTCACCCAGCCCAAAAAGTCGTTGCCGGCTCCGCTTTTGCTATAGACAAGGTCGAAGCAGCGTCTTATCTCCTGTTCGGCAAACAGCAGGTCGTCCCGACTTGCGATGTTGCTCAAATGGTTTAGTTCTATTCTCATGTTTTCTGCATTTTTGTTGCAAAGTTATGAAAACGTCGGCACAATCACAACATCATATCGTCTTTTTTTATATTTTTGTGGCATAAAAAGCATTAGGATGAAACAGAGAACAATAATACAGATAGTCGCAGTGATGCTTGTTTTGTTTGTGGTTCAGCTTATTTTTCAACTTCAGCTGCTGCGCAAGACGGCTACCGACCGCATCATGGACTTCAAGTCGAAAGTCAACATTGCTGTGCAAAGTGCCATGGTGAGTCTTGATAAGTCGGGCATTACCGATTATTATGGCAAGGAGGGCGATGATAAACTTATCGATGAGTTGCAGAAGATGACCAAGGTCCTGGAAAATGTCATAGGCGACCGTGACCCCGACCTGCCCGAAAACAGAGAGTATTTTGAACAGATACTAACCGAAGTGTCGAGCGAGAACTATGATTTTCATCTTTATGATTCGGTGATAGACGTGTCGTTGCGTTCGTATGGCATCGAATTCGACAATGTGCTTGCTTTTTATGACGAGACATCCCACAGGTTTCTGTTCAAGTCGGACGAGAATGTTGCCGATAACGTCATATTGCTCGAAGGAGTTTCAAACTCATACATGGTTGTAAATTCAAATGGAACGGTGGGTATGTTGAGGCTTATCGTTTATTTCCCTGATTTGAAAAAGCATTTCTATTCATGGACTCTATCGACGTGGATCAGTATCGCTGTCATTGTGCTGATAATGATTTTTTCTGTGATGATAGTGTTCTTCATCCTGCGTCACGAAAAGGAGTCGTCTGATTTGAAAACGGCTTTCCTTAACAACATGACCCATGAGCTTAAAACCCCTATTGCCACCATAAAATTGGTATGCGAAGCCATGCAAGACGACGGCTTCTCTTTGGATAAGGACTCCACGAGGGGCATGATTAAGATGATAGAGGATGAGAACAACCGAATGTATTCGCTTGTCGACGAGATGCTGAAGTCGGTGAGGATATCGCGCGGCTACGATATAAAACAAACCGAGGATGTGGATGTTCATGAAGCCATAAAGGCATCTTTGTCATCCCTATCGGTGCTGGCCGAGAGCCGGGGGGCTCAAATCTCAAAAGAGTTTGGGGCGACCGACACGGTTGTTGTATCTCAGAAGAACAATTTGATAGGCGCTTTCTCCAACATTATCGACAACGCGCTCAAGTATTCTGAAGACACACCTGAAATTGGCATAAAGACACAGAATGTTGGTAATAACATAGTAATAAGCATCTCAGATAAGGGTATAGGGATAAGCAAGCACGACCAGAAAAAAGTATTCGATGAGTTTTTCCGTGCCGACACTGGTGACCGTCACGATATCAAAGGTTACGGCATCGGCCTGAGCTATGTTAAAAGTGTTGTTACTCACAGTAAGGGAAAAATAGAGGTGCGAAGCGAATTGGGCAAAGGAACAACGTTTATAATAACCCTTCCGCTAAAAAAATAAGTCGGGAGGACTTTGCAAAAACCTGATTATCAAATCTGTGTTGTTGTTTAAATTTTTTATGCAAACCACAATTGTTAAAGAGAAAAAAAGTTAAATTATGGGAGTCTGGTGTTTTAAAATATAAAATAAATAAAAAGATTTTGGTATTTAAAAAAATATATTACCTTTGCACTTTCTTTTATTATGTATAATTATAACAATACGTTAATAAAAAATTACAATATGGTACAAAACATAGAAATTTTATTGGCTGAGGATGACAAGAATTTAGGAACCATTCTCAAGGCTTATTTGGAAGCAAAAGGTTGCAAAACAACATTGTGTGTCAATGGTCGTGAGGCTCTTGAGACTTTTAAGACTGGAAAGTTCAATCTGTGCATACTCGATGTCATGATGCCTCAACTTGATGGATTCACCGTGGCTTACGAAATCAGGAAGGATGACAAGCGCGTGCCAATCATTTTTTTGACTGCAAAGACACTGCAGGAGGATATCTTGAAAGGCTTTGAGGTCGGCGGTGATGACTACATCACCAAGCCGTTCAGCATGGATGAGCTCATGGCCCGTATCAATGCTGTGTGCAAGCGCTACACTTACGATGTGCAGAAACAGACCGAGTTTGTGATTGGCTCGTTCATTTTCGACTCGTCGCGTCATATACTCATGCACAATGGCGATGCCCGTAAGCTAACCTCGAAAGAGGCCGACCTGCTGCTTCTCCTTTGCGAAAACATGAACAACACACTTGAGCGTAAGGCTGCACTCAACAAGGTGTGGTTTGAAGACACATACGCCAATGCACGCTCTATGGATGTTTATATCACCAAGTTGCGTAAGATTTTCAAGGAAGACCCCAATGTTCAACTTCAGAATATTCACGGTGTCGGCTTCAAGTTGTCCGTATGTGAATAAAAACAAAAAGCCCTCTCCGCTACAGAGAGGGCTTTTTTTAGGGCGATTACTTGCTGAGTAACTCTTTTACCATTGCCGATATTTTACTGTTGTCGGCACGGCCTGCGGCTTTCTTGGTTGCCATTCCCATTATTTTGCCCATGTCTTTCATGGAGCTTGCTCCAGTTTCTGCGATGATGATGTTGAGTATGTCTTTCAACTCGTCGTCGCTGAGTTGTTTCGGGAGGTAGGCTTCTATAACCGCCGCTTCTTGCAGCTCGTTTTCAGCTAATTCTTTTCGCCCGTTCTGCTCGTATATTGTTGCCGATTCTTTGCGCTGCTTGACAAGTCTTTGCAGCATTGCTATCTCGACTTCCGGTGTTATTTCGCTTTTGCCGTTTTTGGTCTTTTCGAGCAATATCTGGGCTTTGATGGCTCTCAAAGCCTCAAGTTTCTTCTGGTCTTTTGCCAACATAGCCTGTTTCATGTCGGCCATAAGTTGTGTTTCGAGTGACATGTCTTTCGTATTTAGTCAATATTGTCGTGCAGATAAGAGTTTTTGCTGTAGGTTCCTTCTGAGCTGCCTGTATATCTTGAAGGCTCCTCGTCGTTATTGGTGCTGGTTTCCAGGTTTTTATTATGCCTCAAGTAAGCTGGCACATTCTCAAGCATGCTGAGTTCTTGGTCGTTGTTGAAATTGAATTGGCTAAGGCTTCTCAGCTTGTTGCGCTGTTCAACGCGCGGGTCTATTCTGTTTTCGCTGCGGAAGTTCTCGATTCTTGCTTGTTCGATCTCCAGTTTTTCGATCGTGGCTGTCTGTGTAGTGGTGCTGATACGCGATGTTATCTCAAAGTCGTTGTCACTATTGTTGTTGCCAAACATGTTGTCGAATCTGCGCACGTTGGGCTGCTGTTGTTCGGCACGTTGACTTTCGCCTTGCTGTGTCGACAGAGGTCTTTCTCCAACATGTGTGGTGCTTGTTGCCATAGGTGTGTCGTCGTTGAAGTCGTCGAACGAGTCTTCAAGTCTGTGTATCAATGGTGACTGGGGAACATTGTCGGTGTCGGGTTGTGACATTTCAACCTTGGTTTCTACTTTAGGTGTGTCGGCTACATCCATATCAAGCGAGTGTATTATTGGTGCGCTAGTGTCTTCGATTTCGTCAGCGGTCAGGTTGAAGTCGAACTTCGTTTCGGGGAGGGGATTTTCTTGTTTACTCTCGTCAGCGTATTCGCTTGTTGCTTTGGTGGGTTCGAGACTGATTGTATGTACGGTTTTTTGTGTGCATGGAGATGTGACAACAGGTCTTTCGGTGGTTATTTCTGTCTTCAGATCGTGTGTGGTTATATTAGGTGTGTTTGACGTGTTGCCGAAGCCGGTTGCAATAACTGTAATGTTGATGCTGTCTCCCAATGTCTCGTCGTAGCCGTTGCCCCAAATCACATCTGATACGTTGCCGCATTTGTCTTGGGCTGCTTCAATGATGCGTGTTGCCTCATCGAGTTTTATCTCGTTCTCGCCCGGTGCCGATGTTATGCGTATAAGCAGGTTTCTGGCTCCGTTGATGTCGTTGTCGTTGAGAAGGGGAGAGCTAAGAGCCATTTCAAGGGCTTCTATGTCTCTGTTTTCGCCTCTTGCTGTACCCATGCCCATTATTGCCTTACCGCTTTTTCGCATGACGGTGTCGACATCGCGGAAGTCGACGTTGATGTATCCTGGTACGGTGATGATTTCGGCAATGCCTTTAGCAGCTGTCAGCAACACCTCGTCGGCTTTGTGGAATGCATCGGTTAGAATCATGTTACCATAAGCCTGGCGCAGTTTGTCGTTGCTGATAACTATCAGTGCGTCAACGTTTTCGGCTAGTTCTTCTATGCCTTTCTCGGCTTGTTGTTTGCGGCGTCGACCTTCGCATTCGAAAGGTATGGTGACGATGCCTACTGTCAGGATGCCTTTCTCCTTGGCTATCTTGGCCACTACTGGAGCGGCTCCTGTTCCGGTGCCGCCTCCCATTCCGGCAGTCACGAACACCATCTTCGTGCTGTCTGCATCTATTATTGAGTTCAGCTCCTCGAGGCTCACTTCGCTCTCAGCGGCTTCTCTTCCGAAGTCGGGGTTGTTGCCGGCTCCGAGGTCGTGTTGGCCAAGGTGTATTTTTGTCGAGATGCCACTCTTGTTGAGGGCTTGGCTGTCGGTGTTGCATAGTACAAAATCGACGCCTTGAATGCCTTGTGTGAACATATAGTTTACGGCATTTCCTCCACCACCGCCGACGCCAATCACTTTTATGTAGTTGGGACGTTGCTCGGTAATGGGTGTGAACAGGTTGTTAGTGTTAGTTTCCATCTTTTCGTCAGTTCTGTTTTGTTATTATAAGCCTCTTAGTCATCTACTTCTTTTGCTACGTTATCGAACCATTTTTTTGCAGCGTCCATCATTTTGCCCCATAAATTTTTCCCTCTGGAAGTGTCATCGTCGTTCTCGTCATTGTTGGTGCGTGTGTCATCGTCATCCACTACTACCACAACGGTATTATCTTCGGGCTGCTGCTCTGGAGTGAGGTTGAAGGTTGGTTTGCTGAATACCGGGGTTTCTGGTTTGGTTTCTTTTTTCTTGTTTTTGTTTACTGCTTCATCACGAGCTATGCTTTCGATAATAAGTCCTATGCCTGTCGAATACATCGGGTTGCTGATGTTCTTCATGAGTTCTGTATTCTCGGTATGTTCATTGGGCAGTCCTATTCTTACGTCCATGCCGGTGATGTATCTCAGCAGGTCGGTGATGTCTTTCATCTGTGATCCGCCGCCGGTTAGTACTATACCGCCGTTGAGTGGCCTTTCGCTATGGATGCGCTGTATGTGGCTGTTTACGGCATTGAAGATCTCCGTCAAGCGAGCCTCGATGATACCCGAGAGCGTAGTGAACGCGATTTCTTTGGCTGCGTGTCCTTTTATTCCGGGTATGCTTACAATCTCGTCGGCGCGGTTTTTGCTTTCCAGAGCGGAGCCGTATTTCACTTTCACCGTCTCGGCATATTTGCGTATGATGCGGCATCCTGTCATGATGTCTTTTGTGATGAGTTCTCCTCCCATGGGGATGATGGCGGTGTGGTAGAGGTTCTTTTCGTGGAATATGGCAAGGTCGGTGGTTCCTCCGCCTATGTCGATGAGCGCCACTCCAGCTTCAAGTTCTTCCTCAACGAGAACAGCATCGGCAGATGCAATAGGCTCAAGAATGAGGTGGTCAAGCTTCAGCCCTGCACGCTCGATGCAGCGATTTATGTTGCGGACCGACTGGGCGCGAGCTATGATGACGTGGTAGTTGACTTCGAGCTTGTGACCGCACATTCCTTTTGGGTTGGTGCAAATCTCGCCATCGACATACGACTCCTGCGGTATCACGTCTATTATCGCTTCACCGGGCTGTACCTCAATTTTGTAGGTTTCTTTACGCAGTTTCTCCACCTCTTCGGCGGTTATCTCTGTGGTGGGGTCGTCGCGCATATACATTCCGTGGTGCTGGTTACTGGTGATGTGTTGACCCGCAATACCTACTGTCACATTTGATATTATATACTGGTCGCCAATTTGGTCTTGAGCGAGTTTCACGGCTCCTTTTATGGACTCAACAGTGTCGTCAATGTTGGTTACCAAACCCCTGCTCACACCTTTCGATTCGACGCGCCCGAAACCGATAATCTCAATTTTTTTCTTACGCTCGTTTGTGACACGTCCTACTATACAAGCGATTTTCGTTGTTCCTATGTCTAATCCGACATAAATGTTTTTATTCTCATCCATAACTCAATTTATTTTTTTGTACACACTATTTGATTTTTATATTTTGCGTTCAGTTTGCTGTAAGTGTCGAATTCTTCAGTGTTTATTTTCTCTTTCAGGAAGATTGATGTCCTCAGTAGTTTGTCGTCAATGTTGTCGGCGTTACCTACCAGTATTACGATGTCGTTGTTGGTGTTGGGTATTAACTCAAACTCTTCATCGTTGTTGAGGTAAATCTGTCCGATGCAGGCTTTAATGAATTCGTTTCTGTCGATTGCGAGTGCTATTCTAAGGGCTTCTTTGATGAGAAAATGCTGGTGCAGGCTGTCGTTAAGTTGTCCTGTTATCTTGTGTATGTCTCCAAAGTTGCCGCTTGCCACCACGACGTGCGGTGTCATGTTGCCGCTTGTCGGGAAGACGAAACCATTCTTGCTGACGTAGGCTGAATAGCCGTTGCTGTTGAAGATGCGCATTGCGGCTTGGTGTTCGTTGATTTTTATGTTGAGCTCGCGGTCCACGCCAGTGAATGCCTTTGCCGACTCTATCCATGGGTTTAAGTCGAGGGTGTCCTCTATTCTGCTGATGTCGATGTCTTTGACTTTGCTGTGCCCAGTGTCGCAAAGCGACAGCAGAGAGGCTGTTATAAGGCTGTCGTTGAGGAAACTGCCCTGGCTGTTGTCGTATTCTTTGGTGATGACTATGTTTTTCACAGGGGCATTACGGTATCTGTATCGTCCTACGGCAAGAACGGTGATTATAGTGACGGCTGTCAAAATCCACAATATTATGCTCAGTACTTTTTTTACCATGTCTTCATCATTTTTTCTATTGGTTCGACAAAGCGGTCAATGTTGCCGGCTCCCATGGTGAGCAGCAGTTCTGGTTTGAGTTCTCTTAAGGTGTCAAGCAGTGTCTCGTTTTTACATAGTTGCTTGTTGGCAATCTTGATTTTGTCGAGCAGAAGGCTTGAGTTGATTCCTTCGATGGGTTTCTCGCGGGCGGGATATATCTCTAGCAGGATTACATTGTCGGCTAGTGACAGCGCTTCGGCAAAGTCGTCAAGGAAGTCGCGGGTGCGGCTGAAGAGGTGTGGTTGGAAGATGATTGTCATTTTCCTGTCGGGGAATGCACTGCGTATTGCTGTGATGGAGGCTCTTATCTCCTCGGGGTGATGTGCATAGTCGTCTATATAGGTGTGCTGTGGCGTGTTGACTCTGACATCCAGGCGTCGCTTCACTCCTTTGTAGCATGCCAAGGCTTCCACAATGGAATTTTCCTTGATGCCGTACTCGTAAGCCGCCGCGAATGCTGCGGTGGCGTTCATCACGTTGTGCAGGCCGTAGCATGGCAGATAGATGTGTGTGATGTGGCCGTGATGTTCAATGTTGAAGGTGCAGAGCCCGTTGCTGTAGCCAACATCGCTTATGGCGTAGTCGTGTGCGCCAATGCCATAGGTTTTTATGTTGTTTATGCCATTCAGACTAATGCTTTCATGGCATATCACCACGTCTTGAGTCTGTGCGGCGAAGGTGTTGAAGCTTTCGTGCAATTGTGCTATGTTGCCATAAATATCCAAGTGGTCGGCATCGATGGATGTTATGATGCTGATGTTGGGACTGAGTTGCAGAAACGAGCGGTCGTATTCGTCGGCTTCGACAACGAGGAGGCTGTTGCTACTGCCAAGTGTTATGTTGCTGCCAATATTGTTTGCTATGCCTCCTATGAACGCAGTGGTGTCGGTTCCCGAATGCTTTGCAATATGTGAGAGCATGGCTGTAGTGGTCGTTTTTCCATGTGTTCCGGCAACGGCGATAGTGTGGTGGCTGTGGCTGATGATGCCTAAGGCCTCGGCACGTTTCAGTAGTTTTACACCTTTTTGGCGGAGTTCTGCCATTTCGTTGAGGGTCTGTGGTACAGCGGGAGTGTAAACGGCAAAGTCCAAGTTAGCGGGTATGAGCTCAGGGGCATCGTAGTAGTGTATGGAAGCCCCTTCCTGCTCAAGCTGCTTGGTAAGCGGGCTGCAGGTGAGGTCGTAGCCCGATACGGCTATGCCTTTCGACATGAAATACCTTGCCAAGGCACTCATCCCTATACCGCCTATTCCAACAAAGTAGATGCTATGTAAGTCTTTGCTGTTCAACTTTTTTACTTTTAAATATCAACTATCAATTTTTCAACTCTCTTATTGTTCACTCACTTAATAACACTCATTATCACTTCAGCAATCTTTTCTGCTGCATCGGGTTGAGCAAAATGTTCTATGTTTGAACTTAATGCTGCTTGAAGGTCTTTATCATCAGCAAGTTGCATCATTTTGTCGATGAGTTCCTTGTCAGCGTTTTTGTTTTCCACCATCAGTGCGGCGTGGGCGTTTACGAGGCGCATGGCGTTTTTTGTCTGATGGTCTTCGGCGGCTGTTGGCAGTGGTACAAAGATGACAGGTTTGCCCACTATCGAGAGCTCGGATATAGAGATTGCTCCCGCGCGCGAGATGACCACGTCGGCAAGGCTGTAGGCATATTCCATGTGGTCGATGAAAACTACCGGTTTGATTTTATCGTCGAGGCCAAGTCTTTTCACTTCTTCCTGTGCACGTTGCAGGTAGTTTTTGCCGGTTTGCCAAATAAGTTGTATGTCGTTCTCGCGGAATTTCTCAAGTCCTGCGCTGATGCCAATATTGATGCCTAGAGCCCCTTGGCTTCCGCCTACTACCAAGGCTACGGGTTTGGCGGGATTGATACCAAAATATTCGGCTGCAACTGTGCGGTCGATATCTATGTTTGTGATGCCGTTACGGAGTGGGTTGCCTGTCAGGTGAATCCTGTCGGCGGGGAACCATTGCTCCATGTTCTCGTATGCAGTGCATATAGCGGCGGCTTTTTTGCCCACATTGCGGTTTGTCTTGCCTGGATAGGAATTTTGTTCCTGTATAACTGTTGGTATTCCAAGCCATGAGGCGGCTTTAAGCGTCGGTCCGCTGGCAAAACCTCCAACGCCTATCACCACGTCGGGGTTGAACTTTTTCAATATCTTTCTTGCCTTGATGAGGCTGCTTATTATCTTGAATGGCAGAACGAACATTGAGGCGTCTTTTGTGAATCCGCTGATCCAGAGGCCTTCAATGGGGTAGCCGGCTTTTGGCACGCGCTCCATCTCCATGCGTCCTTTTGCACCCACAAACAATATCTCGGCATCGGGATGCTGCTTCTTCAGTGTGTCGGCTATCGCTATGGCTGGGAAAATGTGCCCACCAGTGCCGCCACCGCTTATCACTATCTTTAAATGGTCATTCTTCATCTCTTACAACTATTATAGGTTCTCCGTTTTCTTCGTTTACAATGTATTCAACCTGTTTCGGTTCTGAATTCTTTGGTTTCTCGTTTTGTTTTTTCGCTTCCTCTTCAACGTCATTGTTCTTTTCAAGATTTCTCGTTGCGCTGAGCATCATTCCGAAAGCTATTCCTATTGCCCATAAAGCCGAACCTCCCATGCTGACAAAGGGCAGTGGTTGTCCTGTGACGGGCAGCAGTGTCACCGCTACACCCATGTTGATGAATGCCTGCACGACTATCATAAAGGCCAGGCCGAAGACGAGATAGCCGCCGTATGTGCCGCGGTGTTTTCTTAACGTCTTGAAGCCGCGTGTCATGATGATGATGTAGAGTGTTATGACGAATACTCCGCCAATCAGTAAGCCATATTCCTCTATTATGATGGCGAAAATGAAGTCGGAGTAGGGGTGGGGCAGGAAGTTGCGCTCTATGCTATGGCCTGATCCTTTGCCGAAAGGTCCTCCCGATGCGATGGCAATCTTCGAACATGTCTGCTGGAAGTTGTGACTGTCGAAAGGATCGTATTTCACCGCGCCTACGCTGTCGTTCTCAACGTTATTATTCCCGCTGTACCGTTCAAGGCGGGCTTTCCATGTGCCGACGCGTCCCTGTTTCTCGGCGGGCAGTGTCAGCTTGTAGCCGATGTAAAGACCGGCAAAGACAACGCATATTCCTGTAAACCCTAACAGATGTTTGTAGCTCACTCCGCCCACGAAAAGCAGTACTAGGCAGTCGAGGAGTATCATCAGTGCCATCGACATGTTGGGTGGCATGACGAGCCCGACTATTATGGTTATGGGCAGGAAGAACCGGACGATGACAACTTTCAGGTTTTCAAGTTTGTTTTTCAGAAAATAAAGTTGTGCAGCTATGTAGTTTATCAGAAACACCTTTGCAAACTCGCTGGTCTGGAAGGTGATGGACTTTGAGCCTAGCGAAATCTCAAGGGCACGGGTGGCGTCGTTCACGTTTTTTCCTTTCGTCAGGGTGAGTATGAGCATAGGTATCATAAGTATCAAAAGGAAGGTCGACAGGTTGCAGTATATCTTGCTTGGAATGAGATAAGCGCCCACCATCAGTATTAGCGCTGTCACCAGTGTGAACATGTGGTGAGCGAGTGCCAAACCGGTGTTGTTGCCATACACGCGTCCTGCGAAGGCACTGATAGCGGTATATACCGCCAGCATCGATACCAGCGCAAGCAGTATAGCGACTATCCAGATAGCCTTGTCGCCCTTCAGTTTTGGTATTTTCAATAACCTTGCCATTATTTCATCTTCATTACTTCGTTTTTAAATGTCTCGCCGATATTGCTGTCGGCAAAAGTTCGAGTCGATGGTGAGAGTATCACCAGATTGCCTTTTTCCGCTATCGAAGCCGCTTTTTTTACGGCATCTTCTATGTCTCTTGCTTTCACAATGCTGTCGGTGCTGTCGTTGAACAGTGATTTTATTTTGTTGTCGCTACCGATGCATACTATTGATTTCACATTGTTTTTGATTTTGTCTTTAAGCTCCTCGTATCGTCCTCCATTGCATTTTCCGTCGGTTATCCATATCGTGGGACCCACTATGGTGTCTAAGGTGAACCAAGTGGCATCGACACATTCAGCTTTTGAGTCGTCGTAATAGGCAACTTCGTTCACTGTTTCTATATATTGACGACGGTGTCCGACAAGTTCTATTCCGCAAAAACTCTTTCTGATGTTTTCGTTGCGGATGCTAAGCAGCATATTGCGGTCGTGTTCGGCTTTAGCCCTGATTGTCTTGTCGTGTTCTAAAAAATAGTTCATGATAACTGTGTTATAATGTTTAAAAAATATAATTATTATCTAATCTTCAGTGTTAGCAGTGTTAGTGCGGCCAGCATTATCGTTACGATCCAGAAGCGAATGGTTATTTTTACTTCGTGCTGAAGGGGGCCTTCTCCTTTGAAAGTCACGGTGCTGTTGGGCCATTTGTTCTTGAACTCGGCGTATGAGGTGCGGAAGTGGTCATGGAAAGGGCCTTTCTTCCATATACGGTGTTTCTTTCCCCTTTTCAGGAATATTTTGACATCGATGTCGGAAAGTATCTCAATGAGGAAGATGCCACAGAGTAAGGGTAGCAGAAGCTCCTTGTGTATGATGACTGCTGTCACGGCAATGATGCCACCGATGGTGAGGCTTCCGGTGTCGCCCATGAAGATTTGTGCAGGGAAGGAGTTATACCACAGGTAGCCTATCAATGCACCTACGAATGCAGTAAGGAACACCACCACTTCTTCGCTGCCAGGTATGTACATCAGGTTGAGGTGTCCTGTCATGACCGCATTGCTCGAGATGTAGGCGAACACACCTAACGTTAGTGCTATGATGGCCGAGTTGCCCGCTGCCATGCCGTCCATTCCGTCGTTCAGGTTCGAGCCGTTCGACACTGCAGCCACGATGAATGCTGTCAACAGCACGAAGAAACCCCAGCCGAGGTAGTACATCCACGGTTCGCCAGCCCATTTGAACAGGTCGGCATAATTCAAGTCGTGGTTCTTTATAAAGGGTATCGTTGTTCGTGTCGATTTCACGTCGTCTGACTTGACTACAACTTCCTTGTCGTTCTCTATGCGTACCTCAACGTTTTCGTTTATCACCACTGCAGGACTTAAACGCAAGGTGAGACCCACCACGATTCCAAGGAACAGCTGGCCTGCAAGCTTGACCCATGGTTTCATTCCGTCTTTTCTCTTCTTGAAGGTCTTTATATAGTCGTCAGCAAAACCGATGCACCCTAGGATAAGTGTTGTTGCTATGAGCAACAGCATATATACACTATGCAGCTTTCCTATCAGTAGGCAGGGGATAAGTGTGGCAGTGATGATTATGATGCCGCCCATTGTGGGAACGCCTTTCTTGCTGGTGTTGTACGGGTCGGTCTTCTCGTCACGCTGTGTCTCGACTATGTTTTTCGATTTCAGGTAGTTGATAAACCAATTTCCAAACCATATCGACACGACAAGCGCTATGATGGCAGCGGTGACGGCTCGGAACGAAACGTAGTTGAAAACTCCAGCTCCTGGGAAGTTTTGTGACTTTTGCAGATATTCAAAAAGATAGTATAACATGGTTATTTCTCCTTAAAAGCGTTGGTTAGTTCCTCTTTGTCGTCAAAGTGTGTCTTGACGCCTTTTGTGTCTTGATATGTCTCGTGGCCTTTGCCTGCTACGAGTATGATGTCGCCTTTCTTTGCTAGCGCTACTGCTGTTCTGATGGCTTCGTGGCGGTTGGTTATTGAAAGCACCTTTGGCGCTTGTTCGGGTGTGAGGCCTTTCTTCATCTGTTGAATGATGTCGTCGGGGTCTTCGAAGCGAGGATTGTCGCTGGTGAGTATCACCATGTCGCTAAGTTCTGCTGCTATGGCGGCCATTTCAGGGCGTTTGGTTGTGTCGCGGTTGCCTCCGCATCCTGCCACGGTGATGATGCGTTCGCCGCTTTTGCGCACTTCTGCTATTGTGCTTAGCACGTTCTTCAGCGCATCGGGGGTGTGGGCATAGTCGACAATGCCGACAATGCCTTTCTCGGTATGAACCATATCGAATCGACCGTTGGCACCTTGCAAACGGCTAATCTCGACAAGAAGTTCTTCCTCGTCGAAGCCTAAAAGAATGGCTGTGCCGTAAATGGCCAAAAGGTTACTTGCATTGAAGCCTCCAACCAATCGTGTGAACACCTCTTTCCCGTTGATTTTCATCAACATTCCGTCGAAGTGGCTTTCAACGACAATGCCTTTGAAGTCGGCATCGTGTTTCAATGCGTATGTCTTTTTCTTTGCCTTGGTGTTTTGCAGCATCACGAGTCCGTTCTTGTCGTCGCTGTTGGTGAGAGCAAAGGCATCGGCCGGGAGGTTGTCGAAGAATTTTTTCTTGGCGTTGCGGTAGTTTGCCATCGTCTTGTGGTAGTCGAGATGGTCGTGGGTGAGGTTGGTGAATATGCCTCCTGCGAATTTAAGTCCCGCAATGCGGTTTTGCTCAACGGCGTGCGAACTGACTTCCATGAAGGCCATCTCACAGCCTTTTTTCACCATCTTGTCAAGCAGTTGGTTCAGTTCGATGGGGTCGGGGGTGGTGTGTGTCGATGGTATTGTTTCACGGTCAACGATGTTCTCGATGGTCGACAGTAGTCCGCATACATAACCGGCATCGCTGAATAATCGGTAGAGTAGGGTGGCAATTGTTGTCTTGCCGTTGGTGCCTGTCACGCCTGTCAGACGTAGTTTGTGTGACGGGTTGTCGAAGAAGTTTGACGCGGCTATGCCCAGTGTCTCTGACGCATTTTCGGTGACGAAATACGATACTCCTTCAGCGAGTTGCTCTGGGAGGTTCTCACATACCACGGCTTTCACCCCGTTTTGTATGGCGCTGCCGATGAACTGGTGCCCGTCGACCTGTGTCCCTCTGATGGCGAAAAACATAGTTTGTTCGTCCACCTTGCGCGAGTCGAAGCTCAATGCACCAATCTCCTGTTCGGTGTTGCCTTTTATGTCAGTAAGCCTGCAATTGGCTAATATATCACTTATCTTTTTCATTTTCTTAAAGTTAGTTCTATGGTTTCGTTTCTTTTGATAGGTGTTTTCGGAGCTATTGACTGTGCCTTGACATTGCCGTATCCGCTGAATTTAGCCTTCAAGCCTATGCGCTCGGCGAGATAAACGGCGTCGGTTATGTTCATTCCCACAAAGTTGGGCATAAGGTTAGTGTCGGTGTAGGCATCGACGATCTCAATGGTTTCTGTGTCTCCGTTTTGGGTTTTGCTGATTTTAACCCATGCTGTGCTGTCGCCCGATGTGTTGTCTATATAGCTTATACCGGTGTTTCTTAGTGTGGTTTTCGCGTCAGCCAGCCTCATGGTGCCGTGTATTACATTGTCGCTGTTTGGTGTTGTCACACTGTCGGTGATGATGCCCAGCTTGATGGCATACACCTTCTCAACTATGTCTTTGAAAGCGGGTGCTGATATCTGTGAGGCGGCCCATCCCTGCGAGCGATCGCGTGCTTTGCTTATCACAACAAGGCATGTGTATTTCGGGTTGTCGGCCGGGAAATATCCTGCAAACGATGTGTTGTATAGTTTGCTGTACGAGCCGTTCTCGACGGCGCGTGCTGTGCCTGTTTTGCCTGCTATCAAGAAGGGGGTGTCTTTCAGTTTCTTGCCCGTTCCGTTTTGTACCACGCCTTCCATCATGCTTTTTGCAAGGGCTATGCTTTTCGGTTTTGCGATTTGCTTGTTGATGACGACGGGCTCAAAGTTTTCAACGGTGATGTTCTCTTTGCGTATCTCCTTCACAAACTGGGGTTTCATCATTTTCCCGTCGTTGGCTATGGCGTTGTAGAATGTAATGAGATGTATGGGTGCTACTGTCAGTGCGTAACCTATTGATATTCTTGATAATGCAGCTTTGTCACCAGGGCTGATGGCTATGCGTGGCGTTGATTCTCCTGCTATGTCGAGGTTGAGTTTCTCACCTAAATTCATCGAGTGCAGTTTTTTGATGAACTTGTCCTGACGGCTTCCAAACTGCTCGGTTATGAGCTTGGCTGTGCCGATGTTGGACGACTGTTCTATGATTTGGCGAATGCTGACCATGCCTGTTTCTCTGTTCACCACGTGGTCGTCGTACATTTCCCTTCCACCGAACTTCATAGGTGCACCTTTTCCTATGTATATGTCTTGCTTGTCGATGTCGATGTCTGGGTTCTCGTCAAGGTAGGCTAGGATGGAGGCCAACTTGAACACGGATCCAGGCTCGTAGTTGCTGTTTATGGCGAAGTTGTATGACTCGGTGCAGGTGTCTTTTTCGTGGTCGTACTGCAGGCTCGTTATGGCGCGTATGTAGCCTGTCTTTACGTCCATTATTATTACGCATCCTTGGTCTGCCTTGTGCAGTGAGAGGCGTTTGCGGAGTGTCGATTCGGCAATGTCTTGCAGACTTACGTCGATGGTCGTGATGACATCGAGGCCGTTCTCGCTGTTGCGGTTGCTTTCCGACTTGACGGGTTGCCTTCCTTGGCCTTTTATGACGCGCACAAGTTGTTGTCCGTCCTTGCCTTTCAAGACATCATCGTAGGCGCCTTCAAGTCCAAGGTGTATGTGTTTTGTCGAGTCGGGGTCTTTCTCATTGACGTAGCCTATTGTTCGGAAAGCAAGGCTGCCGTAGGGCATCACGCGACTCATGCTTTTCTCGTTGGTAAAGCCTTTGTTCATTGGATAGCCAATGGCTATGAGTTTGTTGTAGTTTTCCAACGATATTTTTTTGCCTATGGATAGATAGCGACTTTTTTTATTGCGTCCGTCGCGTATGTATTTGCTCCATTCATTGGCGTTGCGCTTTGGCAGTATTTTGGCAAGCTCCTGGCAGAATGGGCCAAGAGCCTTGTTGAATACGGAATCGGCTTTTATCGCTTCCGCCAGTGGGTCATAATACACATCGAAGATGGGAACTGATGTGGCGAGGAGGTCTCCATTTTCGGTGATGATGTTGCCTCGTGCGGCCTCGTCAACCTCGAATTTGTAGTATTGTTGCTCTGCCAGTTTTTTCAGCTGTTCGCCTTCTTTCAGCTGTACACGGGCGGCCTTCACGATGATGGCTATGCCCACCACGAATGTCATAAACAACACAAATGCTGCTTTGTATATGGTATAGCTCGGTCCTTTTTTCTTCTCGCTCTTGCTCATGGTTTGTCCTCCCCCTCGTTTTTGTTTATTTCTATTTTCTTCATGGGCTGCGTCGATTCTTTTATTTCACGATATTTGAGTTTCTCAACAAGAGTCGATTGCTTTGTTTCTTTTGTTATTGCAGCTTTAAGGTAGATGTGTTGAGTGTGGTATTCTTCTATCTGTTTTGTAAGGCTTCTTATCTGGCTGTGAACGTTCTCTACATGGTAAGAGCTTGCCACCAATAGCATCAGCAGGAACACTATATAGAGGATGAAAGGAAATTGTTTGGCAAAGCCTTCCTTGGTAAGAAAGTCTCCGCTGATGAAATGATAGATGTTGTTCAGCGCGATACCGAGCTTACTTCTTTTCTCTTTGGGTTCTTTGTCGGGACTGGCCTCGGAAGAGGGGTCGGCGTCGACATTCTCGTTGGGGTTATCCATCGGGTCGGGCTCGGGTATGGTCTCGTCAATGATGAAGTCTTCGTCGTCCTTGTTCATAGTTCTCTCCTTTCGGCTATTCTTAGTTTTGCGCTGCGGGCGCGGCTGTTTTCGTTTATCTCTTCGTCGGTAGGGGTGACGGGTTTGCGTGTTATTATATTATAAGGTGTAAGCAGGTTTCCGAAAAAGTCTTTCTCGGCCTTGCCTTCGGCGTTTCCTGTCTTCATAAAGTTTTTTACAAGACGGTCTTCAAGCGAGTGATACGACATCACCACGAGGCGTCCTCCTGGTTTCAGCACGTCGGGACACTGTTTGAGGAACTCGCTCAGCACATCGAGTTCATGATTGACTTCTATGCGAAGGGCTTGGAATATCTGTGCGAGTGTTTTGTTTTCTTTGCCTTTTGGCAGATGCGGTTTCACTGCCTCGATGAGCTGCTGGGTTGTCTTTATCTCTTCGTGGTCGCGAGTCATGACGATGTCGTTTGCAATGCTGTATGCATTGTTGAGTTCGCCGAAGTTGCGCAATAGTTTGGTCAGTTCTTCGATGCTGTAACTGTTCACTATGTCGGCGGCAGTGGTGCTGTTGTTCTGACTCATTCGCATGTCGAGGTTGCCATCAAAGCGTGTCGAGAAGCCTTTCTCGGCTGTGTCGAACTGGTGCGATGACACGCCAAGGTCGGCTATGATGCCGTCTATCTTGCCTTTGTGGTACAGCTTGATGAAGTTGCTGAAATAGCAGAAGTTCTGCGGTATGAAGGTGAAGCGTGGGTCGTCGAAAGCGTTGGCGGCAGCGTCTTGGTCTTGGTCGAAAGCGTAGAGGTGGCCGTTTTCATCGAGCTGTTCGAGTATGGCACGGGAGTGTCCTCCGCCGCCAAAAGTGACGTCGGCATAAACACCATCGGGCCTCAGCCTAAGACCCTCGATGCACTCTCTTAACATTACAGGGTTATGATACATCGCCGTGGCCTCCTTGCTTATTGTATGTTAAGGTTACTGAACTGCTCTTCTATCAGGTTACCGAATTCATCGGCTGTTAGTTTGTTAATCTCCTCATTGAAGGCGGCACTGTCCCAGATCTCAAGGTTTGCCGTGAGCGAGATGATGGTCACGTTTTTCACGAAACCGCCTTTCTTAATGAGCTCTTTCGGGATGAGAAGACGTCCGTTGCTGTCGGGCTTCACAAGTCGAGCTCCTGCGTTATAGATACGTATCACATCGACATTCTTTTTTTTGAACACGTCAAGCTGTTGAAAACGCTCCTGTGTCTGTTTCCAGTCGCTCATGGTGAACATCTCCACGCAGTTGGCGTGCAGTCCGGGACGCAACACAAAGCCTTCGTCAAAGGCTTCGCCCATCTGTTCCTTGAATGTGGCAGGGAACATCAGGCGGCCTTTGCCGTCGAGTTTGCATTCACATTGTCCTATCAGACTGTTCATTTCTCATCCTCTGTTTTGAGCTTGTAAAATTAGTGCATTTTTTACCACAAAGTCCCATTTTTTGACACTTTTTGTCTTAAAAACCCTTAAAAATGCCAATAAGTTTTCAACAGAGATTGTGAATTTACTGAAAATCAATTATATAAATAAAACAGGGCCGACCGCTGGCCGACCCTGAAAAAGTTGTCCTTAAAAATTTATTGTCTTTCTGCTTTACAGCATCAAGAAGCTCATCATCACACCTGCTGCAACAGCCGAGCCGATAACACCTGATACGTTAGGTGCCATGGCGTGCATGAGGAGGTGGTTGGATGGATCGTATTTTTGTCCCTCGATTTGAACGACGCGGGCACTGTCAGGCACTGCCGAAACACCAGCCGCACCAATCATAGGATTAATCTTCTCCTTCAGGAAGAGGTTCATGAACTTGGCACCAAGCAGACCGCCGGCGGTAGCCACTGCAAACGAGCAGGCACCGAGGACGAAAATCTTGATGGAGCTTGGGGTGAGGAACACCGAAGCCTGTGTAGAAGCACCCACTGTCAGACCAAGCAACATGGTCACGATGTCGATGAGCGGGTTGGAGGCTGTGTTCTGCAGACGTTTCACCACGCCACTCTCCTTGATGATGTTGCCGAAGAACAGCATACCGAGCAACGGCAGAGCCGTGGGGCTGATGAAGGTGGTGAGGATAAGACCCACAACAGGGAACATGATCTTTTCAGTCTTGTCAACCTTGCGTGGAGCACCCATCTTGATAAGGCGTTCCTTCTTGGTGGTGAGCAGACGGATGATAGGAGGTTGAATCACAGGCACGAGAGCCATGTATGAATAGGCAGCGATGGCGATGGGGCCAATCAAGTTGCGTGTGCCGCCTGTACCATTGGCCAGACGTGAGCTGAGGAAGATGGCGGTAGGACCGTCGGCTCCACCGATGATGCCGATAGCACCCGACTCGCGCAGGTTGAATCCTAAATAAAGAGCTCCGATGAAGGTGAGGAACACACCCAACTGGGCGGCGGCACCAAGGAGCATCAGCTTCGGGTTGGCTATGAGCGACGAGAAGTCGGTCATGGCACCGATGCCGAGGAAGATAAGAGGCGGATAGACACCCGAGGTCACACCGAAATAGAGGTAGTTAAGCACACTGCCTTTCTGATAGAGACCTGTCTGAAGGTTTATCTCACCTTCTTTGAACACCTCGTTCAAGAACTGGCGCACTTCTTCTATGTTGGCGCTGGCAATGCCGAAGTCGGCAAGGTTAAGGTGCTCCATCGACTTGACAGCCTCGCTTAGAACCATGTTACCCTCACGTCCATTGAAGATAGAGGTGATGAGGGCCTTGGCGGTCTCCATGTCAAAGCTGAAACTGCCAGAGTCGAAGGCCGTCTCAATCGCCGCTAGTGCTGTGGCCATGTCGATGCCCTCTCCTTGGTAGAATGGTATGTTACCGCAGATGATACCCGTTCCGATGGGTATGAGCAGCATGGGCTCGAACTCGAAGCGTATTGCCAGGAATATGAACAGGATACCGATAAGTATCATGATGATGTTGCCTATCTTGCAGTTGCGGAAACCAGTGAGGAGCCAGAATTTGTAAAGACCGTCTTTCAGCTGTTGGCTTACTGACATTTCTTGCTCTTCAGCCTTGATTTTGTGAACGTTGGTGGTGTGATGACGCTCAAGTGCTGAGATGCGCTTGTCGAGGTCTTGCACCTGTCCCTGCATCTCGGCCACGGCTTCGCCCATGGCTGCTGTTTGAGCGTTGCTCTCCTCCACAGTCATCTCGGTGACTTCTTCGTTGCCGTTTATCATCTCATCCACCTTGGTGGCAAACAACGGGTTGTTCACCACAGCAAGGTTGAGGATAAGCAGCAGAGCCACAGCCATAAGTATGACGAATGGCCTTCTGTAAACACTTTTCTTTTTCAGCATGGCATTAACCTATTACGAGTAAGACATCGCCTTGCAGTACGTTATCACCTTGACGGCAGTTGATGGCTGTCACGGTGCCGTCGGTCTCTGAAAGGAGGTTGTTTTCCATCTTCATTGCCTCGTACATAAGGAGTTTGTCGCCTTTCTTGACGGCATCGCCTTCCTTGACGAAGATCTGCATGATGGTACCCGGCAACGGAGCCTGCATCTTGTGACCTGCTCCACCAGCGGCAGCTGGTTTGGGAGCTGTAGTCTCGGTCTTGGGAGCTGACTGTGTCTTGGCAACTGTAGGACGTGCCACAGGAGCTATGACGGGAGCAGCCTGCTCTTCCATCTCAACTTTGTATTCACTGCCATTGACATTGACGGTGGCTATATTGCCTTCAATGTTCTGGACTTCTACCTCGTAGGGTTTTCCACTTATGTTGAATTTAAACTTTTTCATGTCGTTTTAATTATTTGTTCCAATGTCTTACTCCGTATGATTTAGCGTTCCACGCAGTGTTGCGTTTCTCGATGGTGATGACGTTGCTTTCCTCGTCGTGCAGGTTGGTGCTCAGATAGAGGGCCATGCCTATTGCGGTAAGTACCTCAGGCGAAATCTCTCCATCGGTGAGAACTGGCTTGTTGTTATTCTCGATGACGGGTGTCTTCACCTCTTTCTTCACGTCTTTTTGTGCGTCTTTTTTCTTGAAATAAGCAGCAACGCCACGGAAGATGGTCGAGAGGATGAACAATGCAATGATAACGATAAGGAATCCTGCTATTGTAACAATCCATCCCTTGGTGAAGTTCACACCTGATGCCTGTGCTATTATTAAAAGAGTATTCATCATTACAGCGGTATGTTTGAATGTTTCTTTTCAGGATTGGCAAGGCGTTTTGTCTCGAGTGTGCGCAGTGCGCGGATCACGCGGAAACGTGTGTTGCGGGGCTCGATAACGTCGTCGATGTAACCGAACTTGGCTGCTTCGTATGGGTTGGCGAACTTGTTGCGGTACTCTTCCTCTTTCTTTGCCACAAACTCGGCACGCTCGGCTGGGTCAGCTATTTCGGCAATCTTCTTGCCGTCGAGGACCTCAACAGCTCCCGATGCGCCCATAACGGCTATCTCGGCCGACGGCCATGCGTAGTTCACGTCGTTGCGAAGCTGCTTGCAGCCCATCACGAGGTGAGAGCCACCATAAGACTTGCGCAGTGTGACGGTTACCTTCGGCACTGTCGATTCACCGTAAGCGTAGAGCAGTTTGGCTCCGTGTACGATGATGCCGTTGTACTCTTGGCCTGTGCCAGGCAGGAAGCCAGGAACGTCAACCAAAGTCACGATCGGGATGTTGAAAGCGTCGCAGAAGCGGACGAAACGTGCGCCCTTGCGTGATGCGTCGCAGTCGAGAACACCGGCGAAGAAAGCGGGGTTGTTGGCCACGATGCCCACTGGCATGCCATCGAAGCGGGCAAAGCCGACGATGATGTTTTTCGCATAGTTCTTGTGTATCTCGAGGAAGTCGCCGTTGTCAACGATGGCGGTGATGATGTCACCCACGTTGTAAGGCTTGTTCGGGTTGTCGGGAATTATCTGGTTCAGAGCGTCTTCCATACGGTCAACGGGGTCGTTGCACTCGATGGCGGGAGCGTCTTCCATATTGTTTTGGGGCAGGAACGACATGAGTCGGCGGATGAGGGCCAGGCCTTCTTCTTCGTTCTCGACCGAGAAGTGAGCCACACCTGACTTCTGTGCGTGGATGCGTGCTCCACCGAGGTCGTCGGTGCTGACATCCTCGCCGATGACGGTCTTCACCACTTTAGGACCAGTGAGGAACATGTAGCTGTTCGACTCGGTCATAAGGATGAAGTCGGTGAGTGCGGGTGAATAGACGGCTCCACCAGCGCAGGGACCGAAGATGGCTGAAATCTGGGGTATCACACCCGAGGCGTTGATGTTGCGTTGGAAAATCTCGGCATATCCGGCCAAGCTGCGTGAGCCTTCCTGGATACGGGCTCCGCCTGAGTCGCAGATGCCTATCACGGGAGCGCCGACCTTCATGGCTTGGTCCATGACCTTGCAGATCTTGAGCGACATGGTCTCGCTCAATGCGCCACCAAACACGGTGAAGTCTTGTGCATAGACGTAAACGACGCGGCCTTCGATGGTGCCGTGACCTGTGACGACGCCGTCGCCAAGGTACTGCTGCTTGTCGAGGCCGAAGTCGGTGGTGCGGTGCGTGACAAACATGTCAGTTTCTTCAAAGCTGCCCTCGTCGAGGAGGAGTGCGATACGCTCGCGGGCTGTCATCTTGCCCTTGGAGTGTTGTGAGTCAATGCGCTTCTGGCCGCCACCCAAGCGGGCCTCGTTGCGCTTGTCCAACAATTCTTGAATCTTTTGTTCGATTAACATGATTTTTTAATTATTTGATTCCGCTGTTTTTCTTGCCGACATTACAACAACATGTGACGCGACAACGCTTTTTGTGTTGCCTTGTCACTGCCGGCGCAGCGGGGTTGATTATTCCGTCTTTTTATTTCTTGTTTTTGTCTTCGCAAAGCTCAGTGAGCACTCCGAAAGTGGATTTTGGATGCAGGAAAGCGATGCTGAGGCCTTCGGCACCGTTGCGCGGGGCTTGGTCGATGAGGCGTATGCCAGCGTTCTTGGCTTCCTCAAGCTGACCTTCGAGGCCGTTGACGGCAAAGGCGATGTGGTGCATGCCGCCGCGACCGTTGTTATTCTCAATGAATTTGGCGATGGTGCTCTCAGGGCTTGTGGGCTCCAGAAGCTCTATCTTTGTCTGACCGCAGCGCAGGAAGGCGGTTTTCACTTTTTGGTCGGCTACTTCCTCGATGGCGTAGCATTTCGTTCCGAGAAGTGTCTCGAAAAAAGGAATAGACTCTTCCAAGCTGGTAACAGCTATTCCAATGTGTTCAATGTGAGTAGGTTGCATTACTTTAAAAATTTATTCGAATAAATATTTTACCTATGTTTAAATTTGCGGCAAAGGTAAGGAATTTAGCGGAAAAAAACGCTAAAAAAGATAAATTTTTTAAACACAGGGGAATGCTTTGTTGTCATTCCTCGGTTTCGTTGTCTTTCCCTTTGATTTTCAATAGGGTAATGTCACCATTGTCAAGTTTTTCCTGGTATCTTTTCTTGCGTAGCTCTTTCTCGGTCTGTTTTACGCTTTTTTTGTATTTGTAATGAAGGATGATGTAGATGATGGCGGGTATTATGACGGCTATTAAACACCAGATGTCTACCTTTCTTCCTTGACTATCGAAATAGCAATATGTGATAAAGTAAAAAGTGTACAACAAGGGCCAACCCAAGTATCTTGCCAGTTGTTGCTCTTTCGACCCCTCAAACTCTTCAAAGTTGTCAGGATGCAAGATATATGCCTTTTTAAGATAATGTACTGTTACAAAGATACTTGCGATGCACAATACAACATACAGAATGTAAATGATTGTAGTTGTTTCCATTTTTTTTTGTTTTTAAATCCGCTGCAAATATATGTTTTTGTTTTTAAATCCGCTGCAAATATATGTTTTTGTTTTTAAATCCGCTGCAAATATATGGAAAAAACAATTAACTCCAGCACCTGTGTCTTTTTAAAGAAGTCAGAATACAGAATGGGAGTTAAAGAGGAAGTTACGATAGGAGTTAAAAGGGGAGTTACGATAGGAGTTAAAAGGGGAGTTAAACGATACTCGCGTCTTGCAGTCTCGCAGTCACGTGTCTTTTTAAAGAAGTCAGAATTTCCGCTCCCTGAGCTTGTCGAAGGGAAGAGGAAGTTATAATATGAGTTAAAAACGATACTCGCGTCTCGCAGTCATGTGTCAGAAAAGCAACTTAACTGTCTGCCATTTCGACAAGCTCAATGAGCGGGATTATACAAATCAACAAACAGGTTGTTATCTATTAGCTTTTCTTCCATTTGTGGCTTTCAAGTAGCATTCTCTGCACAGAGGTTCGTAGCTCTCCGTCTCGCCAAGCACAACCAGTTTGTCGCCTTCGATGGTGCGGTGCGAATATTGCGCCAGTCCGCCGCAGCTGATGCATATTGCATGGACTTTCGTCACGTCCTCGGCTATGGCCATGAGTGTCGGCATGGGACCGAAGGGCTTGCCCGTGAAGTCCATGTCGAGGCCAGCCACGATGACACGTTTGCCTTGGTCGGCCAGTTGCTGGCACACGTTGGGAAGCTCGTCGTCGAAGAACTGAGCCTCGTCGATGCCTATCACATCGGCCTCGTTTGAGTAGAAAAGTATCTCGGAGGCGCTGCCCACGGGAGTGGAGTGAAGGGCGTTGGCGTTATGCGAGACAACATCCTCCTCGCTGTAGCGCACATCGATACCAGGTTTGAAAATCTCAACCCTCATCTTGGCTATCTTGGCACGTTTCAAACGGCGTATCAGCTCTTCTGTCTTGCCCGAAAACATCGACCCGCAAACAACTTCTATCCAACCTTGTGTCCTATTATGATAATCTTTTTCGACAAACATGACTTTCGTTTTTATTTTATTTGTAATTTTACACACTCAAATCAAAGCAAAAATATGGATAATTTGAATACAAACATCAACTTTGAGGAACAAAGGCAACAATTATTGTCTATACGCAAGGAAATCAGACTATTATCGCAACAGGTCGACTTTCTTCTCCGCAACGAGAAGCCTCTCGGTCTGCTGGATGTAGATGTGCTTATGAACCGCACTCACACGCTCTACGATATGCTTTGCGCTATTGAGACCGACCATCAAGAAAACTTCACGGAAGAGGATTTCGACGAGGACATGGTCAACGTTCTCGCTTCTGCTGTGGTTGGTACTGCTGACAATGGTTCGACGGAACAGCACATTGATGAGCCCAATGTACAGGATTCTGCAACTCAACACATTGACGAACCTGTTGAGCATGACCTGACAATAGATGATACTCCGGAACCTGAAATTGTTGATGAACCCGCACAGCCCGAAGCGGCTGAGATGTCCGAGGGCGACGAAAACTTTATCATGTCGTTCGACGAGGCACCGGCAGAGGAGAAACCACAGGAATATTCTAACATTGTGGACGATTACCTCTATACTATGGAGCAGGAAGAGAAGGAAAGGGAAGAGAGTGCAGAGCAGGAGCCTGTCGAAAAGGTGCTTTCTGACCCTATCTTTGAGATAATCACGCCATCGGGTGACGATTCGTTGAATGAAGAGGAACCTGAAGCAGAAGAGCCCGAACAGGATGTGGCTTTTCCAGAGGAGAACAGTTTTGACCGGCCAGAAGAGCCTCTCTTTATTCCAGATGAGACACCGAGTCAGGAGGAGGAGGTTCTTGCTGAACCCGAAAGAGTCGAGCCAGAGAATGTTTCGTCTGACAACCAGCCAAGCTTGTTTGATGTTGTCGAGCCTGAACAACCCGAGCAGCCGGAGCAAACAGTGTTGGGCGAGAAGATGATCACTGAAGACAATACGCTTGCCGCCAAGTTGCAGAACCGCCCCGTTGGCGACCTGAAATCAGCCATAGGTATTAACGACAAGTTCTTGTTTGTGAACGAGCTGTTTGGCGGAAGCATGGAGAAATACAACCGTTCGATAGAGAACCTAAACGACATACAAACCTATAATGGCGCATTGATTTACCTTGACGAGTTGAAGGTCGAGCTTCAGTGGAACAGCAACAACGTGGCTTATAAGAAGTTGGCCGACCTTGTGCGTTTAAAGTTTGAGTGAACATGTCGAAGCTTTATTTAGTGCCTACGCCTATAGGCAACCTTGAGGACATCACCTTGCGTGCCATACGCATCCTTAAGGAGGTGGATGTGGTTTATGCCGAGGACACCCGCACTTCGGGCAATTTGTTGCGCCATCTGGGTATTGAGAAGCCTATGCAGGCGTTTCATATACACAACGAGCACCAACAAGCCGAGCGTATGGCCGAACACATAGCTTTGGGCACCACTGCGGCCTTGTTAACCGATGCGGGAACACCAGGCATCTCTGACCCTGGGTTCATGTTAGTGCGCGAGTGCATTCTTAAAGGAGTGGAGGTGGAGTGCCTCCCCGGACCGACTGCTTTTGTCCCGGCACTCATCAATTCGGGATTGCCGGCAGAAAGGTTTGTCTTTGAAGGCTTCCTGCCGCATAAGAAAGGACGCGAGACCAAGATAAGGAATATAGCCGAGCATCCTTACACCTCTATATTATATGAGTCTCCTTTCCGCTTGGTGAAAACCTTGCAGCAGCTGATTGAAGTCTGTGGCGGTGAGCGGCGCGTATCTGTGGCGAGGGAGCTGACCAAAATTCACGAGGAGAACGTGCGCGGCACACTCGAAGAAGTTTGTGCCTATTTTTCAAGCAAGGAAGTCAAAGGTGAGATAGTGATAGTTCTGGAAGGGAAACAATGAAAAAAGGAGGCTCAGTAAAAAGCCTCCTTTTCTTTTTGTATTATGAACAATTAGTATTTGTCTTCAATCTCGTCCTCTCTGTCCTCAACGTAGTCTTTGAAGTTCTTGGCAAGCCATTCGGGCACGTTGGGGTCTTTTTTGACGGTCTTGCATATCTCATACATTTCGTCTTCTATTCTCTTGGCTTTTTTCTTCTCGCCGTTGCGGAGGGCCTTGTCGTATTGTGCCATCTTGCCGTAGATGCCATATTTCATGCAGATGTCGTTGATGGTCTTGGGAGGATAGTTGTATTTCTTTTCCTCTTTTTTCTCAACAGTTTGTTCTGGTTCTGACTCGGGTTCTGGCTCTGGTGTGGCAGCCTCGACAACGGGTTCGCTTGTGGTGAACGAGCAACGCAGGCTCTTTGTCTTGTTCAGTATGTCGACAGCTTCTTTGTAGCTGAAGTCTTTTTTCGAGTTCTCGCTGGCTGTGAACACAATGTCTCTTTCGACACTTGGGTCATTGTTGATGAGAGGAAGAACATTGGCAATGTCTTCACCGGTCAGAACAAAACCATCGTGCACATTAAGCTTGTTCTCGTCAAGGAGATTCATATCAATGGTAAGGTCGTTGAATTGCTTGGCGTCGATTTTCTGAATCGGCACTGTGGCTTTGATGTTCCATTTTGATTTCTCGTTTGGCGATGGTGACATGAGAAGTTTCACATCGCTACCGAGTTTGAACGAGCCAAAGCTATTGCCGGCTATCTCAACATTGGCCTTCGCAACTCTGGTCTCAACAGGTTGGTTGTTTGATGAGCAGCTAAACATAAGTGCGGCTGCAAACACAAAAAGTATAAGTTTTCTCATTGCAATAAAGTTTATTTTAACACTGCAAAGATAAACATTTTTTCCAACGTGGTAAGTTTTTCGCTCTTTTTGACAAAAAAATCAGCTTATTGTCTTTTTTTTATACTCGTTTCAAAAAAAATAGTATCTTTGGCACGTTTTAACAAATGAATAAATAATTAAAACCTACTTAGCATGAAGAAATTATTGATTGTAATGCTTGCTTTCGCAGCCTTGTTCATCGGCTGCAAGAGGGAAAGCAGCGAGAAGAGAATCCTCAGATTCCAGTTCGCCAACCCCAGTGTTGAGGCGACTATCAACGAAGGTGCCAAGACCATTGTGGCCAATATGCCGGAAGGTACCGATGTCACCAATTTGGTGCCCATGATCACCATTTCCGACAAGGCCAGTGTTGACCCGGCCTCCGGCATACCGCAGGACTTCACCAATCCCAAGACCTATGTCGTGACTGCTGAGGATGGCTCCAACACATCCTACACTGTTACTGTCACCAAAGGTGGTGGCGGTGGCGGCGGCGGTCAAACCACTGACCCAACAACTATTGATGGCAACATCAGCGCCAACACCACATGGCCCGACCTCGGCCTGCCCGTTGACTACATCATCGACGGCTACTGCTACATCGAAGGCAACGCCATGCTGACCATCGAACCTGGCGTGACTATCATGTTCACTGGCTCAGACTGTGCCATCATCGTTGAGGAAAATGCTGGTATTCACATGGTGGGCACTCCCGACAAGCACATCCGTCTTGTGAACGCCACAAACAACAATAACCACGGTGCTTGGAGAGTTTTCAGAGTAGAATCGAACCGTGCCGACAATATGATGGAGTATGTTGACTTCATCAACGGCGGTTCCGATGACGGCTATGCCGTTTTGCATATCGACGGGAATGCAAAACTTTCTGTGAAACACTGCCTCATCGACGGCTCTCTCGGAAATGGTATCCAAGTTGACGGTACACTCACAGCATTCGAGAACAACACCATCAAGAATTGCGAAAAATATCCTATGGAAATCAAAAATGCAAACCATGTCAACCAACTCGGTACTGGCAACACCTACACTGCCAACACCATAAACATGATTTGGTTCAACCATTACTGGATTGACAACGGTACACAAAACAGCACCTTCACCTTCACCAACCAAGGCGTACCTTATCACATGACAGAGGGTATGAATGTTGACGAAAACAACATTATGGTTGTTGAAGCAGGCTGTGAATTTGTGTTCGGCTACGATGAGCCCTTCATTGTTTCTGACGGCAGCCTCATCAAGGTGAACGGCACCGCTGCTCAGCCTGTCATATTCCGTGGCGAGTCAAACGAAGCAGGTTTGTGGGAAGGCATTGAGGTCAACACGACCAGAAGCACTAACGGCGGCTGCAATCTTACCAACTGCATAATCGACGGCGCCGGTATGTATGAAAAAGGAGCTCTTTACTTGAATGAAGACACCCGTCTGAACATCAATGGTTTGAGTGTTTCTAACAGTGGTACATACGGTCTCAACATCGAGATTCCTACTGTGTGGGATGATGCGGCAGAAGATTATATATATGATTACAACAGCTATCATGTGACCGCAACAGGCTTGACATTCTCCAACTGCGCAAACGGAAACATCTGGGAGCGCGCCAAGGGAGTGGTGTTCAGCGCATGGCCGAACTGATAATGGTAGCACATGCAACAAAAAAAGCCGAGGTTTTCCTCGGCTTTTTTTGTTCAAAAATAAATAATCATCTTTTCTTGCAGCAATCCATTATTTTTCTCAACTTTGTGGCAAATAAAAACGAATGATATGAGCGTTCTTAAAGAAAACGAGAAAATAGGCAACTACACAGTAGCGCAATTTATCAAGAAAAGCGCGACGGCCGAGTCTTACAGGGTTACCGACAGTGAAGGCAAGGACTTTTTCATGAAAGTGTTCGACATGAGCACGTTTCCGAAGAAACTGCTTTTCGACGGCAAAGAGGTGTATGAGATAAAACTCAGCAAGGAGCTGAAGTCACAATATGTGATATGCTATGTCGGCGATGGCAGCTTTACTAAAAACGGCACCAGCTACCAGTATCTAGTTACAGAGTTCTACAAAGGCAATCTTCTCTCTGATATTGTTGCGCCCGATTCAGTTTTGGGCACCGACGATGCCATTCTGATAACCCTGTGTGTGTTGACGGGTTTGGGGCACATTCATTCGCTCGCCATGATGCACAACGACATCACGCCGTCCAACATCATCCTGCAAGAGGCTGAGGAGGGGCTGATACCCACTATCATCGACCTTGGACATATCTCATACATGGTGATGGACAAGCCGCCTTTCTATCTTGATGACTTGTCGCCTTTCTTCCGTGCCCCGGAGACCTTCAAGGGCATCTATACGCCTAAGGCGGAGCTGTTCTCGGTGGGAGCACTCCTTTATTACATGCTCTTCGGCAAAGCCCCGTGGGAGGTCGAGATTCCTGAGAATGCCGACCGTGAGACGATAAAGAAAATTGTCAAGAACGCCCGACGCGAGAAGCTTGTGCTTGAGACCGAGAATGTCAAGATTGACGAAAACCTGAAACTCATACTGAAGAAAGCCTTGATGAAGACACCTGACAAGCGTTTCGCTTCGGCTGAGGAGTTCGCCGTCGCTGTGCAAGGCAACCTCTCCATGATGGATGAAGATGACGATACCCCCGACAACGACCAACAGAACATACCACAGGAGCAGCAGAAAATGGCCGAGAACCTTGCCAAGATAACCTACAAACAAGGCTCGGGTAACGGCTTCGACAATGTGGCGGGCCGCGATGAGCTGAAGGAGAAGCTTCGCAAGGAGGTGCTTTTCGCCTTGCAGAACCCTGAGAAGGCTCAACGCTACAGGATTGCTCCTATCAATGGCTTGTTGCTCTATGGCCCTCCCGGCTGTGGCAAGAGCGTGGTGCTTGAGAGCCTCGCCGAGGAGTCGGGATTCAACTATTCCATCATCAAAGGGTCCGACTTCGGCAACATTTACCAGCCAGGCGTTATTGACGCACTGCAACGCGTCTTCGACGCCGCTTCGCTGAAAGCTCCTTTCATGATTTGTTTCGATGAGTTGGAATACATCATGCCCAATCTTGCTGACGAAGACAGCAACGGAAGTATGAGCCAGCAGTCGTTGGCTATGGTCAATATTTGGAACGGCTGCGCCAAGAAAGGCATACTTGTGGCTGCTGCCTCAAACGTGCCAGAGATGGTCGACCCAGCCATTCTCCGTGTGGGATGCATAGACAAGGTTTATTTCGTGCCGCAACCCGACGCCGAAGCACGCAAGGCCATCTTCAAGAACCATCTGAAAGACCGTCCTTGTGGCGAGATTGACTATGACGAGTTAGCCAAGCTGTCGGATGGGTTTGTGGCAGGCGACATCACAGAGGCCGTCACCGAAGCTGCCATAACAGCGGCCTACATGGACGTGGAGATTTCGCAGAAGTTGCTTGTCGATGTGCTACGCTACAAGAAACCTTCATATTCAGTGGGCAAGACGATAGGATTCAGCCGTTAAACATTATGCCTAAAAACGCCAAACAACAGGTAAAAGCCTATTTGGACAGGCAGGCTGTTGATGCCAAAAGCACTCGCTCAGGTCTAAGCTTCAGCTTGGGAGGTCGCCGTTATCAGCTGTGGCACGACAAGAACGACCCTGACTTTCTACGCCTCACAACACCTGTCATGCTCGACGTGACGCGTGACAACTATGCCCGTGTCATCATGGCTGCCAACACACTCAATGCCAAATGCAAAGTGTCGAAAGCCGTTGTCTATGACTTTGACGACGCCGATACCGATTCTGCATGGATTTGTTTTGAGCAAGTGCTGGTTCAGGATTGTCCCGACTCATTGCTGGAGCGCATCTTCGACATGATGGCCACCGCTGCCGAAGAGTTTGAAGAAATGATTGAATACAATGAATATTGACGATTTTACATCAAAAAAGCTTTTTCACATAAATAAAAATAATGGAAACCACTTTCAAATCGCAGGCTCTTGAGGCCAACCTTGAACAAACAAGATACAAGGATATTCATATACCTGCAGAATATCAAGATTTTATAAATCTGTCGGCAAAATATTTCGGAATAAACAAGCGTGCAAAGGATTGCATCACCGAATACCATCATCCCCTTTCAAACCATACTTTTGTCACAGAGGAGCTGCGCAAGATGCTCATCGACGATATGTGGTTCTATACCCGTGACGACATGCCTGTTGACGTGTTCAAAATACCACTCGGCATGATGGGCAGCCTGCTTCGTCCAGATGTGAAGACGACACTCCGACTCAATATAGTCAACACCCTGCTTGAGTTTGCTGGACTTCTGAAACAAAAAGCACCTCAACACGCCGACACGATAAGCCTTGTCCTCGACATCTTGACAGACAAGCGCGAGGCCAACACCGAATGCTATATCCGCGCCTCGAAAAACGTGTCACGTTATCTGGGCAGCATCGCCGAAGACGAGCGTTTTGCCGCAAAAGCCAAAAACCTGTTCGTAGCCATCTTGCGCGACAACTTCAACTTTTGGCGCAGCACCACCGAGATTGAGAAATGGCTGAGCGAAAAGAATGGTGTCGTCAGCACAGAAGAGGCGACAGCCATAACAAACCAGATAGGGGAGCCCTATTTCAGCGGACTTTTCAGCACCCTCGACAACAACCCGACTTGGCAACAATGCTGCGATCTGCCCTATTTTGAGCAGATTGCCGAACGCTTTGGCAAATCGGAAGACCTGATAGCTCACTTCACCGCTAAGTTCCAATATGTTTTCTATCTTCTCCATCTCCCAGGCATGGCCGCCATGCGCGAAAGGCTCATTTGGAACATGGACCGCATGCTACGCAACGCCGTTGATGAATTGGGCGACGACGAGGTTATACCATTCATCGACACCATCTTCGACCTTGCCAACGACCTGCGTGGCGAGTATATGTCGGCAGTGCTCGACTTCCAACTGACTTTGGGAAAGAAAATCATCGACATCGACAAGACCGAGCAAAAGGACATAGTGAATTACTATGAGAAGAAACTCATCAACTTTGGCTTTGTCACCCCAGGAAAAGTCTTCGTTGGCGAGGACTGGCAGCTCTCCGTCGATGAGAACCACATCAAGAACATACGAGTGTGGCTTGAACTCATCGAGTATTCGCAGTCACTCATGGAGAAATTGCTTTCGGCCCTTATCGTGAACCTCAAGATAGGCGGCATCTTCATTAGCGACACCGACCTCTTCCAGCGCGAGATAACGAAAATACTCAACTCGAACATCACACCTTACTATAAAAAAGTGAAACAGCTGGCGCGCATCTTCCCAGTCTATTTCAATGAGATAGGTGCTGAGGGAGAGATACGCAACGTCACCACAAATATGGACGAGATTTCGGGCCGCCAGGACCAACTTGTCCACTTTCTGCGCAAACAGGTGCATACCGAGAGCAACAACACCCTTATTGGTCTAACTCTCAGTGTGTTCAAGTTCTGGAACGACGGTATTGTTGAGAACTTGAGACCCATATTGCCCAACAATGTCTATAACAGCATCGACACCACAGGCGACTGGTTTGTTCACATCCATGCCATTACACAGACGATGAGCGAAATATCGTGCCTCAATCCTGAAGACGTGATAATGATGTCGCGCGACGATTTCGAGAAACTAATTGGCCTTGCCGCCAACCGCATCGGTCTCGACGAGGCACTGACGGAACGCGAGAAGCTGAGGCTGATGAACATAAAGGACCTCTATGCCTATCTGCGCGAAAAATACTCGTTCGAGTCTGTCAACATCTTCAACTCGCTCCGCAACTATCCTTTCATCCCCGATGCCGAGATTGACGAATTTGAGAAAGCCTTCAATTCAAAAGACTTCGCCAAGTCGCTGTCGCTGATTTACAGCTTCATGGAGAAACTGAAGACCATCATTTTCAACCCAGCTGAGAGCGAAGGATGGGAGAACATATATCACAAGCGCCACATCGCCATCGGCATACCTTCGATGTACGGCACCTATCGTGAGAACAAGTTCGAAGCTATGGGTCTTACCTTCCGCCTTGAACGTGTGGCGACACAGTTGATGGAAAAAGTGGTGTCGAGCATCAACCTCGAATATGTCTCGCACCGCACCCTGACGCAGATATACAAGATACTGGAGTTCTTCCGCATAGGCCTCGAGCTCGACGGCATCACAAACCAGAGCTTCAACTCGAAACTCGACATGCTCCGCTACAGTCTCACCTCGCGAAGCTTCACCCTGTCACAATACATCAACATCTTCCAGTTCATCAACGAGGATGTGCGCCGCATCATCATCAAGCACTTCATCAAGTCGTACGAATATCCTCTGAAGATAGTCATTCCGCAGCTCTTCGACGCCGACCACATTATGACCGAACGCGAACAGGCTGCTTTGATAAGCCGCAAGTCGGAGGAGTTCCACCGCGACATGCTTGCCGACGCCTTCCTGATGCAGCCTTTGGACAACTTCATCGGCCGCATACTCTCGTCGCTGCGCAACATGGAGTCGTCGCTAAGTGAGAAACTCATCAACGACATCATGACCTACAACTCCGATATGCTGATAAGTCCGTTCTGGCAATCCACGCCCGAGATGGACAACCAAGTGTTTATCGGCAACAAGGCTTATAACTTGAAACGTCTTTATCTTGCTGGAATGCCGGTGCCTCCAGGATTCGTCATCACCACCGAGACTTTCCGCCGCAACGACACTATAAACACCATACCCGAGCTGCAAAGCGAGATTCATGGCAAGATTCGCAAACACATTACCGACCTTGAGGAGATGACTGGCAAGAAGTTCGGCTCGACCGACAACCCGTTGCTCTTCTCGGTACGTTCGGGAACTGCCATCTCAATGCCAGGTGCCATGGACACATTCCTCAACGTGGGCATGAACGATGAGATTGTCGAAAGTCTTGTCCAGGACAACGACAAGGCATGGGCTGCCTGCGACTCATACCGCCGATTGCTGCAGAGTTGGGGCATGGCAAAAGGCATCAGCCGCGACCTCTTCGACGAGGCCATCAGTGCCTTCAAGCAGAAAAACAATGTGAAACAGAAAGGCGACCTATCGGTAGCCGTCATGCGAGAGATAACAGAGGCTTACAAAGACATACTCAAGGCTCATGACGTGGTTTTCGAACAGGACGTGTTCAAGCAACTCATTTCCTGCATCAACATGGTAATCGACTCGTGGGACTCAGAACGCGCCCTTGCATACCGACGTCATCTGGCCGTATCGGAAAACTGGGGCACTGCCGTCATCGTGCAACAGATGGTGTATGGCAACCTCAATGCAAAATCGGGTACAGGAGTTGTATTCACCCAGAACCCGCACCGCGAGCGTCCTGGCGTGCACCTCTACGGCGACTTCACCATGCGCAGCCAAGGCGAAGACATCGTGGGTGGCCTAGTGAAACCCCTGCCCATTGGTGAGACACAGCGCAAAACTGCAGGACTGGAAGGACCATCCATGCAGACTTTCCTGCCAGAGATATACAAGAAGATATACAACATCGCCGTCGAACTCACCGAGAACCTCGGCTACAGTCCGCAGGAGATGGAATTCACCTTCGAGTCGGACAAGCCAGAGGACTTCCGTATCTTGCAGATTCGCGACCAAGACTTAAAGGCCGATGAAAACATCACTGAGGTGTTCTCTCTCTCGCCCGATGAGATGCACCCAATAGGCCGTGGCATGGGCATTGGCGGCGGAGCCATGAACGGCTTTGTTGCCTTCAATGACGACGATATCAAGATGTTGCGCGAGAAAGACAGCAATGCCAACATCATCCTTGTCCGCCCCGACACCGTCCCTGACGACATCGGCATGGTGTTCGACAGCGACGGTCTACTCACTGCCCGTGGCGGCGCCACTTCGCACGCAGCCGTGACGGCAGTCCGCCTTGGAAAGGTGTGTGTGGTGAGCTGTTCCGACCTTGAGGTTAACGACCCGAAGCACTGTTGCACTCTTAACGGACAGACATTCCATGCAGGCGACGAGATAGCTATAGATGGAAACCTTGGCCTCGTTTATAAAGGGCATTATCAAACTGAAAAGATGAGAAGTTGAAGAAAAATTTCTTGTCATAGGTGTAACGAAAAACGAAAATCAGTATTTTTGCGTGTTAAAAGGTAAATATTAACAATAAATAATTAGATAATGGAAAAAATCAAAGTTGGAATCAATGGATTTGGACGTATTGGCCGCAATGTGTTCCGCATCTGCGTGGAGCGTCCCAACATCGAAGTGGTAGGCATCAACGACCTTACCGACACCAAGGTTTTGGCTCACCTCTTGAAGTATGACTCGACACAAGGTCGTTTCAATGGCACCATCGAGCATGAGGAAGGTGCCATCATCGTCAACGGAGTCCGTGTTTCGGTTACTTCGGAGCGTTCTCCCATCAACATCAAATGGGCCAAGACTCCCGATGTTGTTATAGAAGGTACTGGCGTGTTCCGTTCAAAGGAAAGCAGCAAGGGCGGCTATGGCGACCACCTCAAGAACGGTGCCAAGAAAGTCATCCTCACAGCTCCCGCTAAAGACACCATCGACGCTACTATCGTTTGTGGCGTTAACGACAACGACCTGAAAGACACCGACCAAACCGTGTCGAACGCATCATGCACCACCAACTGCCTCGCTCCTGTTGCCAAGGTTCTGAACGACCGTTTCGGCATTGAGCAAGGTTATATGACCACCATCCACAGCTACACCAACGACCAAGTTATCCTTGACGGTCCACACAGCGACCTTCGCCGTGCACGTTCTGCCGCTTTGTCGCAAATACCCACCACTACTGGTGCTGCCAAGGCTGTTGGCCTCGTGATTCCCGAGCTGAATGGCAAACTCGACGGCATCGCTGTCCGTGTCCCCACACCTACAGGCTCGCTTGTCGACTTGGTCTGCACTTTGAAGACTGAGGCTACCAAGGAAGAGATTAATGCCGCCATGAAAGAAGCCGCCGAAGGCCCAATGAAAGGCATTCTCGAATACACTGAAGACCCGATTGTGAGCTGCGACATCATCCACAACCCGCACTCCTCAGTCTTCGATGCCGCCAGCACCATGGTGAAAGGCAAGATGATCAAGATCATGTCATGGTACGACAACGAATGGGGATACTCAAACCGCGTCGTCGACTTGATTGAGAAGATGAAATATTGATATTTCATAGTTTTAATCTAATACAAACACGGCTCGGTGACGGGCCGTGTTTTTTGTCATAAAAAAAAAGACAGTCTCGAGAATAACATGACACATATAACAGATTTTTTAACCTTATAGGTTGTGCTGCTGTGCCATCAAAGTCGGCTGCGAGTGTCGCTTATAAACAAAGAATTGATTAAACTGACCGCATCTTGATTTTTGATTGGCTACCCAGTATTGAAAATGTGGCTATGGAAGATTATTTAAAGAAATCATCACCTAATTATTTCGTGTGACGCAATAGTCAACAAAAGCGCATTCGCTCGGCTCATGACAGTGCATGCCCATTGCTCCGGATGGCATTATTTTTTTCCTCTTTATATTTCTCATCATATTGAGTCTGTCGTCCATGCCAGCCTGGCGCTCCAAAACCTCAGGCAATATCGATTTTATAATGAAGAGTTGTTGAATGTCGGTGTTTTGCGATGTCAAATCCTTCGCTGGGATACTGAGGCTTTTCAAATAATCAGCATTGACACAATACAGTTTGAAATCAGAGAGCTGGACATTATGACTTATGACATAATAGTCAAAAGCATAGCCATCGAGCATATAATCGGAAACATCAGTCGATTTTGAGTACACACAAGCCTCGTTTCGTCCGTTTTCTGTATTAAGCGCCGTAATCATGGAAAACATGTCCTCGTAGGCAAATGTGGGCTCAAAAATGTGCGAGAGCTCCTGCTTTTTCAGATATACCTTTGTTTCCTCGGCCAGAGCATTGATGGCGATTCTATATGGAACGGTAGGAATCCTGAAAGGTGTTTCTGCCCGCAAACTTTTTCGTCTTAACGCCCTCGTTCGCTGCGGCGAGAGCCTCCAGTCACTGTCGAAAGTTTCTTTTAAAAGACTTGTAAGTGCCGTATATTCCTCGTGTTCTGACCTGCTTATACCCCCTTTCGTCTTTCTCAGTTCATTTCTGTTATCGGAAAGCCAAAGACTTCTGAGGCACTGGCAGCATCGCTTGTACAACAGGCTCGTCATGCTTAAAAGAGGTAGATCCTGTATGATTTCGCGCCAACGAAGGCTTGCGGAATTTGCCATTTCATCCATTCCTTTGCTGATAGAATAGAATTCCCCGTTTTCAAAATACTGTTCGCACCACCAGAACTCCTCTGCTGCCATAGCATATTTTTGTTCTTTCAAATAGCGCTCGCCATCTTCGTAGCAGCCGTATAAATTTCCTATATCTGACATAATTTTTGTTTTTTGTTGTTTCACCAAAATTAGTTATTTTTTTTAATAGTTTCTTTCAATTTATCCACTTGAAGCTTCTCAAAACCTTGTCGAAGTCGTCTTTCCATATACCGCTTTCTTTCTCGCGATACGACAGTATCATCATCACCGCCTGATTGTTGTCATGAAAAATCACAATTCTGCATGCAACAGGTATTGATTCGTCGTGTTCAACACCGCTGCGTCGATAGCTTATTTGCAGGCCGTTTGCACCGTTCACCTTTATCCATTTGGTGCTTATCTGACCCATCAGATGGCTTGCCCAGCCTATTTGTTCATCAACCGTCTCTATTATTCCCGCATCGTCGGGCGAGACTTCCACGGTCTCATCACGATTGAGATAAGCTCCCTGCGAATCCTTTGAGTAGAACAGCATTATTCTGCTGTATGCCTTAAAAGCCTCGGGAGCCATGTCGGGCAAGCCTTTTTGGCAAAAGACGACCAAGGAATCGAAACTTGCCATGCCGATAGAATCAAGATGCTGAGCATACGGACTGTCCTTTTTCCTCAACTCCATGATTGGCGGGATAAAAACCGAGAATGCCTCAAAAAACTCGTTTTTCTGCCAGTCGCTATCTTTTGCCGTCGGAACAAAAGCCCTCAAAGTCGTGGGAACGGGCGGCACGGCCAACTCGGCCAATGCTTTTTGTTCGCCCTTCCCTTTGCAGCTTCTGCCACAGACAAGCAACACGACACCAATGACTTGCAAGATGAGAAAACCTATCAGATAAGGCTTTATCTCCTGCCATGCACCGGTTTTAGCCTTGGCTGCGTCTTCTTTCAGCGAGGCGAAGAACTCCCTCACATAGTCCTCGGCATCTTTCCTGGCGCGGCCCATGTCCTGCTTCAAGGTCTCGTCCTTGACCTCGTAATCGGCTTCAGTCTTCACCGTATTGGCCTGACTATACTTGGCTCTCATATAGGAGGCATACTCGACATCGTATCTCGCCCGAGTGTTTGTGTCTTTCAGTATGTTGTAAGCCTCGTTGACATCCTGCATGACAGAGGTGGTGTCCTTGCCGGGGTTCCTGTCGGGATGCCAGCGCATCGACTGACTGCGGTAGGCTTTCTTGACCTCGTCGGCAGTGGCTGATGTGCTGATGCCGAGTATTTTGTAATAATCCTTGAACATGGCCGTTAGTTCCGCTGTGTTTATTGTTTCTCGGGGCTGTCGTCCTCGTTACCGTTTTTCTTCCACACGGCTCGCACGGCACCTATCATGCCTGCGAAGACGATAAGGCCGAATATGCCCGGTGTGCTGTGTCCACTGTCGCCGCGAATGCCGACAATGGCACCGAAGAGGGCGATGAAAACCACGATGATTACAATTGTTACAATTATTTTTGATGCTTTGCTCATGACTGGAATATTTTTGTGTTAGTGTCAAATTTTCACGGCACAAAAATACTTCACGCCATTACATGTTCTGATTTTCACAAGGCTTGCGAAAGTTCCAGATTACATAGTTTCTGTCATGGTTTTTTCTTGACGGAGCCGTTTTTTATAAAAACTCCAAGCATCAGAACGGATAGCCTATGCTGAAATTGAGACGCAGAGCGTCAAGTACTGAAGGTATATTGTAATATTTGGTAATTGGTCGGTTGAGGTCGGGCGTGCCCTCCTTGGTATATTTGTATGTCTGATAAGGTGCGTGTATGCCAACACCCAAGTCAAGACGGATAACGAGGCCGTCGATGTCGAGGCGGAATCCCGTACCTGTACCCAAGGCTATCTGTTTCGCAAGGTTCTTATTACCGATAAAGCCGTCTTGCAGATCCTCTGTCAGCTCCATGGTCTCGACAAGAAAAGCATAGTCTTCGCTGTTGAGGAGGTCGGAGGTGTTGCGCCAGTTCCACACGTTACCTGCATCGAGAAATACGGCGCCGTTGAGTTTCCAGACTATAGGGAAACGCAGTTCTATGTTGGCTTCGAGTTTTACATCACCGGCATGGAAGAAACTCTGGTTGTATTTGGAGCTATGGAAATTTCCCGGTCCGTATGCGTATGGGTTAGACGCCCTCAGGCTGTTGGGGCCACCTGCATAGAAGGCCTCTGAAAGCGGGGCAAAGTCGGAGTTGCCCAATGGTATGTTGGCACCTGCAAAAAGACGCGTTGCGATACACACCCGCTCCGTCATGTTGAACTTGTTCCATAGTTCGACCGATGCCTTGACATATTGGTTGAAAGAGACCTGTCCAATCGATTTGTCTTGTTCATTCCACTTATGTCCGAAGACGCAATAGATGGCGTTAATCAGGTTGGACGCTTCTTTGACTTCAATGTCAATCATGGTGTTGACAGGCCGTTTGGTACGGTAGTCATTATAAGTGATCCCGTAGCCTATTGAAGGAACAAACTCGTTACCGGCAAGCAGTTTGACGAGTTCAGGAAACTCTGCTGTATTAGTGACCAGATTCTGTGACTCGATATTCATCTTGACCACAGAGAGCGAAAAAGGCGTGAAGACCTGCGTGACATGACGGGACGATCGGATGAAATACGAGAAGGCTCCAGATATTTTGTGAACACCATATCCACCCGCGATGTTCTCGTATTTGTATCCAATTCGATAGCGCGTGTCGCCGTCGGGATGGTTGTCTCCCACCCAGTGCAGGTATGGGAAGATGAGTGCGGCGTCAACTCCGAATTTGTAGGTGTCGGTTTTCTTCGGGTCTCCCGGATATCGGTTGAGCAGTGACCAATAGTACGCTCCATAGCCCTTGACCACAAATGTCTCTCCGCGTCCTATCAGGTTTCGTATAGATTGTGTAAGGGTAAGGTTGGGCCCTATACTGTTGTTGGAACGATAAGCGACATCCGCATCAGCTGTCAAATTGTATGTGCGCGTGATGGAATCGCCCAATGAAGACAAGAAATGGTTACGCTTCCATTGCTTGGTTGCACCTACGCCTAACCCCGACTTATAGAGTTCGCCCTCAAAGATATTGTCATAGTCGCGCTGCGAGAACAGACGTAGAAAAACATCACCTGATTTGGTGAGTTTATAGTCCGCAGAGATACGACTTAACAAGCCGTTGGTTTTATTGACTTCCGGGTTGTCGGAGATGGTGGACCCGACGGTGATGCGCAATCTGTCCTTGAACAGGGTTTTGCTGATGGTGATATTCATGTCATTGGTCTTGCCTGACGCATGCACGGTTTGTCCACTACTGATATCCACATCTACGATATTACCTAGTTTGGAATTAGCCATCGCCGCATTGATACGGCTGTTGATGATGCTTGACAAGGCATATCCACTCTTTTGCGCAGCCTCGTTGCTTTCGCCCATATACATTCCAGTGGCCAGCAATGCCGCCGCTATACCTTCGCGAGTGTCCTCATCCATAGAGGCAAGTTCGTGTGTAATGGTCTCGTCATCGGGTGCCTCAAGGAAGAAGCCTATGGCATTAAGGCCTATCGAATCGAGAGTGCCATTCACGCGCACGCCGGTGTTGAAGGTCACACGGCGCGTCTCTTCGCCTGCCGACTGCACATCTGCTTTCACCTGTTGAGAAGCAGAGACATTCAGTATCGTCTGGCCTATGGGGCCGTTAAATCTTACATTACTCCCCGAATCCACCTGGAAAGGTATCATGGGATATAGCTTGGGCGAATAGCGAACCAATCCTTCGTCCACATTGATTATCCCACCCAAGTCAAGTTCCCCGTCAGCGGTGTTATACTGCACATTGACCGTGCCGTGCGGTTTGACTTGTGCCAAATTCTTTTTGTCTATAGGATAGGTTAAATCGGTGGTAGGCAGTATTGTTACATCCACATCGGCGAAGATGCTGTCCAGCGGTCCAGTCACTCGTCCGCGTATGTCGGTTGCCAAATCGCCATAAACAGGTATGGGTCCGTTTTGCTCAAGTTTGGCAGGAGAGAAATTGTCCGCTGACAGATTCACATCCACAAGCATAGTGTTGAGGTCCATTCCACCATTCAGAGTCAGATAGGAGCTGTCGACACTATAGATGCGTACATCGTTTAATTTCACATTGTTATGCAGCATCACGATAGGTGTCTCACCCAGATTCAACTTCACGTTGTAGGGTTTATAGATGGCACTTACATCTATCGGCCGCACTTCGGCAGAGAGGTCCAGTTGTGCCGGCAGGCCGTCTGCGGTAGCCTTGGCCTGAACGATACCGTCCAGCTCGATGTCGTCCATTTGAATAATGCTGCTCACCAGCTCAAGCGGGATGTCGTCCAAGCGCGCATCTGCCTGGATGGCGTTCTCATACAGCTTCGATGGTGTAATCCAGATGTCCGCCGTGCGGTTTCCAAACACCATGCCATCATATATGAGGCTGTCGAGCGCAAGGTGTCCTGTTCCGCTAAGCACACGCCCGTTCCGTTCCAAGTTAAGCTGAAGTGCGGCATCGGTGCTGAAGTCATAAACATTCATCACACCATCGGTAATGCCTGTATTGGCAGTGAGTGAGACTGATGTCTTACCTTCCGTCATGCTCATCTGCATTGCCGCCGTAGCAGCGGGTAAGCGCAGCCCTGCACTGTCGTCAGTGTGGTTGATATACGGGATGGAGGCATCCAATGTCAAGTCTGATTGGATAGAATCTGACTTCAGCGATAAGGTCAACTCATTGATGTCCAGTCCCGTTTCCTCAATGATAGACTGAATGGGACTGCCTTTTGTCAAACTTATATCAGCCTGCAGGTCTGGTATAACGCTTCTAAGTGTGTCCAGCATTGTCAGGTCTTGTAGCGAGACGATGGACTGCACAAATGTCGTATCTGTGACAACATCCAACAGCGGTTGCACATCGTCCACCAACCGGAGCACGTGCATTGGGCTTTGTGCATCGACGGTAAGCCCTTGGGTGGTCAAGTACAACGACGTGGCGGTATTTGTGGTAAAATCAAGGCTTAGTTTGTCGATGTCAGAATCTTCACCAGCAAAGTGTGCAACCAAGTCCTTCATCTGCGTATGGTAGTCCACGCTCATCCGTTCAGGTGTCATGAATTTTGACACCTTGAATTGGTGTTCTGTATCTGCCTTCAGCTGCATGTACCTGTCAATTATTTTGACAGGCAAGTGCAGGTTGCCGACTACGGTTTTATTGACCAGTTCGGCATCGAGCGCCATGCCTGATACATTAATGCTGTCATAGATGCAATTGGTCATGTTCATGGCCAGTTTGCACTTCATTGCAGCTGAATATGGGTCTATTCCCTTGCCTTGCGCATGTATTCTGCCCGCCAATTCCACATGGTGTCCATCCTCGAAAAATGGACTTATGTCAACTTTCTCGACATTCACCACCATGTCATACGTCTCATCATCAATATCATAGAACCCTCGCAAGGTTGCCATGCTGCCGCGATAATCGGCATTGCCTGCCAAGTCCACTCGCATCGTCTCCAAATCCAGCGTTGTTGCTGTCAGGTCAGCTTTCGCCCCAATCGAGTCGGAGCGGGCGTATAATCCGTTCGAGTTAATCAGATTGGTGTTCAGGTCAACCAGTGCATCACCATAGATGGTGTCGAACGGCAGGTACAATGTTTCGAGCGCAAGCGAAGCCTTGCCGATATTCAGGCGGCGTGCATCGTAGCGGTTGCCACCCACATCCGCCAACACATTCGTTGACAGTGAACCGGCACGTATCTCCATCTCCATCGGATTGAGCACAAAGCGCACATTGCTCAACTCAGCGTCATGCAAATCGAAAGCCATCGGGGTGGAGGTTGATGTTGTGTCTTCGGTGTCACTATGCGTGTCGCGCAGTTCAATACCAACATACGCATCAGCCAACTTCAAACCATGCAGAGGAAATTGCCCTTTAGCGATGTTGAGTTCCGGGCTCTTCACATGCAGATTATTCAAGATAACGTCAATGCCTATCCCGTCTATCAGTGTGTCGGAATGCACGGTTGTTTGGTCCAGTTGCAGTTGGTCAACCACAATGTTTCGGGCCAGAAAATCATCTTTCGGCGCTTCACTTCCAGGCTTTTTCATGCAACCTTGCAGACGCAGGGCCTGTACATAGAGCAGCGTGTCTTGACCCCGATGGCCTATGTATAAGCTGTCAATTTCAATGTGCAGCGGCAGGTCTTCTTTGCCTTTGTAGGCGTGGTAGAGAACCATAGGAGAATGGTGGAAAGGAGAAAGATAGAGCCGTCCCAGATTCACATCCAGGTCGGTTCGCTCGTTGATCTCAGCCACGCACCTTTGCAGGACGGCAATGCGGGCGCTGGGTGTCACAAGAATGACTGTCACGGCAATCAACAGCAACAGTACGATTCCCATGATGACACCCGCAACGATGCAGGGTATTTTCCAAATCAGGCTCTTCTTACTCAAGATTGCCCCCTTCCTCTTCCCAAATCATTTCTTTTATAATAATTTGTATAGACCGATACGACATCTGAACCCACGTTATACCCGACAAAAGTTTCACTTACATAAGCCTCTTCGCAGTCGCTTAATCGTGTCTGTATAGTTCAGGAAGAACAGCACCTGTGGTACCAGCCGCCATTGCGCCCATGAATTTCTCAAAAGCCTCTTTGTCAAACTCTTTTTTCGAGCTGGCAATGATGAATTCGGTGCCGTTCAGCTTTGCGAACCAACCTGTCTCATAAAAGCCGTTCTTTAAGTAAAATCTGCGTCTGCGCTCCCTCTGTTCGGCGTTGTCGCTCTCTTCAAAAGTGCTCTCATAAGAGAACCAGAACGGTATGTCTTCATAGTAATCAAGGATGGCTTTAAACGCCTTGCCGCCGATGCCTGTCGAGCGCAGTTCAGGGCTGGTCGCATAATAAACACCATATACACTGGCTTCACCCCTAATTCCAAAGAAAAAACCGACAAATTTGTCTGGTGTCTCATCAGGATAAACGCCAAGAAGGTCGCACGGAATCTTATCCAGATATGTGAGTATATTGTCCATACTCATCGGGCGTTCATTTTCGGGGAAAGCCTCCTCGAACAGTTTTTTGAGCACGGGAATGTCGGGATGGTTAGGATTGAGTTTTTTTAGAATCATAATGTCCTCCTTTTTTATGAATGATTAATAATTTATTCATGGTTCATTCTTTATAAAAATGCACGTCGCACTGCGGGAACGGGATGGTGATGCCAGCGTCGTTGAGTGCTTTGTATATCACCTCTTTAGCTCGGTCCACATATCCAATTCTTTCGGCTACCAGCACATATTGTTTCACGGCTATGTCAACCGAGCTGTCGCTCATATTGTCGACCACCACGTAGACACCCTTCTTGGGGTCGACTATCTCGCGGCCATAATGGTCCTTGGTGCGCATTTGCTGCATAGCCTCCACAAGCACCTCGCGCACCCGTTCGATGTCGGAGCCGTAAGCCACACCAACAATAATCTTTGTGAACTCGTATGAGTTGTTTCGTGTCAGGTTGTTGAAGTTTTTGCCAAAGAGAGAGGAATTGAGGAACGACATCTCTGTGCCATCGATTGTCTCCATCTGTACGCACTGGTAGTTGATGGCAACGACACGTCCGCGCACCCCGTCGCATTCGATCCAGTCGCCTACGCGCAGACGGCCGCCCATGAGTTGTATGCCGTAGATGAAGTTGTTGAGCACATCTTTGAGGGCGAAACCTATACCAGCCGACAAACCTCCAGCCACCAAAGTGAGGGAGCCTATCGGCATTTTCCAAACCACAACGACAACTATGATGTATGTCATCCAAACGAGAACGCTGATGATGCTGTTTCCCAACGAAAGATTGATCTCGTTTGCTCTTATGTTGTCGCGTTTGTGCTTGCGCATAAAGGTTGTGTAGCGGACATATTGCCAAATGGCGTGAATGGCCCTGTTGACGTAGCGCATGATGAAGAACAGGATAAACAAATTTATGATGCTCCTGAATGATATTGTCAGTGCTGTCGCCCCGCTGTCGTCTGTGATTTGGACGAAAGGATTGCTGTACAAGTCGACAAACAGGTCGCTGAAATCGAAAACATTGAGCGACGAATGCGCACACATTGGCAATGAAAGAAGTATCATCGCAGGGATGCCCACCTGCCTGATGAGGTCATAGTACCAAGTGGCACCAAACAGCAAAGACTCGCGGTCCGCCCCCATGACGTAGGTGATGCTCTCTCGCATTGCGTCCACGCGCTTGTTAAGCCAATTCTCCTTGAATCTGTCCAATAGGTCAGAGACACTTACTATGGCAAGCAAGACAGTCAGTTGAAAATACCACCAGACCAAGAAGAGCAATGCCACGAATGTGTAACCCAGGAAAGAGAACACAAAGGCGACAAGAAAGACGGCCAGCGAAACCCATCCAAAAATGACGTCGATTGACGTGGCTTTACCGCTTTCCCTGATGCAGAAGAACAGCTGTCGCAGAACGGCAAAAGCCAAAACGACAGGGAACAGCAAAACCATGAACTTGTCGGGCATGAATGTGATACGGCATAAAATGATTATCATCGCTATCAGGAAGGTGGGTATATAGAGCCTGAAGCTGTTTCTGATTTGTTCTGGTTTAACGCGCAGCAGCAGGGAGCCTGTTATGGCAATCAATAGCCAAAGAAGGGTGTTGACGTGCTTGATGCTTAAATAGGTGTATTCGTCAAACGAGACCATGCCTCCCAGCAGGAAATACAAAATGGTTCCCACAAAGATAGAGAAGATGGGCAGCTTGTTTTTGGGAATATAACGTTGAATGAAAGGTTTTTTCTTGAAAATGCGGCAAATCAACAGCAAGATCAGGAATGTCAGAATCCAAAAGAAAATCAAAGCGACAATCTGTATGGCCCCCATAAGCACTAGGAAGGCGTTGTAGCCCTTGCTGGTAAACGTCTTTATAGACGTCGCCAAATCGCTGTCGGAGAAAACATCTGCGTTGACGGTCGTAGTGTCGGCAAGATGTGTGCAGGCGCTGACGGTATCGGTTTGCAGTGTGTCGACGCTCTTTAATACTGGAGGCTGCACACTGCCGCTGCTCAAATTCGTGAAATCGTATTGTCCGCGCAAATCAGCAACGACCTTGCCCCAATAATACTGCGGATCTGCCATAATCTCCATGAAAGGCGTTTGACCATCTTCGAAGATGTATTTCTCAAGTTCCTTGTATCGGGTCTGTGCATATTCGTATGTCTCCTGCATGCGCCAATAGGCTTCATTATAGTGCATGCTGTCGGCCAACACAGTATCGCGGTTGTCGATGTACATCTTCCGCAGTTCGGAGGCGTATCTGATGCATGAGTCTCGATAGCTTTCGCCTACAGCATCCAGGATAAAGGGCACCAGGGTGTCTTTATATGAAATAAGCGTGTCTTTATAGGCAATTCTTATTACTTCCTTCTCGAGTGAAGAGAAACCGTTCAAGAGAGGCAAGCCCAGCGAGTCGCTTTGTATCAGCAGGCTGTCGGGCACCACATCTTTCACCTCAATCTCCATCGCTATCTCTTTTTCCTTCATCGTGGGAGGAAGGCGGCGAAGGGCATTTATGAGGCGACCGTAACGGTCAATCTCGATGTTCAGGCTGTTTACGATATGGTCGTAAGGCCTTCTGTCCTTGTGGAAGTCCTTGTAGGCACCGGTGACCTTTTTCAAGGCATACGTCAAATCAAAGGTCATTTCCTGCTCCTGGGTGTAGAGCAGGAGGGAGAGCTCGTTGGAGTTGGCAATCACGTCAATCATCTTTTTATGCTGACGCTCATAGTCTTCATCGAAACTCTGTTGCATATCGGCGCGTTCAAGGTAGAACGTCTTCAACTCGGTGTAAAGGTCTTTGAGAATATTGGTCAAAGAGTGTCCACTCACAATGGAAAAAAGCGGTATGGAGAATGCGAAGAGCGCAACGACAAGTATCAAGTATCTCTTTTTCATCTAAGCAGAGGTGTTTTATTACAACAGTTTTGATTAATGTTCTGCGATCCATCTGGATTGCAAATGCAAAGTTATAAATAAAACAGTTCGTTTTTCAACCTATGCGTTCAAAATAGTGTCATGACATGTAAAGAAACTTTTTTTCATGAAATGTGTAAAATCATGCTTGAATTGGTTCATAAAATGTGAAAGCATAAAACCTCGCCTGCCAGAAAACTCCCGACAGGCGTGATTGGTTTAAGGCTGGGTTGAGGGGGCTAAAAAATCACAAATCCAACAGAACAGAGTTACTTTATTATGCCTGTTTTGCCAATGCATACACATTTCCTAATGATTTCAGAAAGCATTTATAAATTTTTCCAACCAGCAGGCCATTGGTGATGGAATGCTAAGCAAATTACCATTTTTTTGAAGGTTGTTTGATGAAAACCTGACACGTATTTTCGGTTGATATTTATTATCATAGACAGTCAAACTCTTTCCGCCAACATTTTCTTCCGCTTTAACCTCGATTGGGATGATTTCAGAGCCGTGCTGAATGACGAATTCCACCTCGGCTGTATTACCAGATGTCCAATAGTATGGCACATCTGCATCAGTTTGCGCCAACAATGACTGAAGCACCACGTTTTCGGCCATAGCGCCTTTGAATTCCGTAAAGCCCGCGTTACCGTTCATGATTATTTCAGGAGTAACACGCGCCATTCTTCGCAGCAAACCACAGTCGCAGGCATATACTTTAAATGCGTCGTGCTCAGCGTATGCACTCAGCGGGACACCTGGCTTAGATATATTGAACACCTGAGTAATCATTCCTGCATCGCTCAACCAAAGCAAAGCATCCTCGTAATCCTTTGAACGCGCTCCTGTTCTGATTACCTTGTATATGAATTTACGGTTCTCTTTCGACAACTGCGCAGGCAATGAATGCCATACAGAACGGATTCGCGGTATCTCAACAGGTTCGGCATATTTGGCAAAATCCATTTCATACAGGCCTAAAATACCCTGTAGAACCTCCTCGACAGTTGCCATACCCTTGTTTTCAAGCATGGCGACAACAGCTTCGGGCATTCCTCCGCAAACCTGATAGCGTTTGTATTCAAGAAGAAGTTTGTTCAACACCATGACAGGAAGACGACTCGTTTCTTTTAAACCGTCAATATATTCAAATGTCACTGCATCAGACGTTTGCAGAAACTCATAGAAAGAGATTGGCTGCATTCTCATTATCTTCACCTTGCCCACAGGAACCGACATTCTACGCTTTTTGACCGCCACTCCAAGCAGTGAGCCCGCAGCCATTATATGGTATTGCTGCGCATCCTCGTAAAAATACTTCAAACTGTTCAATGCTTCCTCGCACTCCTGAATTTCATCAAAAATTATCAAAGTCTTTTCAGGAAGCAACGGCACTCTACTATAAACTGACAATTCTTTCAAAATCCTCTCCGGGTCTTTAGTGTTTGCAAAGACATCCTTGTATTCGGGGTGTTTGTCAAAGTCGAAAGTCACACAATAATCATAGTGCTTTTTTCCGAACTGCTCCATAACCCATGTCTTGCCGATTTGTCTCGCTCCCTGCAAAAGTATCGGCTTCCTGTTTTCCGACTCTTTCCAAGTTAAAAACTGATCTGCTATTTTTCTTCTTATCTGCATATTCTTACACTTTTTCGTATGGATTTGTGTTGTACCACCACACTTTTCCATAGGAAATTATGATTTTGCAAAGATAAAAAGTTTTTCTTTACGACACCTTTTATCAATGATTTTTTCCAAGAAAAACAGGAACGAGGAGAAGTGGTTTTCAAATCCAAAACATTTTTTCTTATTAAGAGGACCATTTTTTCATAAAATGTGTAAAATCACGCTTGAATTGGTTCATAAAATGTGTAAATTTGCACCGAAAATGGTTCATAAAATGTGAAAGAGACTATGATAAAACGCAAGATAAACCAGTATCTACAAGCCTGGAGGCGAAATCCAGACCACAAGCCCCTTGTTGTAAGAGGTGCAAGACAGGTTGGAAAAACTTTTTCCATACGCGAGTTTGGCAAAGAATATGCCTCTTTTATAGAGATCAATTTCATCACCCATCCTGAGTTCAAAGATATTTTCACGCATGGTTATTCCGTTGCGGATGTTGAGAAACAAATCACATTCATTCGGCCCGATTGTCGGTTTGTTTCTGGCGACACGCTTCTGTTTTTCGACGAGATGCAGGAGTTTCCCGACTGTGCCACCTGTCTGAAGTTTTTCAAGGAAGACGGTCGCTATGATGTCATCTGCTCCGGCTCGATGATGGGACTTAACTATAAGGACATCACCTCTAACAGTGTCGGGTATAAAACTGATTATACCATGTATTCACTTGATTTTGAGGAGTTCCTTTGGGCAAAAGGATATCAGACTGAACAAATTGACGACTTGTACCGGCATCTCGCTACGCTTACTCCTTTTTCAACGCTCGAAATGGATGTGATGAATGAACTCTTCCTTGAATATGCCGTTGTGGGAGGAATGCCGGCCGTTGTGAACCGCTTCATCGAATCAGGCAATTATTCGGGAATTTTGGATATGCAGCGACAGCTTTTGTTTGATTATGAGGAGGACATAACAAAATACGCCCACGGCATCGACAAGGCTAAAATAAAGAATGTATATCGTCACATTCCGTTTTTCCTTGCCAAGGAAAACAAGAAGTTCCAGATTACCAAAGTGGCCGCCCACGCCCGAAGCCGCGAGTATGCGGGCTGTGTGGACTGGCTGCGCGACGCTGGCATTGTGAATGTATGTTATTGCATGAACTTCCCCGAGCTTCCGTTGAGAGGCAACTATGACGAGTCGAAATACAAGGTTTTTTATCACGACAACGGCCTTCTTATCGCGAGTCTCGATGAGGAATCCTCGCAAGACCTGCGACGCAACAAGAACCTTGGCGTTTACAAAGGCGCTGTGTTTGAAAATATTGTGGCAGAGGCTTTCACAAAGCAGGGCTATCCTGTCTATTACTACAAAAAAGACAACGCCCAGCTTGAAATGGACTTCTTCCTACGCGACGCCGACAGTTTGATTCCCGTTGAGGTTAAGGCTGGTGATAACGCTACCGTGTCGTTGAACAACCTTGTCAAAAACGATTCTTACCCCGACATAAAATACGGCATCAAGTTGTGCCATAAAAACATCGGATTTAACGGGTTGTTCTACACATTCCCCTATTTCTGCGCATTCCTTTTGAAGCGTTGGCTGGAGAGGGAACGCTAAGACTTTGAAAACACAAAACCACGCCTGCCGGAAAACACCTGACGGGTGCGATTGGTTTTATGGTTGGATTGGGGGATTATAACATTCGTGCAATGAGCTAAAGGTTGCATATTCCGAAGAATGGGGATAAAAACAGTTGAAAAATAGTTTATTCTTGTTGTGATTATGAAAATTTATGCAATTTTGCAGTTGTATTGAAAATATGCATAAAGTCATGTATAAATATGATTTATAGAGATTTAAAATGCCTTGATGTAAACAACAAGGAGGGAAAGCAGATTCCAAATCCGATTGTTCGTTTTCGGCGACAAAGCTTTGAAAACATAAAAACGCCCGCCAGAAAACTCCTGACGGGCATGATTATTTTAGAATGGATTGCTATTTCGCAATAAACTAAAAGCAAATCTAATTCACTAGACTACAAACCCGAAGGAATTCGATGTAAATCCGTGATATGAATGATTCTCATACAACTTTTATATCAATCTTTATAGTGATAATATTCTTTCTAGAGTAATTTTGTTACCACATTCAAACCTGTAATTTTCTTGAGTTCTTCCAATCATATTCAAGCAAAGATTTTTCATATCATGTGGCGTTATTTCTAAAGATGCAGAAACAATATTTGAATTTAAAAGGCAATTCATATTCTGTTTTTGCTCATCTTTCCTGTAAGTGCAACCAGAGACAAAAGATATAGCGGGAATTCCCAAATATGCCAATTCGCTTAATGTATTCCGACCAGATCGTGTTATTATAAGGCATGCATCTGAATAGTATTTAGATGAATCTAGAACCTGATTATAAATTGATACGTTTTGTGGAATGGAATTTTCGTTTATTGCATCATAGATATTCTGACTTGAACATACTATGTGCATTTTGTAGTCTGGGAGACTGTTTGCGACTCTGACACAGAGTTCGCCAATTCTTATCGTGGACTCGAAGAACTGGTGGCCGACGTTAACAGTCCCCCCACCCAACAGGCAGTATATGTTTTTCTTAGGATGGTTGACAATTCCGAATATCTCTTTTCTAATAATTGTCCCAACAGAGATGTATTTACCATATTGGGATGGTGGAATAATTGTCCGTAATCCATGGATGACAGCCAAATCTGCTAAAGAATAAAGGTTGTTAAAATATTCCATCGCCTCTTTGTCATTGCTGGGATTATCAACATCAGCAGGATTAAGCAAGGCTACTACATTCAAATGCTCATGAGATATTTTTATGGATTGTACCATTAATGGTTCTCCGTCTACAATGACAACATCCGGTTTGAACTCTTTTATAGTCTTATGGATATAGGCTCCCATCTTATTTGTAGGAAGAAGGCCAATAGAACAATAGTCCATAGGAACTGTCTCTTGTAAATCGGTATAACCTTTTGATTCAAGGTATCGATTGCCTTGAAGATATGAAATCATCTTGATTTCACATCCATATTGCTCCTTTAGTGTTTCAAGTAGTGATACGCCAGAAACGACTCGTCCAAGTCCAGGGAATCCCCTAAATATACCAAGAATCTTTTTCATTTCTCAAACGAAAGCATTTTATAAATGTCCGATATTGAATATCTTCTTAATTGCAACTGGTCTATGGCTAATGAAGTTCCACCCTGTGAAACGGCAAAAGCATATTTATAATACTTCTCGACACAAAATTTTATAAATCTATTATAAGAACCATACGGATATGCATAGGTCATAACATCACCAACGATATTCGACAGTATCCGTTTTGATTCTGAAAGTTCATATTCGACCTCTTTGTCGCTAAGCTTCAAGAGATTCCGATGAGTTACACCATGCGAGGCGATTTCCCACCCATTCTCTTTGAGTTTTTTAATATCATCCAGGTCTAAATGCTGCCGTAGTGTAGCATCTTTATTGTTCCATTTGTTATCTTTTCCTATTAAATCTGTACAAACGTATACCGTAGCAGTATAGCCGTACTTAGCAAGCATTGGCATAGCCACAGATA